>Ga0208522_1000315_pt1 | contig 33538 bp, 42 predicted proteins | sample ETNtaG_25_FD_185763 | JGI IMG/M metagenome (GOLD analysis project Ga0208522, IMG submission 185763) | Marine microbial and viral communities from oxygen minimum zone, Eastern Pacific Ocean - ETNP201302SV86 (SPAdes) (version 2) | ecosystem: Environmental > Aquatic > Marine > Oceanic ... | reverse complement strand
ATCATTATATGAATGTCCTGGCTTTTTTCTTTGTTTCATTGATTACCTTCCATTAAAACTTGATAACATTTCATTCCTTTTTAAAGAACCTTTGCTAACGTTGGTTTGGGGAATTTTACTTTTCGCAATTCTTTTTCCCCCATTAATAATTTTTATGCTTGTGGTAGAATTTGAACAATATTCAAAAGAAATGTCTACAAAGAAACGCTCTTTGGCTTTTTTCTTAAAAAAGAAGAAATGAATTTTGATCAAATAATTCCAATAATCTACTTGATTGGAGTGTTGATATTAGTACTGCCTAGTTTTTTACAATCAAATTCCAAACTAAAACAACTTCTTGCCAATCTTTCAATCTGGGTAATTATTGTTTTGATAGTGACTACAATTTCGTATTTTTTATTAAAATAAAAACTACCATGCGTAGTCCATCTGTAGTCCAAGTATTTTTTTGAATCTTTTAGCCAGGTTTTATGCTAGTATTTTAATTAATTGTTGAGTGAAAATGATTACAAATCAGTTGCTCTACCAATTGAGCTATAGGGGCTTTCTGGCTTTATATCAAAAATTTTAATAATCTCCACTAATTAATTTTTCTTATTTTGTTTATGTAATGGAAGACTACAGAAGCAGAATTGGAAATGTTAAGACTCTCAATTTTATCATTTATAACAATTTTTAGTAAAAAATCAGAATTTTTTTTTGTTTGATATTTCAATCCATATCCTTCAGATCCAAAAAGTAAGACATTTCTTCCTTCCCAATCATGTTTGGTAAAATCTTTTTTCGCATCATTATCAAAACCACAAATCCAAAAACTTTTTTCCTTTAAAAATTTTAGAGTAGAGCTGATATTAGAAACGTTAAATATATTAATATGCTCCATGCAACCACTAGCACTTTTATATAATAATTTGCTTTCAGCAGGAAAAGATCTTTCCTTAACGATCAGTCCATCAATATTGAAAGCTGCTGCGCTTCTAATTATTGAACCAATGTTTCTTGGATCTGTTACTTCCTCCAATGCTACAAATGTAATCATTTTTTTATCACGGGAAGCATTTATATAATCTTTTATATTATGTTCTTCTAGATGTTCTATCTCAGCTATTAATCCCTGATGTGATATTTCTTCTTTTGAGCATAATCTATCTAATTCTTTTTTATCCTTAAAAAACAATTTGATATCTTTGAGTAAATTCAAGTTTTGGTTTTCTCTATTTAATGTATTTTTTGATTCTTCTGTTAAAAACACTTTTAAGACTATGCGTTTTGGGTTTTTTAAAGCTTCAGTCACAGCATGTTTTCCAGCTATCAAAAATGTAGATTTTTTCATGTTTTTTTATCAAATTATTTGAATTAATAGCATAATAATTGCTAAAATCATTTATTGCATTTGATTAAGAAGATGCTTATAAAACCTTGTTGAATAAAGCTTTATTGTAGCGTAGGTAACCTCCAGACGATTTGGAGGGGTACCAAAGCGGTCAAATGGGGCGGGCTGTAAACCCGTTGACTTCGGTCTTCGAAGGTTCGAATCCTTCCCCCTCCACCAAGTTTCAATAAGGGTTTAAGCAACGTATAGGAGTAAAAGTTTTGGGATGTTGCGGGTGTAGTTCAATGGTAGAACACCAGCCTTCCAAGCTGGTTGTGAGGGTTCGATTCCCTTCACCCGCTCCAAGTTAAACATAAAAGTAAATTATTGAGGAAAAAAAAATGGCGGACAAAAAAAAATTCGAAAGAAACAAACCACATTGTAACATTGGTACAATTGGTCACGTGGATCATGGTAAAACAACATTAACAGCAGCTATAACAAAAGTTTTAGCTGAAAAAGGTGGAGCTGAATTTATAGCTTACGATCAAATTGATAAAGCTCCAGAAGAAAAAGAAAGAGGAATAACAATTTCTACAGCTCACGTAGAATATGAAACTGACAAACGTCATTACGCTCACGTTGATTGCCCAGGTCATGCTGACTACGTAAAAAATATGATAACTGGAGCAGCACAAATGGACGGAGCGATATTAGTTGTTAACGCAGCTGATGGACCAATGCCTCAAACAAGAGAACATATTCTTTTAGCAAGACAAGTTGGAGTTCCTGCTATTGTTGTTTATTTAAATAAGGTAGATCAGGTTAAAGATAAGGAACTTTTAGATTTAGTTGTTGAAGAAGTTCGTGAACTTCTAACATCTTATAAATTTCCTGGAGATAAAATTCCAATTGTTAAAGGATCTGCGTTAAATGCAGTTGAAGGAAAAGATGACGCTACTGGAAAAAATTCAATTCTAGAATTAATGAAAGCAATTGATGAACATATTCCTCAACCAGTTAGACCTAAAGACAAACCTTTTCTAATGCCTGTCGAAGATGTATTTTCAATATCTGGTCGTGGAACTGTTGCAACAGGCCGAGTTGAACAAGGCGTAGTTAAAACAGGTGAAGAATTAGAAATTGTTGGAATTAGAGAAACTAAAAAAACAGTTATTACGGGCGTTGAAATGTTTAGAAAAATTTTGGACACTGGTGAGGCCGGAGATAATATAGGAGCTTTATTAAGAGGTGTTGAACGTGAAGATATCGAGAGAGGTCAAGTTTTGGCAAAACCAAAATCTGTGACTCCTCACACTGAATTTGAGGCTCAAGCTTATGTCTTAAAAAAAGAAGAAGGTGGTAGACATACTCCATTCTTTACAAAGTACAGACCTCAGTTCTATTTTAGAACAACCGATGTTACTGGTGAAGTTACTCTTCCATCAGGCACAGAAATGATCATGCCAGGTGATGATGCTAAGTTTACTGTTAAACTAATTACTCCAATAGCAATGAATGAAAAATTGAATTTTGCTATTAGAGAAGGTGGTAAAACTGTTGGTGCTGGAGTAGTAACTAAAATTATAAAATAATAGCTACTAGGAGTGTAGCTCAATTGGTAGAGCGCCGGTCTCCAAAACCGGAGGTTGGGGGTTCGATTCCCTCCGCTCCTGCCAAAGAGAGATATGAAAAATGTTTAACCCTTTAAGATTTATTCAAAGTGTAAAACAAGAAGCTTTCAAAGTTACTTGGCCAACCAAGAAAGATGTTTTGTTAGGATCGATGATGGTTTTTGTATTAGCTACTATTGCAGCAATTTTCTTTTTATTGTTGGATCAAATTTATAAATTTTTGCTGGATTTAATTTTAACAATTAATATTTGAGATGAAAAAATGGTATATAGTACAGGCTTTTTCTGGATTTGAAAAAAAAGTAGCTGACACAATAAAAGAAAGTGCAAAAAATAAAGATTTAAAAGATAAGGTTGATGAAGTTTTAGTACCCTTGCATGAAGTTACTGAAGTTAAAAGAGGCAAAAGAGTACAGAGAAAAAAAAAGTACTTCCCGAGTTATGTTTTAGTAAAGATGGAAATGGATAAAGAATTGTATCATATGATTAAGAACATACAGAAAGTAACAGGTTTTTTGGGACCAACAGGAAATCCTAGTGTAGTTTCAGAAAAAGAAATTGACAAAATTATGGGTAGAATTAAAGAGGGAACTTTAGTTCCAAAACCCTCAATTACTTTTGATATAGGTGAACAGGTTAAGGTATGTGAAGGTCCATTCGCCTCATTCAGTGGATTGGTTGAAGAAGTTGATGAAGAAAAATCTCGATTAAAAGTATCAGTTTCAATTTTTGGAAGACCAACTCCGATAGATTTAGAGTATAATCAAGTGGAGAAATTTTAAATATGGCTAAAGAAATTGTTGGATATGTAAAGTTACAAATAAAAGGAGGTCAAGCTAATCCTGCTCCTCCAGTTGGACCTGCTTTAGGTCAAAGGGGAATTAATATTATGGAATTTTGTAAAGCTTTTAACGAAAAGACGAAAAGCTTCATGGGAAAACCAGTTCCTGTAGTAATTACTGTTTACAAAGACAAGAAATTTGATTTTATAATTAAATCTCCTCCTGCCTCACATTTTATAATGGAAGCAGCTAAATTAAAAGGAGGATCCAAAGAACCCGGCAGGGTTGTTGTTGGATCTATTACTATGAAACAGGCAGAAAAAATTGCTCAAGAAAAAATGAAAGATTTGAATGCTTTTGATTTAAAACAAGCAGTGAAAATCATCTGCGGATCCGCTAGATCAATGGGTATTGAGGTAAAGAATTAATGAAAAAAAAAATGTCAAAAAGATATAAGAATTTATTTACAGAAAAAAACAAGAAATCAATTGTTGTTATTGACGAGGCAATTAAAATGGTTAAAAAAAATTGTAACACAAAATTTAATGAGTCAATTGACGTTTCTATTAGTTTAAATTTAAAACAAAAAAAAGAAGAATTTAATATAAGAACAGTAGTTAATTTACCCCATGGAAATGGAAAAACCAATAAAGTCGCAGTCCTTTGTGAAGAAACTAAAATTAAAGAAGCTAAAGAATCTGGAGCCGATATAGCTGGCTCAGAGAATCTTGTTGAAGAAATAATAGGAGGTAAAATTAATTTTGATAAATTAATTGCTACTCCATCTATGATGTCCAAGATGGGAAAATTGGGAAAAATTCTTGGACCAAAAGGTTTAATGCCAAATCCTAAACTAGGAACAGTTACTAATGATATCAAAAAAGCAGTAAAATTAATTAAAGACGGTCAAATAGAAATAAAAAATGATAAAGATGGCAATCTAGGAGCTTCTATAGGCAGAAAAAATTTTCCTGAAAATAAAATTTTGGAAAATTATAATTCATTAATAGAATCAATAAAAAAAGAAAAACCCAATGGTATAAAAGGCGATTTTATTTTATCCACTTTTATTACTTCTACTATGGGCATTTCTTACAAAATTAAATTAAATAGGTAACTGATATGATGAATAAGGAAAAGAAAAAAACATATATTGAAGAAATGAAGAAATTTTTTACTTCAAGAAGTTCAGTATTTGTAACTCATTATCAAGGACTTAATGTAAAACAATTAGATCTACTCAGAGATGAAATGAGAAAACATGGTATCCTATTTAGAATTACCAAGAACAGAATTACAAAATTAGCTCTTAAAGATACAAAATATAAAAAATTAGAAAATTTATTTAATGGTCCTACTGCAGTTGCATTTTCTGATGACGCTATAACTTCAGCTAAAATTTTAACAAAGTTTGCTAAATCCAATGGCAGCTTAAAAATTATTGGTGGTATTATGGAAGAGGAGCCTCTTACTAAAGAAGAAGTGGCTAATATTGCCACATTACCAACATTAGATGAAGCTAGAGGTAAAATTGTAGGGATTTTAAAGGCTCCTGCACAAAAAATAATGAGTATTTTGCTTGCACCTGGCTCAAAAATTGCTATTTTGGCGCACGCAAAGAGTTTAAAGAAGTAAAAAACCGGAGCATCCAATGACAGATTTAAATAAAATTATAGACGAGTTATCGAAATTAACAGTTGTTGAAGCAGCTGAACTTTCAAAACAATTAGAAGAAAAATGGGGCGTTACAGCAGCAGCACCAGTAGCAGCCGCAGCGGCACCCGCAGGAGCAGCAGCTAGCGAGGAAAAATCTGAATTTTCAATTTTTTTAGCTGCAGCAGGAGATAAAAAAATTAACGTAATTAAAGAAGTTAGAGCCATTACAGGCTTAGGTTTAAAAGAAGCAAAAGATTTAGTTGAAGGAGCACCAAAAGAAATTAAAGCAGGCGTTGCAAAAAAAGATGCTGAGGAAGCTAAGAAAAAATTGGAAGCTGCCGGAGCTAAAATAGAATTAAAGTAATTTTTTTAAGTTTAAATATTTAGCTTACATCTGAGAAGGTGTAATTTTTTACATGGATTTATCATTTACTGAAAAGAAAAATATCAGGAAGAATTTTGGTAAATTAATTGAAACTTTAACAATCCCAAACTTAATTGAAGTTCAAAAAAAATCTTATACACAATTCCTATCATCTAAAAATATAACAGAGGCAAACTTACAAAAAGGTCTTGAAAGAGTTTTTAAAAGCATTTTTCCAATCGAAGAACTTTCTGATAAAGCAACTTTAGAGTATTTGTCTTTCAGATTAGAAAAACCTAAATACGACGTTGAAGAATGCAGACAGAGAGATTTAACATATTCTGCTCCCTTAAAACCAACTCTTAGACTTGTAATATACGATATCGATCAGGAAAATAATACTAAACAAGTCCTTTCTGCAAAAGAACAAGAAGTTTATATGGGAGATATACCATTAATGACTCCTAGCGGGACATTTGTCATAAATGGAGTTGAAAGGGTAGTTGTCAATCAAATGCATCGTAGCCCAGGTGTCTTTTTTGATCACGATAAAGGAAAAACTCATGCCAGTGGTAAACTACTCTTTAATTGTAGAGTCATTCCCAACAGAGGTTCCTGGTTAGATTTTGAGTATGACATAAAAGATATTCTTCATTTTAGAATTGATAGAAAAAGGAAACTTCCTATTACAACATTCTTATATGCTCTTGGATATAATAGAAAAGAAATTTTAGAACTGTTTTATGATTTTAAAACTTTTATTTTTGATTCTGAAAAAGGAAAATGGAAGACAAATTTTATACCTGAGGACTACAAGAGACCTTTAAAATTGAGAGATGATTTAATCAATTTTTCTAGCGGTAAAACGGTTTTAAAGAAAGGTGCGCAGATTAATTTAATAATAGCAAAAAAACTTTATTCAGAAGGATTAAAAAATATTCTAGTAGATAATGATTTTTTTCGGGAAAAATATATAAAAAATAATTTAGTAAATCCTAGCAATAGTGAAATTATTTTAAAAGCTGGCGGATGCATAGATCAGGATGCTTTAGATGAAATTAGCAAACAAAATATTAAAGAATTAACTATTGCTGATATTAATCCTATTAATAAAGGCTCTTACATTGTTGATACATTAAATCTAGATAAAAATAATAATAAGGAAGAAGCGATCAGTGATATTTATAAAGTTTTAAGACCTGGTGAACCACCATCTTTTGATGTTGCTAATGAAGTTTTTAAAAATTTATTTTTTACCTCACAAAGATACGATTTATCGGATGTTGGAAGAGTAAAATTAAATAGTAAATTGCATCTAGAATGTAGAGATGACGTTACTATTTTGAGAAACGACGATATTATAGCAATAATTAAACATATGTTGGATTTAAGAGATGGAAAAGGAGAGGTTGATGATATTGATCACTTAGGAAATCGTAGAGTTAGATCAGTTGGTGAGCTAGTTGAAAATCAATTCAGAATTGGAATCTTAAGAATGGAAAGAGTTATAAAAGAAAAGATGTCGGTTTTGTTAGAAGTTGAATCAGCTATGCCCCAAGATTTAATAAATCCTAGACCTATAACTTCTGCCTTAAATGATTTTTTTGCAACATCTCAACTTTCTCAATTTATGGATCAAACAAATCCTCTATCTGAAATTACTCATAAAAGAAGAGTTTCGGCGCTTGGTCCAGGGGGATTAACAAGAGAAAGAGCAGGTTTTGAAGTCAGAGATGTTCATCCCACTCACTATGGACGTATCTGTCCAATAGAAACACCAGAAGGGCCTAATATTGGTCTTATTAATAGTTTGGCAACATATTCAAGGGTAAACAAATACGGATTTATTGAAAGTCCATACAGAAAAGTTGTTGATGCAAAAGTAACTAGTGAAATAGTTTATTTATCTGCCATTGAAGAAACAAAATACACAATAGCTCAAGCTAATTCAGTTTTAGACAAAGAAGGCAAACTCGTAGAAGAACTAGTATCATGTAGAAAAGCTTTAAATTTTATTTTGGCGAAATCTGATTCTGTTCAATATATAGACGTTTCTCCAAAGCAGTTAGTTTCAGTTGCTGCCTCGCTAATACCTTTCTTAGAAAATGATGATGCAAACAGAGCCTTAATGGGATCTAATATGATGCGTCAAGCCGTTCCTCTTTTGAAACCAGAGTCACCTCTTGTTGGGACAGGAATTGAACGCGATGTTGCTTTTGATTCAGGCGTAACAATTATAGCAAAAAGAGATGGCGTAGTAGATAAAATAGATGGAAAGAGAATTGCAGTTAAAGCAACAGAAAAAGATCTTTCAAAATCTGGCGTAGATATTTATAACTTGTTAAAATTCCAGAAATCAAATCAAAATACATGCATAAATCAAAAACCTCTAGTTAAAATTGGTGATATCATAAAAAAAGGAGATATTATAGCTGACGGTCCTTCAACTAAACTTGGAGAGTTAGCTTTAGGAAAAAATGTTACCGTAGCATTTATGCCCTGGCTTGGTTACAACTTTGAAGATTCTATATTAATTTCAGAAAGATGTGTTAGAGATGATGTTTTTACATCGGTTCATATTGAGGAATATGAACTTATGGCACGGGATACAAAACTTGGTACAGAAGAAATAACTAGAGATATACCAAACGTAAGCGAAGAATCTTTAAGAAACTTAGATGAGTCAGGAATAGTATATATAGGGGCTGAAGTAAAAGCTAGCGACATTCTTGTTGGTAAAGTTACACCAAAAGGGGATACACCATCAAATCCCGAGGAAAAGTTATTAAGATCAATATTTGGTGAGAAAGCAACGGATGTCAGAGATTCATCATTAAAAATGCCACCTGGTTCAAATGGGATTGTAGTTGATGTTAGAGTTTTTAATAGACACGGAATTGAGAAAGACGAAAGATCTAATGCAATAGAAAGATCAGAAATTGAATCTGTGCAAGAAGATAAGCTAGTAGAGGAAGAAATTCTTGAAAGAAATATAAAAATTAGAATTCAAGAAGTAATTTTTGGTAAAAAACTAAAAAGTGATTTTAAAAATTTTAAGTCTGGATCTAAAATTACTCAAGATAACATTAACAATATAAATTTAAATGATTATTGGAAATTATCTTTTGAAAATGAACAAACTAATAAAGATCTACAAATAATTAAAGAGCAATATAATAAAGTTAAAGAAGATATTAAATTTAGATTTGAAGATAAAGTTCAAAAAATTCAACAGGGTGATGACCTATTACCTAACGTACTTAAAATGGTTAAAGTGTTTGTTGCGGTAAAAAGAAGTTTAAGGCCCGGCGATAAAATGGCAGGAAGACATGGCAATAAAGGGGTAATTAGTAAGATAGTCCCAATAGAAGATATGCCATATATGGAAAATGGTAAACCCGTCGATGTTGTTTTAAATCCTCTCGGTGTACCTAGTAGAATGAATGTTGGGCAAATTTTAGAAACTCATTTAGGTTGGGCATGCTCTGAACTTGGTGAAAAAATTAGTCAAATTATCAAAATCTCAGAAGATAAGAAAAAAAGGGACTCTTTAATTAAAGATATATTAAAAAAAGTTTACGGTAACGATATTTATGAAAATAAAATTTCATCCTTAAGTAAAAAGGAGTTTGATGAATTGTCTACAAACCTTTCTTCAGGAGTGCCAATAGCTACACCTGTTTTTGATGGAGCGTCAGTGGATGATGTCACAGAACTATTAAAATTAGCCGATTTACCTTCTTCTGGTCAAACTAAACTTTGGGATGGTAGATCCGGAGAACAGTTTGATAGAGAAGTTACTGTTGGAATTATTTATATTTTAAAATTACATCATTTAGTAGAGGATAAAATTCATGCTAGGTCAACGGGTCCATATAGTTTAGTTACGCAACAACCTCTAGGAGGAAGAGCTCAAATGGGAGGTCAAAGATTTGGGGAAATGGAAGTTTGGGCTTTGGAAGCTTATGGAGCCTCATATACTTTGCAAGAAATTTTAACAGTTAAATCCGATGATGTTGCTGGAAGAACAAAAGTTTATGAAACCATAGTTAAAGGTGATGACAAGTTTGAATCTGGAGTGCCAGAATCTTTTAACGTTTTAACTAAGGAAATTAAGGCATTAGCTTTAAATATAGAATTAAATTAATATGAATAAAGAAATATCAAAGTTATTTAAATCACAACCAATTGAGCAAAGATTCAATAAAATAAAAATAACTTTGGCCAGTCCCGATAAAATTAAATCGTGGTCTTTTGGTGAAATAAAAAAACCTGAAACTATCAATTATAGAACATTCAGACCTGAAAAAGATGGCTTATTCTGTTCAAGAATTTTTGGTCCAATAAAAGATTATGAATGCTTGTGCGGTAAATACAAAAGAATGAAATTTAGAGGTATTATATGTGAAAAATGCGGCGTAGAAGTTTGTAGAGCAAATGTAAGAAGAGAAAGAATGGGTCATATTGAATTAGCATGCCCTGTTGCACATATATGGTTTTTAAAATCTCTTCCAAGCAGAATATCTTTAGCTGTTGATATGAAGTTGAAAGAAGTTGAAAAAGTTCTTTATTTTGAGAGTTTTATGGTAATTGAACCTGGCTTAACAAAGCTTAAAAAAAAACAACTTTTGTCAGAAGAAGAATACGTTAAAGCTCAAGAGCAGTACGGAGAAGATTCTTTTGTAGCATCTATAGGAGCTGAAGCTATAAGGGATTTATTAATAAATCTGGATTTAAAAGCCGAAAAGGAAAGATTAAGATCATTATTAAAAGAAGTTAAATCTAAAGTGGCCGAGGAAAGAGCTACTAAAAGATTGAAACTTGTAGAATCCTTCATTGAATCGGGAAATAAACCTGAATGGATGATTCTAACAACTATACCAGTTATTCCACCTGAATTAAGACCTCTTGTACCTTTAGACGGAGGTAGATTTGCTACTTCTGATTTAAATGATTTGTATAGAAGAGTAATAAATAGAAACAATAGATTGAAAAGATTAATGGATCTCAAGGCTCCTGACATTATTGTAAGAAATGAAAAAAGAATGCTTCAAGAATCAGTCGATGCATTATTCGATAATGGTAGAAGAGGAAGAGTAATAACAGGCACTGGTAAGAGACCATTAAAATCTCTTTCTGAGATGTTGAAAGGAAAGCAAGGTAGATTTAGACAAAATTTACTTGGTAAGAGAGTTGATTATTCGGGAAGATCTGTAATTGTTGCTGGTCCTGAATTAAAATTACATCAATGTGGATTGCCAAAAAAGATGGCTGTTGAGTTATTCAAACCCTTTTTATTTGCCAGACTCGATAAATTAGGTTTAGCTACTACAATTAAGCAAGCCAAAAGAATGGTTGAAAAAGAGAAAAGTGAAGTATGGGACGCTTTAGAAACTATAATTAGAGAACATCCGGTAATATTAAATAGGGCACCAACTTTACATAGATTAGGAGTCCAAGCATTTGAAGCGAAACTTATAGAAGGAAGTGCTATAGAATTACACCCTCTAGTTTGTGCGGCATTTAATGCTGATTTTGATGGTGACCAGATGGCGGTTCATATTCCTTTGAGTTTAGAAGCTCAATTGGAGGCCAGAGTTTTAATGATGTCCACTAACAATATTTTAAGTCCTTCTAATGGAAAACCAATTATTGTTCCAAGCCAAGATATGGTGTTAGGAATTTATTATCTTTCTCAATCAAATGAAAAGCAAGAAAGGTCAAAAGGATATTTTAGTAATGTTGATGAAATAGAACAAGCTTTAGAATCTAAAACAATCAGTTTACACTCACAAGTATATTGTAGATTCGAGACAATTGATGAAAAAGGAAATAAAGTTGTAGAAAAATATAAAAGCACAGCAGGAAGATTCATATTATCAAGCATACTTCCCAAGCATCACAAAATAAAATTTAGTCTAGTAGATAAAATATTATCCAAAAAGAACGTGTCTGAAATAATCGATATGGTTTATCGTTATTGCGGTCAAAAGGAGACGGTGATATTTTGCGATAAAATAAAAGCGTTAGGATTTAAGCATGCTTTTAAAGCAGCAATATCTTTTGGTAAAGATGATCTAATTATACCTAAAACTAAGCAAAAATTAGTAAATGATGCTAAAAAACAAATAGAAGATTACGAAACTCAATATGCGGAAGGCTTAATTACTAGAGGTGAAAAATACAACAAAGTTGTAGATGTTTGGTCAAAATGCACAGATCTAGTAGCTAATGAAATGATGAAGGAAATCTCTGCAGCAACCAAAACACTACCTAACGGAAGAATAGAAACAAATTCTGTATTTATGATGGCAAATTCTGGTGCTCGTGGATCGGCAGCACAAATGAAACAGTTAGCCGGAATGAGGGGATTAATTGCAAAACCATCTGGTGAAATTATAGAAACACCAATTACTGCAAATTTTAAAGAAGGTCTTACAGCTTTGGAGTATTTTAACTCTACTCACGGAGCAAGAAAAGGGTTAGCTGACACGGCATTAAAAACCGCTAATTCAGGATATCTTACAAGAAGATTGTGTGATGTTTCTCAAGATATATCTATAACTAAACATGATTGTGGTTGTAAATCAAAAGATTCACTTACTATTTCAGAAATTATTGATGGAGGAAATATTATTGTCAGTTTATCAGATAGAGTCCTTGGAAGAGTTGCCGCCGAAGATGTTAAGCATCCAATTAATGGAGAGGTAATCATAAAAAGAAAACAATTAATAGACGAAAGCCTTTGTGAAAAAATTGATGCTGCGGGAGTTAAATCAGTCAAAGTACATTCTGTTCTTACTTGCATTTCTAAATTTGGAGTCTGCGCTCTTTGTTATGGTAGAGATCTATCAAGAGGAAAATTAGTTGCACAAGGTGAAGCCATAGGTATGATAGCAGCACAATCGATTGGTGAACCTGGTACTCAGCTTACAATGAGAACTTTTCACGTTGGTGGTACTGCTCAGATTACTCAAGATTCATCTGTTATTGCTCACACATTTGGAATTATCAAAATTATTAACAGAAATATAATCGAAGATTCTAAAAAAAATAAAATTATAATGGGAAGAAATACACAGATTACCATAGTTGATGAAAATGACAGACAGATGGCTTTATATAAAGTTCCATATGGTGCAAAATTATTTTGTGACAATAATGAAAAAATAACAAAAGGAAAAAAAATATGCGATTGGGACCCATACACAACTCCTGTAATTGCAGAGAAAAGCGGAATTGTAAGTTATATGGATCTAGTAGATGGAATATCCTTAGCAGAAACTGTAGATGAAGCGACAGGAATAGCATCTAAATCTGTTTTAGATTGGCGTTCGCAGTCAAAAAATACTGAATTAAAACCCCGTATTACTTTAAGAGATGAAAAAGGAAATGTTATTAAAAAAGCTGATGAAAACGAAGCAAGATATTACTTGGTTCCAGATTCAATTCTGTCCGTTAAAGATGGACAAAAAGTTAATGCTGGGGATGTTTTAGCAAGATTACCTAAAGCAACATCTAAGACGAAAGATATAACAGGAGGTTTACCTAGAGTTGCGGAACTTTTTGAAGCAAGAAGACCTAAAAATAGTGCAATCATAGCAGAAAATGATGGAACTATAGAATTTGGTAAAGAAGTAAGAGGAAAACTTAAAGTATCAATAGTTACATCGGAAGAAACGTCTTCATATTTAATACCTAAAGGAAAACATACTAATTTTAACCAAGGAGAAAAAATCAAAAAAGGTGAGTACTTGCTAGATGGAAGTCCTGCACCACACGATATTTTAAGAATTTTAGGTATAGAAGCATTAACTGAATATTTTACTAATGAAGTTCAAGAAGTTTATAGATTGCAAGGTGTAGTAATAAACGACAAACATATTGAAACTATATTAAGACAAATGCTTAAACGAGTTGAAATTAAGAATCCTGGTGACTCAACCTATTTGGTTGGTGAAGTTGTTGATAAAATTGAAATTGAAAATGTAAACGAGAAATTAAAAAAAGATAGTAAAAAACCTGCAATTGGAGAAAGAATACTTTTAGGTATTACTAAGGCTTCACTACAAACTAATTCTTTTATATCTGCCGCATCATTTCAAGAAACAACACGTGTTCTTACTGATGCTGCAATCAGAGGTAAAGTTGATAAACTTAAAGGTTTAAAAGAAAACGTTATAGTAGGAAGATTAATTCCAGCCGGTACAGGAGCTACTAAACTTAGATGGAATCGTGCTGCAGAAGAAAGAGATAAAGCTTTATTAGCAGAAAAAGAAAAGCAGGAATCTTCAAAAAAAGACGAACAGCCAAACCCCACATAAAACAAAGGGTTTATTTAGTTAATTTTCCTAATTATTTTGAGTTTATTGCCTAATTGTCAGTTGACTTTTAATTTTTGAATTAGTAGTTTAGCGAAATTTTGATGGTTGGAAGTGAGGTACTTGTTGCCTTAAACACTAACTGATAATTGTAGAATATATCGTACAAAAGTTATCTTTTTTCAATCCTTAAAAAAACAAAATAATTAAATATTATGCCTACTATAAGTCAATTGATAAGAAAACAAAGAATAAAACCTAAGGCTAGGAGTAAAGTCCCGGCTCTAGAACGCTCACCTCAGAAAAGAGGCGTTTGCACTAAAGTTTATACAACCACTCCAAAGAAACCTAATTCAGCTTTAAGAAAAGTTGCTAGAGTAAGATTGTCCAATGGCCATGAGGTTACGTGTTATATACCTGGCGAAGGACACAATTTGCAAGAGCACTCTGTTGTTTTAATCAGAGGAGGTCGTGTAAAAGATTTACCTGGAGTCCGTTATCATATTTTAAGAGGTAATCTAGATACCCAAGGCGTTTCTGCTAGAAAACAACAAAGATCTAAATACGGCGCTAAGAAACCTAAATAATATTATGTCCAGAAAAAAGAGAGCACCTAAAAGAATTTCATATCCTGACGCGAAATATGGTTCTTTGATTTTATCCAAGTTTGTTAATTTTATGATGTACGATGGAAAAAAAGCGGCTGCAGAAAAAATAATTTATGACTCTTTGGACAAAATAAAAGAAAAAACAAAAAGCGATCCAATGAAAATTTTTAATGATGCTATAAATAATATAAAACCAAACTTAGAAGTTGTTTCAAGAAGAGTTGGTGGAGCTACATATCAAGTCCCTGTTGAAGTTAGGGCAAAAAGAGGTCATACGTTAGCTTTGAGATGGTTATTAGAAGCAACAAGAAAAAGAAAAAATAAAACAATGTGTGACAAACTTTTCAATGAATTAATGGATGCATCTCAAAGAAAAGGATCTGCAATTAAAAAGAGAGAAGATACTCATAAAATGGCTGAGTCAAACAAAGCTTTTGCTCATTATAGGTGGTAATCATGGCAAGAACTCACACTTTAGAAAAATATAGAAATATTGGTATCATGGCTCACATTGATGCTGGAAAAACTACTACAACAGAAAGAATTTTATATTACACCGGAAAAAGTCATAAAATTGGAGAAGTTCATGATGGAGCAGCCACTATGGATTGGATGGAACAAGAACAAGAAAGAGGAATTACGATTACATCCGCCGCCACAACATGCTTTTGGAAGGAACATAGAATTAATATAATTGATACACCTGGCCATGTTGATTTTACTATTGAAGTTGAACGATCTTTAAAAGTGCTTGATGGAGCAGTTTGTGTTTTTGATGGAGTTGCTGGCGTTGAACCTCAATCAGAAACAGTTTGGAGACAAGCTGACAAATATAAAGTTCCAAGAGTTTGTTTCGTAAATAAATTAGACAGAACTGGTGCTGATTTTTTTATGTGCGTTGATATGATCAAAGATCGACTTGGTGCAAAACCTTTAGTAATGCAGATACCTGTAGGTATTGAGACCTCATTAAAAGGAGTGGTTGATTTGATAAAAATGAAAGCCGTTTTATGGAAAGATGAAAAGTTAGGTGCAGAATTTGAATATGTAGAAATACCTCAAGATTTAAAAGATCAAGCTGAAAAATATAGAAAAGAATTAGTTGAAACTGCAGTTGAACAGGATGAAAAATTGATGGGCGATTACTTAAATGGAAAAGATATATCGGAAAAAGATCTTATTGCCTGTGTACGTAAAGGATGTTTAAAATTTGATTTTGTGCCAGTTTTAACAGGGTCAGCTTTTAAAAACAAAGGCGTCCAGCCATTATTAGATGCAGTTGTAGATTTTTTACCAAGTCCAATCGATATTGGATTAATTAAAGGAACTAAACCTGATTCTAAAGATGAGATTGAAAGAAAATTTAATGATAAAGAATCTTTTTCTGCGTTGGCTTTTAAGGTCGCAACGGACCCTTTTGTAGGAACTTTAACGTTTATAAGAATTTATTCAGGCACATTAAAAACAGCCACTGGTATTTATAATACTACCAAAGATAAAGAAGAAAGAGTTGGCAGAATGTTATTAATGCATGCGAATAGTAGAGAAGATGTAAAAGAAGCCAACACAGGTGACATAGTAGCTTTGGCAGGTCTCAAATATACAATAACAGGACACACTTTATCTGATGAAGATAATCCTATCGTTTTAGAACCCATGGAATTTCCTGATCCAGTTCTTGAAATTGCAGTCGAACCTAAAACTAAAGGAGATCAAGAAAAAATGGGAGAAGCTTTAGGAAGATTAGCTAGAGAAGATCCATCATTCAGAGTTACATCTGATGAAGAGTCAGGACAAACAATAATAAAAGGTATGGGTGAATTACACTTAGATATTATTGTAGATCGAATGAAAAGAGAATTTAAGGTTGAAGCAAATATTGGAGCTCCACAAGTTGCTTATAGGGAAACTATTTTAAAATCTGTAGAAAATACATATATACATAAAAAACAAAGTGGTGGCGCAGGACAGTTCGCAAAAGTTGAATTGAGTGTTGAACCTTTACCTGCAGGACAAGGAAGAGAAATTGAGAATAAAATCAAAGGTGGAGCCATTCCAAAAGAATTTATCCCGGGAGTTGAAAAAGGAATTGAAAGTGTAGCAGATAGCGGAATATTAGCTGGTTTTCCTTTAATAGATTATAAAGTTACAATACTAGATGGTTTACATCATGATGTTGATTCAAGTGTACTAGCTTTTGAAATAGCATCTAGATATTGTTTTAAGGAAGCGTGTACAAAAGCTTCTCTCAAACTCCTAGAGCCCATGATGAGAGTTGAGGTAGTAACTCCCGAGGATTATATGGGAGATGTTATAGGTGATTTAAATAGTAGAAGAGGGCAAGTATCTACAACAGACAAGAGAGGAAATGCCACTGTTATAAGTGCAATGGTACCTTTAGCTAATATGTTTGGATATATTAATAATTTGAGATCAATGTCTCAAGGAAGAGCTCAATACTCAATGTTTTTTGATCATTATGAAAAAGTACCTCAAAATGTTCAAGATGAAGTAACAAAAAAATTGGCTTAATTATGGATAAACAACATATAAGAATACATTTAAAAGCGTACGATCATAAAGTTCTTGATGTTTCTACTATAGAAATAGTTAATACAGCGAAGAGAACAGGAGCGCAGGTAAAAGGTCCAATCCCTCTTCCAACAAGAAAAGAAATTTTCACTGTACTAAGATCACCCCACATAGACAAAAAAAGCAGAGAGCAGTTTGAAACAAGAACGCACAAAAGATTGATAGATATTTTAGATCCAACACCACAAACAGTTGAAGCACTAATGAGATTAGATTTAGCTTCAGGTGTAGATATAGAGATTAAACTATAGGAAAAAAATGAGCATAGGTTTATTAGGAAAAAAACTTGGAATGACCAGAGAATTTGTTGAACCAGGAATTTCAATTCCCGTAACAGTTCTCTTTGTTGAAAAAGGCCGAATAATAGACGTCATAACAAAGGAAAAAAGAGGATATGAGGCAATCAAAGTTGGGTTTGGAAAAATAAAAAATTCTAAATTGACGAAACAAATGAAAGGCTATTTTGCAAAAAAATCCACAGAGCCTAAGAAGATTTTAAGGGAGTTTAGGGTGAAAAATGCTTCAGAATTTAAAGAGGGGAACGAGATAGGCCTGGAGTTGTTTAAAGATCAAAAATTTGTAGATGTTACAGCAAAAACGATCGGAAAAGGTTTTGCTGGCGTTATGAAAAAATATAATTTTGCAGGCTTAAGAGCTACTCATGGTGTGTCTGTTTCTCACAGATCTCACGGCTCTACTGGTCAAAGGCAAGATCCAGGAAAAGTTTTTAAAGGAAAAAAAATGGCAGGTCATATGGGAGATAAATTTAGAACCATACAGAATCTTGAAATAATCAAATCTGATCTAGAAAATAATCTTATATATATTAAAGGCTCAGTTCCAGGATTCAAAAATTCGATTGTTTTAATTAAAAAGACTTCAAAAGATATTAACAGAGCAACAACATTAGAAAAAAATTTAATAGCTCAAAAAGATACAGGCAAAGAGAAGGTTAAAAAGGTTGACAAGCAGAAACCTAAAGAAGAAAAAAAAGTAGATAAAAAATCTACAGAGAAGAAATAAAAATGAAGTTAGAAGTAATAAATATTGAAGGCAAAAAAATTGATAGTGTTGAAGTATCAGACAAAATTTTTTCTGCTGAAGTAAATAAAAAATTAGTTAAATCTATAATAGATTGGCAACTTAACCATGCCAAACCTAGAGTTGCTAAAACTAAACAAAGAAATGAAATTATAGGATCTACTGCTAAAATATATGCTCAAAAGGGAACTGGCGGAGCTAGACACAGCAGTAGAAAAGCCCCAATTTTTGTTGGAGGAGGTATCGCTCATGGTCCAAAAGGTGCCGTTTATAAAATTAAAAAATTAAATAAAAAAGTTAAAAAGGTAGGTCTGCTGCAACTGCTCTCTCAAAAACATAAGATAAAGTTATTACATGTAGTAGAAGATTTTAAAAAAGAAATTAAAAAAACTAAAACATTTAATCAGTTTATAGAAAAAAATAATTTAAAGAATTTATTAATAATATCTGACAAGAATTCTAAAATAAATATTATCAAATCAGTTCGTAATATTCCTAATCTGAAATTAATTGATGAGAAAGGTACTAATGTATATGACCTTTTAAAGTATAAGAATGTAATGTTTACAACAACTTCAATAAAAACACTTCAGAACAGGTTAGAAAAATGAAGAAATTTAGCTTAATAGATACTATTACTTCTCCAAGAATAACTGAAAAAGCAACATCTTTATCTGAGCAAAATAAAATAGTTTTCAAGGTACATGATGGTGCTAGTAAAAGATCTATTAAAAAAAGTGTAGAAAAAATATTTAAAGTTAATGTAATTAAAGTGAATACAATTAATCAAAAAGGAAAAACTAAATTTACCCGTGGAAAAAAAACAAATAAACCTGGCTACAAGAAAGCAATTGTAACATTAAAAAAAGGTCAAAGCATCGACCTTAGTACGGGAATATAATTTATGGCACTTAAGACTTTTAAATCTTATACAAAATCTTCAAGAGGAACTGTTCTTGTAGAAAGAAAAAATATATGGAAAGGAAAACCATTAAAATCTTTATCCTATGGACAAATTTCTACAGGAGGGAGAAACAATCTTGGCAGAATTACTTCGAGACATAGAGGAGCAGGACATAAACAAAAATATAGGCAAATTGATTTTTATAGAAAAAAAGACAATGTAGAAGCAAAAATAGAAAGAATTGAATACGATCCTAACAGATCTTCATACGTAGCATTAATAAAATATAGCGACAATCAAATGAGTTATATAATTGCTCCAAACGGAATTAACAAAGGAGATAAAATTGTTTCTGGAAGAAATAAAGAGATAAAAATTGGAAATTGCATGCCTTTATCAGATATACCCGCAGGCACTGATATCCATAATATAGAATTGTCAGCTAACGGAGGTGGTAAGTTAGCTCGATCTGCTGGATCATCAGCTCAAATTTCAGGGATAGACGACAATTATTGTGTAATTAAACTTGCATCAGGTGAGATAAGAAAAATTATCAGCACAGCTAGAGCAACAATCGGCTCAGTTTCTAATAGCGATCATCAAAATATTAAAATTGGTAAAGCTGGACGAAATAGATGGAAGGGTATTAGACCTCAATCAAGAGGTGTTGTAATGAACCCGGTGGATCATCCACACGGGGGAGGTGAAGGAAAAACTTCTGGAGGAAGAGATCCAGTGTCACCATGGGGTCAATCTGCCAAAGGTTTAAAAACACGACACAATAAAAAAACTGATAAATATATTATCTCGAGAAGGAAAAAAAGGAATTAATTATGTCAAGATCAGTATGGAAAGGACCATTTGTCGATCCTAGTTTGATAAAGAAAGTTGAAAAACTTAAAGATCAATCTAATAAACCACCTATTAAAACGTGGTCAAGAAAATCTACAATTATTCCAGAGTTTGTTGGCTTTAGTTTTTTAATACACAATGGAAAGAAATTTATACCAATAAAAATTTCTGAAGAAATGGTTGGACATAAATTAGGTGAATTTTCTCCAACAAGAACATTTTCTGGTCATACTCCTGCAGACAAAAAAGCTGCTCAGGAAGCTGCCGTTACGCCATCAGCAACAACAAAAGCTGCCGCTACTCCTGCAGCCAAACCAGCAGAAGGAGCTAAAGATGGAAAAAAATAAAAATCTTGTAAAAGCAATAAATAGAAATGTTAGATCAAGCCCTAGAAAAGTTAATAATTTATTGAAAGACATTAGAGGAAAAAAAGTTGATATGGTTATCAGAAATTTATCTTTTGCTAAACAAAGAATAGCTTTTGATATTAAGAAAACAGTTCAATCTGCCATATCTAATGCAGAGAATAATTATCAATACGACATAGACAATCTCTATGTAAAAGAAGCTTATGTTGGAAAGTCTCTTGTATTAAAAAGGTTTAGGGCAAGAGCAAAAGGTCGTGCTAGTGGAATAAAAAAACCATATAGCAACATTACTATAATTCTTTCTGAAATGAATAATAATGATAAGGAGTTACATGGGTCAAAAAGTTAATCCAATAGGGTTAAGATTAGGTATAAATAGAAGTTGGGAATCTATTTGGTACGCTAAAAAGGATCAGTATGGAAAATTATTAATAGAGGATCATAAGATAAGAGAATATATAAAAAAAAATATAGTTAATTCAGGCGTTTCTCAAGTAATAATAGAAAGAACTTCTAAAAAATGCATTGTTTCAATTTATACATCCAGACCCGGATTTGTAATTGGAAAAAAAGGTTCGGATATTGAAAGAATCAAAAAAAACCTATCAAAAATATCAAGCACAGAAATAAGCCTTAATATAAAAGAAATTAAAAAACCTGAGCTTAATGCTTATCTTGTTGCAGAAAACATAGCTCAACAACTAGTTAAACGAATTGCATATAGAAAAGCCATGAAAAGAGCAATGCAATCTACTTTAAGACTTGGAGCTAAAGGCATTAGAGTTTGTTTGGCGGGAAGATTAGCTGGTAATGAAATAGCAAGAACTGAATGGCTAAGAGAAGGTAGCGTTCCTTTACATACCTTTAGAGCTGAAGTTGATTATGCTGAAGCCGAAGCGTTAACAACATATGGAATAATAGGTGTAAAAGTTTGGATTTATAAAGGGGAAGTTTTTTCAAAAGATAAAAATACTAAGAACAAGGAGGAGAAAGGTGCTTCAGCCAACAAGAACAAAATATAGAAAAGCCCACAAAGGAAGAATTCACGGTAATGCTACTAGAGCAGCAAAATTGAATTATGGTCAGTATGGTCTTAAAGCCTTACAGCCAGAGAGAATTATTGGTAAACAAATCGAAGCAGCCCGAGTTGCTTTAACCAGATACATGAAGAGAACAGGGAAAGTTTGGACAAGAATATTTCCAAACATACCTGTGTCAAAAAAACCTACAGAAGTAAGGATGGGTAAAGGAAAAGGTGCTCCTGAATATTGGGCCTGCAGAGTAAAACCGGGAAGAATAATTTTTGAAGTCGATGGTATTGATGAAGCTACAGCAAAAATTGCATTATATAAGGCTTCAACAAAACTTCCTATTAAAACAAAATTTATAAAGAGATTTTAAATTGTGAAAAATAAAGAAATAAATAAATTAAGTAATGATGAATTAAAAAAGAAGGAAAATGCTTTGAAAAAAGACTTGTTTAATTTTAGATTTAGAAAAGTTAATGGACAACTTGAAGATACAGCGAAAGTTTCACTTATAAAAAAGGATATAGCTAAAATTTTAACTAAATTAAACAAAGAAAAATAATATGGCAAAAAGAATATTAGACGGAATAGTAGTTAGAGACAAGAATAACAAAACTATAGTAGTTGATGTTAAAAGAAAATATATTCACCCTTTTTTTAAGAAAGTTATTAAATCAACTAAAAAATATCATGCCCATGATGAAAATAATAACTTTAAAATAGGAGATAAAGTCAAAATAATTGAATGCAAACCTTATTCAAAAAAGAAAAAATGGGAGGTAGTACAGAATAAATGATACAAGTACAAACAGAATTAACAGTAGCTGATAATACAGGAGCAAGAATAGTTGAATGCATCAAGGTCCTTGGAGGATCAAAAAGAAGGTATGCTTCCGTAGGAGATTCTATAGTTGTTAGTGTAAAAGAAGCTATCCCAAATGGTAAGGTGAAAAAAGGAACTGTACACAAAGCTGTAATAGTTAGAACAAGAAAATCATTATATAGAAAAGATGGAAGTACTGTTAAATTTGATAACAATGCTGTTGTAATTACTGATGACAAAGGAGAACCAGTCGGCACAAGAATTTTTGGACCTGTAACAAGAGAATTGAGAGCAAAAGGTCAAACTAAAATAATTTCATTAGCACCAGAGGTATTATGAAAAATACAATAAAAAAAGGGAATCAAGTAGAAGTAATATATGGAAAAGATAAAGGTAAAAAAGGTGAAGTAATTGAAATATTAAGATTTAAAAATAGAGCCAAAGTTAAGGGAATTAATCTTGTGAAGAAACATGAGAAAACAACAAAAGAAAAAAAAGGTGGAATTATTTCTAAAGAAAACTTTATTGATATTTCAAATTTAAAAAATTTAACCGAATCTAAAAATGACAAGAAAGAGAAGAGTAAATGATACCAAGACTTAAAGAACAATACAAAAAAGCAATCATTTTAGATTTAAAAAAGAAACTCTCTATGAAAAATGATAACCAGGTACCAAAATTTGCTAAGGTTATCCTAAATATGGGTTTAGGACTTGATGGAGCTGATAAAAAAAAACTTCAAAATTGCGTTGAAGACATGTCTTTGATAAGTGGTCAAAAACCTCTTGTTACAAGATTCAAAAAATCTATATCAAATTTTAAATCAAGAAAGGGAACTTCAGCCGGAGTTAAAGTAACATTGAGAAAAAATAGAATGTATGAATTTATAGATAGATTGGTGAACATAGCGCTACCAAGAATTAAAGATTTCAGAGGATTAAGCAGTGATGGTTTTGACAAATTTGGAAATTATAGCTTTGGTATTAAAGAACATATTATTTTTCCCGAAGTAAATTTTGATAAGGTTGACAGAATAAGAGGAATGGATATTACAATAGTTACAACAGCAAAAGGCAAGGAAACTGCAATGGCATTATTAGAAGCTACGAATTTTCCTTTTTTTAAGAAAAATAAAATAGAAAGAAAGAATTAATATGGCAAAAACAAGCGCGATACAGAGAAATCTTAAAAGAATTAAATTAGCGAAAAAATTTTTAAAAAAGAGAAATGAACTTAAAAAGATAATAAGCGATAAAAAATTACCTTTAGATGAAAGATTCAAAGCTCAACTTAAATTATCTAAACTTCCAAAAAATTCTGCGAAAATAAGAATTAGAAATAGATGCGAAATTACAGGAAGACCACATGGAGTTTATAGAAAGTTAAAAATTTCTAGAATAGCTCTTAGAGAGTTGGCTTCAAAGGGAAGAATTCCCGGAATGACTAAGTCGAGCTGGTGATTATTAAAGGAGAATAATATATGACATTTGTTGACCCGATTGGAGATATGCTAACAAGAATACGAAATGCTCAAATGAGATCGTTAAGTAGTGTTGTTATACCTTCTTCTAAGTTTAGAGTTAAAATTTTAGATATATTAAAAAAGGAAGGCTATATAAGTGGATATAAATTTTTAAAAGATAGTAAAGAAAAAAATAATTTATCTGTGGATTTAAAGTATGAAAATGGATCTCCAGTGATTAAAGAGATAAAAAGGATATCAAAACCAGGAAGAAGAATTTATGCAAGGGCTGACAGTATACCAAGAATTCAAAATGGACTTGGTCTTGCTATAGTCTCAACATCAAAAGGTATAATGAGTGATTATGAAGCAAAAAATAATAAAGTAGGAGGGGAAATTATTTGTAAAGTTTTCTAATTAATTATGTCTAAACTTGGAAAAAAACCTATTAATATACCCAAAGACACAAAGGTAAAAATTGAAAGTGGAAAATTAACGCTCACTGGCCCAAAAGGATCTAAAGAGTTAACTTTAAATGATAAAATTTTTACTACCTCTTTATCGGACAAGAATGATTTGATTCTTAATTTAATTAAAAAAAATGAAGAGATGAATATCTTGTGGGGAACCACAAGAAGTATTCTTAATAATGCAGTAATTGGAGTTAGCGTTGGACATGAAAAAATACTTGAATTATCTGGTGTGGGATTCAGAGCAACTTTGAAAGGTAATATTTTAAATCTTCAATTGGGTTTTAGTCATGACTGCACATATAAAATTCCAGAAAATGTTAAAATAGCTGTAGAAAAACAAACCACGATAAAAATTAATGGTGTAGATAAAGATGCTGTAGGCAAAGTTGCCTCCGAAATAAAGAAACTTAAACCAGTTGAACCTTATAAAGCAAAGGGAATCAAAGAGAAAGGCCAATACGTCTTAAGAAAAGAAGGAAAGAAAAAATAATATGAAAAAAACAGTTATTGAAAGAAGAGTACAAAGAATAAGAAGAAAACTTAAAAGGGTTAATAGAAATAGATTTAGATTATCAGTTCATAGATCGTCCAAAAATATATTTGCTCAAATAATTGATGATAAAAATAATAAAACTATAGTTTCAGCTTCTTCTATAGAAAAAAGCAACAAACAAACAAAAGTTAAAAAAATTGAGATGTCTAATACTATTGCTGAACTTTTAGCAAAAAGGGCTCTGGAGAAAAAAATTACAGAAGTATTTTTTGATAGGGGAAAATATAAATATCACGGTAGGATCAAGGTTTTTGCTGAAATGTTAAGAAAGAATGGTTTAAATTTTTAATATGAAAATGAATAACTCGGAATTTAAAGATAAATTAGTTTCAATTAACAGGATAACAAAGGTTGTTAAAGGAGGGAGAAGATTTGCTTTCTCAGCGTTAGTTGTTGTGGGAGATCAATTAGGATCCATAGGTATTGGGCATGGTAAAGCGAAGCAAGTGCCAGATGCAATTAAAAAAGCAACAGAAACTGCCAAAAGAAAATTAACTAAAATACCTTTAAGAGAAGGAAGAACTATACATCATGACGTACTTGGAAAGGACGGCGCTGGCAAAGTATTGTTGAGATCTGCTCCTTCTGGAACAGGAATAATTGCTGGTGGTTCAATAAGATCAATTTGTGAAGTTATCGGAATTCAAGACATAGTAGCTAAATCTTTAGGATCATCTAATCCTAATAATGTGTTGAGAGCTTGCTTAAAGGCATTAAAAAGCCAAAAAACTCCAAAACAAATTTCTATATTAAGAGGAAAAAAAATATCGGAAATAACAAAAAACAGGGCTAATACATAATATTATGAAATTAAATACATTAAATATTAAACTTAAAGAGAAGAAAAAAAGATTGGGTAGAGGAATAGGATCTTCAAAAGGCAAAACTTCTGGAAGAGGACATAAAGGTCAAAAATCAAGATCTGGTGTGGCTATTAAAAGTTTTGAAGGAGGTCAAATGCCTTTATACAGAAGATTACCTAAAAGAGGATTTAAAACATTAAAAAGTAGAAAAGATGTAGCTCTCTTTAATTTAGATAGACTTCAAAAAATGATAAAAAAAAATAAAAATTTATTAAGCACTAAATTTAATTTAAATAATCTACAAAAATCTAAATTGTTACCAAAAAGATACAAAAAGATAAAAGTTCTTGGATTTGGAGATTTAAAAGAAAAATTTGACATCGAGGTAAATTTTATTTCAAAAAATGCCAAGAAAAAAATTGAGGAAATAGGCGGCAAAGTAACTTTAGTTAAATAAACAATTTAATTTTAATAATATCTAAATGGAAAATAATAATTCAAATTCTGGTTTTTTTTCTAAAAACAACGATTTAAGAAATAGAATACTTTTTACTGTTTTAATGTTATGCATTTATAGACTAGGTACTTACATTCCTCTTCCTGGCATTGATTCTCAATCATTACAATCTTTAATGCAATCAAATCAAAAAGGACTTTTAGGGATGTTTAATGTTTTTTCTGGAGGAGCTGTCTCAAGAATGGCAATTTTTGCTTTAGGAATCATGCCTTACATATCTTCATCAATTATTGTCCAATTATTGACTGGTGTATCTGACTATTTCAAAAATCTGAAGAGCCAGGGAGAAATTGGAAGGAAAAAAATTACTCAATACACTCGTTATGGAACGGTCTTATTAGCATCCGTCCAAGGATATGGAGTGTCTGTAGGTTTAGAAAGTTCAACCAATGTAGTTATAGACCCTGGTTTATACTTTAAAGTAACTACAATTATAACTTTGGTTGCTGGAACAATGTTTTTAATGTGGCTGGGAGAACAAATAACACAAAGAGGAATAGGAAATGGAATATCTTTAATTATTTTTTCTGGCATAGTTGCGGAAATTCCACGAGCTTTAGCAACCACTTTTGAACTTGGAAGAACTGGCGCTCTATCGGCATCTACAATTTTGATTATCTTTATATTGCTTATATCAACAGTTGCTTTCATAGTTTTTATTGAGAGAGCTGTTAGAAAAATTTTAATTAATTATCCTAAAAGACAAATGGGAACTAAAATTTATGGCGGAGAATCTTCACACCTTCCATTAAAAATAAATACAGCAGGAGTTATCCCGGCAATCTTTGCATCAGCTTTATTGTTATTACCAGTTACTTTTTCTAACTTTACCTTTTCGGATTCAGAATTTTTTCTAAATTTTTCTGCATTATTTTCCCAGGGGAAACCTCTTTACATGCTTTTATATGCAAGCGGTATTATATTCTTTGCATTTTTTTATACATCGATAGTTTTTAATCCTACTGAAACTGCTGAAAATTTAAGAAAGCACGGAGGTTATGTTCCAGGAATTAGACCTGGAGAAAGAACAGCTTTTTTTATAGAAGATATTTTGACAAAATTAACGACGATAGGGGCTTTATATTTAACACTTGTATGTTTGATGCCTGAATTTTTAATATCTAAGTATCCAATACCTTTTTATTTAGGAGGCACGTCTGTATTAATCGTTGTTGTTGTTGCCATGGATACAGTTTCACAAATTCAAACTAGATTAATGAGTCAACAATATGAAGCGTTAATTAAAAAAACAAAGTTTGGTAGATAAGTGAATATCGTTATATTTGGTCCACCAGGAGCTGGAAAAGGCACTCAGGCTGACAACTTAGTTAAAAATTGCAAACTATTTAAAATTTCTACGGGAGATCTATTAAGAGAGGAAATTAAAAAAAAAACTAAACTAGGAATTCAAATTAGCTCTTCTATTAGTCAAGGATCATTTGTAAAGGATGATATCATTGATAATTTGATCGAAAATATAATTTCAAATACAGCAAATCAAAATCGCATGATTTTTGATGGGTATCCAAGAAATCTAAATCAAGCAAAAAAGTTAGATTTATTATTAAATAAACACAATCAAAAAATATTTTCAGTTATAAGCTTAAATGTTGATAAAGAAATAGTAGTTAAAAGAATATTAGGTAGAGTTGTTTGTTTAAAGTGCGGTTCTACTTTTAATAAATTTTTTAACTCTCCTAAAGAAATAAATCATAAATGTGAATCAAAACACTTAATAACCAGATCTGATGATAATGAAAAGACTATTTTAAAGAGATTTGATACTTATGAGAAGGAAACCTTTCCAATTTTAAATTATTACAAAAAGCAAAATTTATTAACTAATATTGATGGAATGAATAAAATTGATGAAATTTATAAGGAAATACGTCAAATAATGGCTTCATTGAAGACTTGACTTTAGAAGATCTATTTATATAAATAGCTTTTTTAGATTTAGAATCTCATATACTTATGGCTCGAATAGCTGGTGTAAACATCCCACAAAATAAAGTACTTCATGTTGCTTTAACTTATATTCACGGTATTGGAAAAAAATATTCAAATGATATTTGCGCAAAATTAAATATCGAGAAGAATAAAAGAGTGAATAGCCTAACTGATGATGAGGTTTTAAAAATAAGAGAATTTATTGATACTAATTATAAGGTTGAAGGAGATCTTAGAAGAGAAATTTCATTAAATATAAAACGATTAGTTGATCTAGCATCCTATAGAGGATCTAGACATAAGAAAAAATTGCCTGTGAGAGGCCAAAGAACTCATTGTAATGCAAGAACAAGAAAAGGAAAAGCGATTGCTATTGCTGGGAAAAAACTTACTCCTATGAAAAAATAAAATTATGGAAGAAAAGAAAATTAAAAAAGACAAAAATGATAAAACTGCTGAAAAAGAAATTCAGAAACCTATAAAAATAAAGAAACCTAAAACAAAAATTAAACGTAATATTTCCTCAGGAATAGCTTTTGTAAATGCAACGTTTAATAATACTATAGTTACAATTTCTGATGATAATGGAAATGTGATTGCTTGGTCGTCTGCTGGATCAAAAGGATTTAAGGGTTCAAGAAAATCAACTCCATACGCTGCACAAATTGCTGCAGATGCGGCCGCAACAAAAGCACAAGAACATGGTTTAAAAACTTTAACCGTGCGTTTGAAAGGTCCCGGCTCTGGTAGAGAAACAGCACTTAGAGCTTTACAAGCAAGAGGATTTAAAATTTTAACTATTAAGGACACGACACCAATGCCACATAATGGATCAAGACCACCAAAAAAAAGAAGGGTATAACAAATATGGAAAATACAACAATAATACAAAATTGGAAATCATTAATTAAACCCAACAAATTAAATATTAAAAGCAATGACGATAAGTCATCAACTGTAGTTATAGCTGAACCTTTAGAAAAGGGTTATGCATTAACAATTGGTAATTCTCTAAGAAGAATTTTACTTTCTTCTATTCAAGGTTCAGCAATTACATCAATACAAATAGATGGTGTCCTTCATGAATTTTCTTCCATTCAAGGTGTTAGAGAAGATGTTACTGATATAGTTTTAAATGTTAAAGCTCTCTCAATTAAAGTTATGTCTGAAGGTGCAAAGAAACTTATATTAGATGCAAAAGGACCAGGAGAAATTAAGGCTAAAGATATTCAACCTAATGCAGATGTAAAAATTTTAAATCCTGATTTAGTGATTTGCCATCTTGATAATAATACTAAATTTCATATGGAACTTACAGCTAATACAGGAAAAGGTTATAGACCCGCTGATAAAAATAAAGACGAAGATGCGCCGCTAGGATTAATTTCTATAGATTCCCTTTTTAGCCCGGTCAAAAAAGTTTCCTTTTCAGTAGAAAATGCTCGTGAGGGAAAATCTTTAGATTATGATAGATTGATAATGAATGTTGAAACCGATGGATCTATTTCTGCAGAAGATGCAGTGGCTTATGCAGCTAGGATTTTTCAAGATCAATTATCTTTATTTATTAACTTCGACGATCCAAAAGAAATTGAAGTAAAACCCCAGGTTATAGAACCTGCTTTTAATAAAAATTTACTCAGAAAAGTTGATGAATTAGAACTTTCCGTAAGATCAATGAATTGCTTAAAAAATGATAATATAATTTATATTGGAGATCTTGTTCAAAAAACAGAACCTGAAATGCTCAGGACACCTAATTTTGGAAGAAAATCTCTAAATGAGATAAAGGAAGTATTAAGTTCTATGTCTTTATATCTTGGTATGGAAATTCCTAACTGGCCTCCTGAAAATATTTCTGAATTATCAAAAAAGCTAGAAGAAAACATATAATTAATGAGACACAAGTTAGCTTACAGAAAACTCAATAGAACAAGCGAACATAGAAAAGCGCTCTTTAAAAATATGTTAAATTCACTAATTAAATATGAACAGATAACCACAACTTTACCAAAAGCAAAGGAATTAAAGCCAAAAATAGATAAAGTTATCACATTGGGAAAAAAAAATAATTTACAATCAAAAAAAAATTTATTTTCTCAATTGTTAGATAAATCTTCAGTTGATAAATTAATTAATAAACTTTCTCAAAGATATGAAAAAAGAAAAGGTGGATATAGTAGAATTATTAGAGCGGGTTTTAGATATGGAGATCATTCACCGTTAGCTATTATAGAGTTAGTAGATAGAGATGTTCAGGCTAAAAAGATCGATATCAAAAAGAAAACTGAAGAACCAACAAAAGAAACACAAGATAAAAAGCCTGAAACCACACCAAAAAAACAAAAATCAAAAAAATAAATTGTTAAAAGAAAATAATTTGTTACTTATTTATTGTAACATTAAATTTATACTATGAATAAAACTTTTATTATCGATGATGATTTTGTTGGCGCACGACTTGACCGTTGGTTTAAAAAGAAAGTTTGTGATGTTCCTCAATCATTAATAGAAAAAAATATAAGAAAAGGTAATATTCGAGTTAACAAAAAAAAAGAAAAAGGTTCATATAGAATCAAGAAAAATGATTATATATATCTAAAAAATTTACAATTAACGATTAAAAAAATTAATAAAGAAACTTTTAGATATGTTCCCACAAAAAGAGATTTATCTTTATCTTCGTCTTTATTTATAGAAAATAATGAAAACTTCGTTGTTATAAATAAACCTGCAGGAATAGCCGTCCAGGGAGGAACCAAATCAAAGAAAAATATTCTAGATATACTTAGAGAGACAAAAGAATTTTTAAACTTAACCCCGTACATAGTTCATAGAATTGATAAGGAAACTACTGGAGTTTTAATTATTGCTAAAAATAGAAAATATGCACAGTTATTTACTTCTCTATTTAGAATAAGAAAAATACATAAATCTTATTTAGGTGTTGTAGTTGGGGGCTTTAATAAATCAAAAGGCACATTAATAGATGATCTTTACTATTACGAAGGAAACAGAAAAACCAAGTCAAGAGCTATAACACACTTTACTTTAATGGATTCAAATAACAATTATTCTTTATTAAAATTAAATCCGGAAACCGGAAGAAAACACCAATTAAGAAAACAACTTTTAATGTATGGTAATCCTATATTGGGCGATGAAAAATATAACCTTTTAACAAAAAAAAATAAAAATATGAAAAATCTTATGCTGCATGCTCATAAAATATATTTCAAAATTAATGATCTAAAATATAATTTTACGGCAGAAATACCAGAATATTTTAATAGATTTCTTAAAGAAAAACATCTAAAAATTTATTAGTTATTATTTTATCTATTCCATCAAAATTTTTTATACCAAGTTCTTTTAGATTTGTGACACCTTTATTTTTAATTCCACATGGAATAATTTTCTTGTACAATGATAAGTCGTTAGACAAATTTAGTGAGAAACCATGGTATGCTACCCACTTTTTTACTTTAATTCCTATTGCAGCAATTTTTTCTGTTTTATTTTTATTATTCACCCAAACACCGATATTTTTTTTATCTCCAAATGAAGCAATTTTATATTCTTTAAGTACGTTTATAATGCATTTTTCTATTTGATTGATTAAAAATCTTATATCCTTTTCTCTTTTATTTAAATTTAATACGAAGTACACAACTTTTTGCCCGGGAGCATGTAGTGTGTGTTTTCCACCTCTATTGGTTTTAACTATCTTAATATTTTTATCTATTAGATCACTTTCAATCGAACTAGCGCCAGCTGTATATGTAATATTATGTTCTAGTATCCATAAAAGCTCTTTAACTTTTCCTTTAGAAACGTCATCTACTCTTTTTTCAAGAATTTTCATGGATTCGTTGTAATCAACTGGTTTTTCGCTATTTTTAACTTCAATATTCATTTTAAGTTTGTGGTTTTAAAAAAAATCAACTAAAGATTCTCAAAATTAATTAAATAAATTATATTTATGAGTTTAACAAAAGATATATCAGATAAAAAAGTTAATTTTGAGTTTAATAAAGAATTCATTGGTGTTTTTAATAAAAAAATTAAAGATAATGATACAGAATTTTTAAACAAAACATTAAAAGAGCTACATCCTGCTGATTCAGCGGATATTATAGAAAATCTTACGTTTGAAGATAGATCGAAACTCATTGAATTAGAAGGCTTTAGTATAGATCCAGAAATCTTTATTGAATTAAATGAATCGATACAAACAGAAATTTTTATACTTTTGTCTACAGAATCTATTGCAAATATTTTAAAACGACTTGAATCGGACAATGCTCTTAAAATTATAGAAAATTTGGATGAAAAGAAAAAAAATATAGTTTTAGATAAATTGCCGCCTAAGGACAGATTTTTATTACAAGAAGGACTGAGTTTTCCAGAAGATTCTGCTGCCAGAATAATGCAAAGGGAATTTACAGCAATACCAAGCAACTGGTCAGTCGGTCAAACAATAGACTATCTAAGAGAAAGTAAAGATTTGCCAGAAGAATTCTTAGAGATTTTCATTGTTGATAGTAATTTTAAACCAATTGGAACAGTGCCTTCTTCAAAAGTTTTAAGAACATCTAGAGAATCAAAAATGGAAACTATAATGAACGAAGCTCGAGTTTTAATTCCAGTGAATATGGATAAGGAAGAGGTTGGTCACATATTTGAAAATTATAATTTAGTATCTGCTGGCGTTGTAAACAAGGAGAATAAATTAGTCGGCATGATTACCGGAGATGATGTTTTTACAGTTCTAAAAGAAGAAGCAGAGGAGGATGTTCTAAGACTTGCTGGTGTTGGAGATGAAGTTATAACAGACACAGTTTTTCAAAAAACTAAAAGAAGATTTAATTGGTTATTGTTAAATCTATTTACAGCATTATTAGCAACTTGGGTTATAAGTTTATTTGGTGCTTCAATTGAACAAATGGTGGCTCTTGCATTCTTAATGCCAATAGTTGCCTCCATGGGAGGTAATGCTGGCATGCAAACCTTAGCTGTAACAATAAGAGCATTAGCAACAAAAGAATTATCATCTGCTAATTTTGGAAAAATAGTAACTAAGGAATTTATAATTGGTGTATTAAATGGGGTAATTTTTGCTCTCATCACGGGAGTCATAGTTCAGCTCTGGTTCAAAGAATTAAATTTATCAATATTAATTGGAATATCAATGATTTTAAATATGATTGTTGCTGGACTATTTGGAATCTTGATTCCTGTTTCTTTAAAAAAATTTAATATTGATCCAGCTATTGCCTCGAGCGTATTTGTAACAACTATAACGGATGTAATAGGATTTCTTTCATTTTTAGGTCTAGGTGCATTTTTCTTTTATGGCTAAACATTATCGATGAGTCTTATTTTGCCAAGATAATAAGCAACAAAAACTTTAAATTTTTTTTTCTTCACAAAAGGTTTTGTAATTTTGTTAATATCAACGATCTCAATATAATCAATTTTTTTAACTCCAAGTT
>Ga0208522_1000312_pt1 | contig 33652 bp, 20 predicted proteins | sample ETNtaG_25_FD_185763 | JGI IMG/M metagenome (GOLD analysis project Ga0208522, IMG submission 185763) | Marine microbial and viral communities from oxygen minimum zone, Eastern Pacific Ocean - ETNP201302SV86 (SPAdes) (version 2) | ecosystem: Environmental > Aquatic > Marine > Oceanic ... | reverse complement strand
ATATAAATATATGATCCCAGTAAATCTGCATATTAGTACGGATGCGAAGACGGTAATCATCGGAAATGAATTTATCCGTCAGGTCTAATACCATAGTTTTATTCTTCCCTTTTGGAAAACCCATGTTCTCTACCACTGTGGTCCAGTTCTCATTTGTATCCGGGACCTGCAGGTAGGGGAATATTGATCGATGTTTGCTGGATTGTGAGATATTCACATTGATACTGGCATCCGTAGGAAACAACCATCCCTGAAGAAATAGAAAAAGTGAGTCGGCACCACTTAAATCATCAAAAACCAGTATAAGGTCGTGGAGTTCGGTCACACCTTGGTACATATCTGGGACCAGATTGGAAATATATTCTTTATCCTGGCCAATTATTTTATCCAGTACATCATTGCCTTGTCCATCTTCCGCGGCAACGGGTAACTGCCTATCTTTAAAATTATAAATACGAAACGGCGGGAATGGCGGTGGAATAAACGTTTCATTAATGAATACGTTCACATTCTCCGGATGATCTACAACAAGTAATTCTATTTTATCCAGATATGGTGTCTCCCACAATTCTGTTGTGAACTGTAATAAATATCCACCATCTTTTAATTCCAGGCTGTTCCCGGGAACCCTGATATATTCGTCAGTTGAATTGGGGAACGCGTACAAAGGTTCACCAGCCATGATCCCTAGCGGCATACCAAGTGCGCTGGGCCAGAGTACGTCTGTAACAAAATCATATTCAGAGCCATTCCAGGCAAATAAATAGGGGCAGGATCCTTTCAAAAATTGGGTTTCCACAATGGTCTGGTTTCGTTCCGGCTTGAAGCGGTTCTGCGGTACACCATTGCTCCACAAGATTCGTACAACGTCGGCACCGTCCCGATTGCCTAAACCGAAATGTGCTGTGGGTTGGTCCATGTAACGTACTTGATATAAGTCTCCTGCCTTGACTTCTACCTTGGCGCCAATCCCAAAATAATTATTTTTACTGCTGCCGGTGCGCAAACCAGCCAAACGAATATTTAAAAAATTATTTATATTGCCACCATCGTTGCGCAGCAATTGAATTTGACCGCGGCTGGCGGCCAAGATAATATCATCATCGCCATCGTTGTCATAATCAGCAGCCTCTATCTGGTCAATAGAGCCCAGATCACTAGGAAGCAAAGATGAGGCATCCAGAAACGATCCAGAACCATTATTATATAATAACCGCAAACCTGTTTCTTGCTCCAGTTCATCATCCGTGCCTCCTGCAATCAACAAGTCTAAAAACCCATCATTGTCAGCATCAACAAAGGCAGCATCACGTCCATAAATTTTCCGGATACCTTTTATGACATTGTTCCATAGGGAATCTAATTCAAAAGTTCCATCGCCAAGATTATAGTACAAAACATGGTCATTGCCAGCCAGATCGGTTATAAACAAATCTACAGATCCATCATTATTATAATCCCCGGCAGCCACAGCGCCAGGCGTACTGCTGGTGATCAATCCTGTATTTTGCGTGATATCGCGAAAGTAACCTTGACGTAAATTATCATAATATCTATTGTCCCCATCTTGATTCAATACAAACAGATCTACATCACCATCATCATCAAAATCCCCGTATATAACATTTCTGCTGGGAACACCAGATTCGCTGATACCAGCCTCTCCCGCCGTCTCAATAAAAGTACCGTCTGAATTGTTGCGGTATAGCTGGTTCTTGGAATCAGTGGCTAGGAATAAATCCAGATCGCCCTCCAGATCCAGGTCAACAAATACCGCCGCCGTACAGTTTGCATCACTGCCAATTCCAGTAGTTGTCCTCAGGATAAATGTATCTTCTCCTGAATTTTGGTATAACCTGTTTTCCTGGGCATTGGTCACAAATAAATCCAGATATCCATCATTGTCATAATCTGCAAATATCGCAGAAAAATCCCTGGATGCATGGGCAATTCCTACCTTATCTTCCTGATTGGAAAAAATTCCCTGATTATTACTGAACAAATATTGACGGCTGGTATTTTCATCTGCAGACCAATAAGATACAAACAGATCATGGTCGCCATCTGAGTCGTAGTCACCCAGGGCCATTATTAACGGTGCATATTCATCATCTAGGTCAGGAGATTCATCCGTTGAAATAACATTGAATCCACTTGATTCTGTAACATTTTTGTAGGTTAGCGCACCTGGAATTTGAACTGTTTTATCCCTTGCGGGTAGCTGTGTACCAAGAAAGCGATAAACAGGTGCTCCAGCCACGGGACCGTTTGTTCCTCTTAATTCTTTGATTCCAGCCTGGTAGATGGATGTGGGTTTCATCAGATTGTGCAGCATAATGACAGGAGTAAAGGCTTTATTGGCCTCTCCATTCCGTATCAGTTCCAGGGTTTTTTGGAATAGCTCAAGGGAACCATCCGGAAGTCTCGGCAAGGTCTGTTGGATTATCTCCATCTGCTGCAATGCATCACCAGGCATCTCACTGTGTAACAATAATTCAATCAGCCGCAGACTGGCAGCAACATTCCCTGGTAGGGCGTTCACAACCTGAGTCAAATAGTCTGCTGCCCTCTCCCGGATCTGCAAATCCTGCATCTTGGTGTAATATAATGCCAGCTGATACAGTGTCCGAATGTGATCAGGGTGTTTCTTGAGAGTATTTTCAAGTGTACTTACGGCCTGCGGTTCTCTATTGGTTAATTCATGTACTTTGGCCAACAGAAGACGAATATCGGGATCATCCGGAGCCAGTTTCAAAGCCTTCTGGAGCCATTCTTCAGATTGATCAAGTTCGCCGCTCATGCGCATATAGGTCAGTCCAAGGTTAGCATAACCCAGGGGTTCTTTAGGTGCGATCTCGACCAGCATGATAAATTCATTGGCTGCTTCAGAATATCTTTCTTCTTCCATATATGCCAAACCCAAGTTGCGATATGACACCATCTGCTTGTATCTATCCTGATTCACTTTTTCCTTATGTTCACAACCATTGGTTAATAATAAGGCTAAAAATAATATTGGAATAATCCTGTTCAAATGAGACCTGTTCTTAAAAAAAGATAATTGAATTTAACGAACATCTTTACTGTACACTTGGATCTTGTCATTGTTCTTTAGAATAATAATCGCTGATTGCTGTTCACCATAGGGAATAGATATCATATCCCGTACCTGTCCCGTCAAATACAGACCGCTTTCAGCTAAAGAAACAGGTACAAATTCGAATTCACTATCGCCATAAAGAAGTGTACCATAACTGGCATCGTATCGACCAAACTTCTGGCTTATACCATGGAAATTACCGCCCAATAAAAGATCTTTATTGCCATCATTATTGTAATCGTCAGATTCAATAGCATATACTGGTGAATACTGAGCTTCATCAGGCAATGCCTCCACTGTGAATATTCCTTTTTCACTGCCGTAAAATACAGAAGTCGCAAAAGTGAAAACATTTTTCTCCACAGCGTTATCCAGTTGTACCTTGGTGAAAATCTGATCAATATCTTTTCCAGCGTAATCGGCATGGGTTGGGTATTTTTCTTTCATACCAACTAACTGGCTAATTAGGTCTGACCTGAGCATCATAGGGTATAATTTTTCATTCTGATAGTAACACAGTACAGGTTCTATGAGACCATCCTTATCAAAATCAGAGATATAGATGGTAGCCGGCTGCAGAAGAGATGCCTGCAATTTTGTATTGTACCCTAGATTACCAGCTACCAGATCGATGATGCCATCTTTATTTATATCTCCTGAAAAAACACAATTCCACCAACCGTTTGTTTTATCCAAACCCGCCTGGTTTGTGGCATTTTTCAAATACGAATCATTATTCTTAAAAATAGTGATAGGCATCCATTCTCCTACAACAACCAGATCGAGATCTTGATCATTATCAATATCCAGCCACTCAGCATCAGTTACCATGCCCAGTGCTGACAAATCAGATATGTATTCATTAGAAACATTTACAAAATAACCCTGGCCATCGTTCTTAAGTAAATAACTCTCAGGGGTCTGCCCATACATCCAGGGAATGCTACGGGTCCCGACGAACAGATCCAAATCTCCGTCACCATCAAAATCTCCAACACGCACACAGGAGCTGCTGGCATAAATGCTGGGTATTCTTTTTTTTACAAAAGAAAAGTTGCCTTGTCCATCGTTCATATAAATCCGGTCCAAAAGAGCAGGAGATTGATTGGAATATTCATTTCCGCCGCTTACCACATAAAGGTCCAGATCTCCGTCTCCTTCCATATCAAAGAATACTGCATCCACATCTTCAGAAATTTTATGCTGGTCAAATACTTGCTCATTGGTAGTGGTAAACTTTCCATCTGTTGTTTGAATAAATAATTTACCAGGTGATTCTTTAGCCCCTCCCAAATAGAAATCTATTTTCTTATCCCCATTCACATCTCCGCTGGCCATCCGGGGACCTTCTGTGGAAAGTTTATGCGGTATGAGCGGTTCTCGCTGGAAATCGATGAACTCATTTTCCTCATGAGTATATACCAGAGGAAATTCATGTGTTATTTCACGAAAAACCGGTACAGGCGGATCTGGTATTGATAATGGGATCGAATAACTCTCCTCCTGATATAATGCAATCAATGTATCTACTGGAATATTAATTAATTTACTCTGATTATTATCAGGCCAATGCACAATCAGGGAATCTATACGCTTGGTTTTTCCTAGGCCAAAAGTGAGCATGTAATCATGTGAAGCCTGAAAAGATCTCATAGGCATTTGTTCTAAAACAAATAACTGTTTATCAGCACAGAAAAGACTAATTCTTGCACCAATGGCAAAACTGTTAAATCCTTTACCAGTCAATTTCACCTGCAGATAGTGATTACTTGCCAAAGAATCAGCTTCATTTCGGTAAATAAAAGCCGGCTGATTCACATTGTTGATTACCAGGTCGTTATCACCGTCTCCATCTAGGTCCCCATAGGCGAGGCTACTGGAAAAACTGGGTTCTTCCAGTCCCCACTGCACCGTCCTATTTGTAAAGGTTAAATCCCTATCATTATGAAAGAAAAAATTGGACAGGGGTGTAGAAGGCATTTTCTCAATCAGGTCCGGAAAATCAATTTTTTCCCCCTTAATAATTTTACGGATATTATCTTCCCTCATAAGATAATCCATATAATCCTGATTGGTAACATCCCGGAATATCCCATTCGACATAAACAGATCCTTATAACCATCATTATCCAGGTCAACAATATCCACACCCCAGGTCCAATCGGTCTTGGCCACCCCGGAAAACAAGGCTACGTCACTGAATAACATCTGGTTTTCTAATCCCAGTACCCTGCCTCGGTTTATATGCAATGCATTCTGCGGCACCTGATGATAGTACCCCCAGTTTACTTTTTTTTCAATAAAGGCATATGTTTCGAAGGCAAAGGTAGTTTTCAAGCGATAATCATCCTCCGGCAGCATATCGGTAGTGAAAATATCCATGTAACCATCGTTATTGATATCAGCAATATCTGATCCCATGGATGAAAGGCTGGTATGGGCAAGCATCTGCTCCAGGTTTTCTTTAAAAGTGCCGTCGCCATTGTTGATATAGAGATAGTCCCGCTCAAAAAAGTCGTTGGCCACATATATATCTAGCCAGCCATCATTATTTATATCACTGATTGTAAGACCAAGGCCAAAACCTATCACACTTCCATATATACCCGCTTGTATACTTACGTCATGGAATTGTCCATTGTTATTTTGATAAAGGTAATCACCACCAAATTGATCCCGTTCGTGGCGTAGGTTATTTGCCAGATCAAAAGTACTTAAGGCTCGGAAGGCGTTATTCATTACATATAAATCCAGGTCGCCATCCCGGTCATAATCAAAGAAAGCCGCATGAATGGAAAAACCCCTATTGTCAATTCCATAATCAGCGGCTGCTTCACGAAATGTCGGTATCCCGTTTTCTGCAGCTCCCTGGTTGATAAACAATTCATTGGTACGATCATCTCCTTTGATGTTTCCAGAATTACAAACATAGATATCCAGCAATTGATCACCATTAATATCAACCATGGCAACACCCGTGGACCATTTACGGCTGCCGCTTACTCCTGTTTTTTTCGTAACGTCTCTGAACCGGAAACCGCCCTCATTAAAAAATAATTTGTTTGATTGTTGATTGGACGAAAAATATATATCCGGCAATCCGTCATTGTTTACATCGCCTATTGCTACTCCGCCACCATTGTAATAATTGCGGTACTTAAATACGTTGAATTTCGTTTCATTCACCAGGGTGTTTTCAAAATCAATTCCAGTGAATTCCTTAGGCATCATTGTAAACATGTTGTTTACTTCTACAGTTGGTATTTTTTGCGTACAGGAGAAAAATATTATAATCATAATCCATTTTGAATAAGGAATGATTTTAGAAGCATCCATAAATGAGAATACCCTCAACTGCCTAATTAGAATTAAATAAAAAAAGAGCGGCAGAAATTAATTCCGCCGCTCTAGATTACCTAATCACTCACAGAAGATCATGTAACAAATCAGATTTCCACCCGTGAGTTGTATGTCTTGGGTTTATAATGTATAGGTAATTTCAATTCATAAAGATATAATGACTCTCCAGTTATTAATAACCAGGGTTCTGCACCAGATTTGGATTTGCATCCAACTGGCTTTGCGGAACTGGAAAGAGTACTCTATGGGCTCCATCACTGGCATCCTTATGAGTCCAGGCCTCCAGAAACTTACCGTGCCGGATCAAATCCTGTCGACGGTAGCTTTCCCAGAGCAGTTCATGACCGCGCTCCGCCAGAATCGCATCTGCGTCAATACTGGCCAGGGCATCAAGCCCGGCCCGGGTCCGTACCTGGTTCAGCTCTGTTAGGCCGCCTCCACTCAAATTAAAATCTGCTTCTGCTTTCATAAGCAACACGTGGGAGTAACGGAAAACAGCGTAATCTGCACCTGAAAACCAGCCAGTCATAGCAGGATCGATAGGCCACTTGAGCATCCGGGGTCCAGCAGATTCATTGGCATCAATAAGCGGAAATTCCACCGTAAAGGCTAAGGGATTGCCCTGACGGTCAAACGCCGAATCACCTGCAGCAGGGCCAGCCAATACATAAGCTTGCCCCACCAGAATCTGGTCTAAACGAGCATCTCCTTCCTCATAGCTGTTGTAAAAGTCAGTCAGAACAGAGAAACCATTCCAGGGACTGGCAGGGATATTATTATAATGGAGGGTTGCCATGTGTCGGAAAGAAGTAACCCCATCAAGAGGTAAATGACCAAGAGTAAGAATATATTCTGTATTTGCAGCGCCTTCATTTGCAAAAGAAAAGACATCAGCAACGGTTGATAACAATTGATACTGCCCGGAATTGATCACAGCATCACAGGCGGCCTTACATTCCGTCCACTTTGCCGTACCCGTGTACACCTCTGCATTGAGGTACAGCGTAGCCAGCAGTGTATTGGCAGCTCCTTTGGTTACTCGGCCATGGCCCGCAGACCCATGGTTCTCTTCAAGGTCTGGCAGAGCAGCGTTAATTTCACCAACAATCCAGTCAAATACTTCTGCTCTGGCAGTCCTGGATGGTGGATTATCTGGATCATTTTCCGATGACGTGACTAAGGGTACATCGCCATATAAATCGATAAGCCACCAGTAGTATAGAGCTCTAAGTATTTTTGTTTCTCCCACATAAGTTTTTACCAGATCGGTCTGTTCTGCCATGGCCAAAGCGTCCAGGGTGGAATTAGCCTTTGCTATGGCTCCAAACGTATTTCCCCAGCCGCCACCAACAAAGCCAAGGGTCGCATCCCAGCTGTGCAGCTGGAGTGCACGCCAGGTACCGCCATCATCCCAGTCCCCACCGCGGGTGGGTACTACAATGGCATCGGATGAAACATCCTGCAAAAACATGTAGTCACCCCACTGCGTCTGATTAAGGCCATTATAAACAGGGACTACCGCCGCAGTTAATTCAGCTTCTGTTTTATAGAAGTTACCTGGGGTAACCAGGTCAAAGGGTGTTTCTTCCAGGTCTGTACAACTCCAGGTGAAGAGTACTGTTATTAGCAGAGGAACTGAGAAACGAATTATTCTATAATGATTCAACATGTCCATATCTCCTTTATAGTCCGACGTTTATACCAAAAGTGAAGGTCTTGGCTCTCGGATAGTTGGTATAATCAATCCCTTCAGCCAATCCAGATACGGTACTTACTTCTGGATCAAAACCTGTATAATCTGTCAGTGTAAGCAAGTTATCAGCACTCACGTACAACCGCAAGTTCTTAAACTGCCCAGCCTTCAATGTATATCCAACTGTTACATTCTGCAGGCGGGTAAAAGACCCGTCTTCAATGAATTTATCTGTAAGGGCCACTGCCGCTTCCGCACCAAGTCCGGCACTTACGTCATCCGCTGTTTCAGCAAACAGATTAATATTGTTGAAAGGATTTGAAGGACGCTGGTATTCCAGGCGGGTGTTATTCAAGATCTCATTGCCCTGCACTGACCAGATATAGAAACTAAAATCTATATTGCCAAAATTAATTTGGTTGGTCATACCGAATGTAAAATCCGGATGAGGAGAGCCTAAAAGCAGCCTACCATCATCCAGGGGACCACCCGTAGATGATAATATTTCCTGCCCGCTTGCGTCATAACCTTCTAATTTATAACCAAAGAAGGATGCAAATGGTTCACCAGGCATGATAATCGCCGATTGAACTCCACTTAGTCCAGCACCGCCAACCTGGCCAGTTACAATATATTCAACATCTTTGCCAAGACTGACTACATTGTTTTTATTAGTCGAGAAATTAAAACTGGTATTCCAGCTCATGTCTTTGGTAGACATATTCACGGAATTGAGGAAAATTTCCAGTCCCGAGTTCTCGACACTGCCAACATTATCCAGCTTAGTGGTCACCACTGCTGGCTGTGGGACATTTACCTCAACCAGCATATCTTCTGTAGTCTTGGTGTAGAAATCCACTGTACCGTTAACCTTGCTACCCATCACAGCAAAATCCACGCCCAAATTCATATCACTGGTTGTTTCCCATTTTAAATTTGGATTAGGCAACTGGTTCGCAGCAACACCTGCCAGCATGCTGCCACCAATAACTGCATTAGCACCGGAACCCAGGGTAACCAGCGACCGGTAATTTCCAATCTCCTGGTTTCCAGTCACACCGTAGCTCGCCCTTACTTTTATATCATCCATTACGCGATAGCCAATAGAAGCAGATGGGAAAACACCCCATTTGTTGTCTTCGCCAAATCGGGTTGATCCTTCCCGGCGGAGAGTAGCCATAACATTAAGCTTGCCGCCCATGTTGTATGCGAGACGGCCAAAGAAAGAGATTAAACGATTTTCATTCTTAAACGAGAAAGGCGCAGTTGAGAAATCCGTTGCACCACCAAGATTGTTGTAGAGCCAGGCATCAGTAACAAATCCTTTTGTAGTGGCTCCAAACCCGCTATTGGTAAACTCCTGGTATTCATATCCTGCCAGGGCATTAAGACTTGAACTGCCCATTTCCATATTATAATTCAGGGTTGTGTTAAAATGGTCACTCTTTCTTTGATTATTCTGCACAGAAGCCTGTCCACCAATTGAAGCGGCATAGGGCAGCGAATTAGGTTCATAGATATTGCGGTTGTAAGATTCCCGGTCCAGACCCAGGGTTGCCTTAGCCCTTAAACCGGATAGTACTTCATACTCCGCAGTGGCACTGGTCAAAACACGCAGGTTCTCGCCAACATCGGAAATTTCATTGAGCAAGGCAACGGGATTCCGAATGGTCGTGGTTGCATACTCGTAATAGGATCCATCTGCGTTTTTCACCGGCAAAGTAGGATTAAATTTCAAAACATTGGTAAATACACCGCCAAAATAACCCGCCTGCTGGTTATATGGAGTATTGTTGCGATTGTTGAAGCTGGGGCTGATCTTGAGACTCAGTTTAAGCTTATTGTCCAGCATCACGTGGCGTACATTTAAACGAGAAGATATACGCTGGCGCTCAGAATTTAAAAGGATTCCCTGTTGGTCCAGATAACTGATGGAGGCCCGGTACTGTGTTTGCTGAGTACCGGCACCGAATGAAACATTATGGCTCGTGGAAACAGCAGATCGCAAAATCTCGTCCTGCCAGTCCGTACTGACTCCACCATCTTCAATGGTTGCACCAATACTGCTTGCATAGCTTTTGTATTCAGCCGCATCCATGAGGTCCAGTTTTTTGGAAATGCTGGAAGTACTGGTAGAACCGCTGTAATTCAAAGAAAGATCACCAGGGCGCCCTTCCTTGGTAGTAATTAGGATCACACCATTTCCGCCCCGTGCTCCATAAATAGCAGAAGAAGATGCATCCTTTAAAATATCAATGGAAGCAATATCATCAGGATTCAACATCCCGAGGGGATTATCCATAGTTCCATCAGCCCCTGCACCAGCACCGGTTATAAAACCACCAGGGAGGCCCGAAGAATTATTGATAGGTACACCATCCACAACAATGATAGGATTATTGCTTGCATTAACAGACGTTCCGCCACGAATACGAATTCGCGGTTCGCTGCCAATATCACCGTTATTGGCGGTGACAACTACGCCTGGGACCCGGGCCTGGAGCATGGATTGCAGATCGGCGTTGGTACCTTTGGTAAAACTATCTTCATTTAACGAGGAGATCGCACCGGTCACATCCTTACGGGATTGTGTACCGTATCCAATAACCACCAGTTCTTCACCAGCGATCACTCCAGCTTCCAGTGCAAAGTTGACTGTTGGAGCTGCTGTCGTACTTGCGCTCGTATAGCCAATCATCGAGGCAGTTAATGTTGCACCATCAGGTACATCAGCAATCGAAAAATTACCATTGGCATCTGCGGCTGCTCCAAGGTTAGTTCCTTCAACAACTACATTTGCGCCAGCTAAAGCATTGCCAGTAGCAGCATCAGATACTGTGCCAGAAACGTTTACGGCAAACAATGAAATGGGAAGGAGAAAAGGTGCTAGGAAGACTATAAATGTACTTTTACTTCTCATATTTCTAGGCTCCTTGTTGGATGATTTTGGAAGAATATTATTAATTCTAAGCTATAGTGACTCAAAATTGAGTTAGTATATATATACTAGTATACTACCCAAGCTATTATTTAATCAAGGAATTATTAATCTGATAATCGAATTATTAATCTGATAATCAATATGTGTTACTATTTAGATTACCGAATGTTATATACCAAATTAATTTTCTTTCCATTCAGGTGCCTGCTATTTGCATTGGTTCTGCTGTTCATTGGCAGCAGTCTTCTTGAAGGCCAGTCCACGGCTTCAATATTACTGAAGGACAACAGTCAAAACGCAGGAATTGATTTTGTACACTTTGCCCCACGGCCGCGATGGTGTGAAATTGGGCCATCTGTTGTGGGTGCGGCTACAAATGAGGGTTTAAGTCTTGTGTTCCAGGAAGAAGAAGAATTCTGGAAATCGAACGGCAGACTATTGACCATGGATGAGTTTGCCAATATGCATTTAATCAAAATGAATGGTTCCGGGGGTGCCTGGCTGGATTATGATCGGGATGGCGATTGGGACCTTTACCTTGCAAATTGTCAAGGAAGTGGAGACATAACTAATGTTCTGTACGAAAACCAGGGCAATGGCAGTTTTATCCGGGTTTACAATTCGGGTGCAGAAGATGAGAGTGAAGGAATGGCTGTATCTGCTGCCGACTACAACAATGACGGGTATCCAGACCTGTTTGTCACCAATTACGGAAACTTCAAGTTGTTTCGGAACAATGGGAATAAAACTTTTACCGATGTAAGTGCAGCCGCATTCCCGGAAGGCATCAGGGACTGGTGGTATGGCGGTTCGACCTGGGGGGATTATAACCTGGATGGGTACCTGGACCTTTATGTTTCAGGGTATGTGGATTTTTCCCGCAGACCGCACTACACCAGCTTAAGGTTCCCCATGGATTTTGGCGGCCTGCCCAATACTCTTTACAACAATAATGGGGATGGTACTTTCACGAACGTAACATCAACCATGAGTGTATTAAGTGACGCCTCCAGGAAATCCATGCAGGCTGTGTTTCATGACTTCAATGAAGATGGCTTTCCTGACCTATTCGTAGCGAATGATACAGATGCCAATGGTTTTTACCTGAATCGCGGGGACGGTACCTTCAAACCTTTCTCCGGGCCCAGCGGGCTCAGTACCACCGATGGCAGTATGGGTGTTGCTTTGGGTGATATGAACAGGGATGGTTTGACCGACCTGGTCTATACCAATTATGCAGCGGAAGTGAATACTCTGGCATTTCTTGTCGATAATAAGAGCAGCAACGACGGCAGCTTGCGCAATGCTGTCTTTGTACACGATTTTGATTCCCCCATGGTGCATAAACTTTCCTGGCCCAATATAAGCTGGGGTCCAGGACTTTTTGATCTGGACAATGATGGTGACCTTGACCTGTTCTTTGCTAACGGCCATTTAAATTCAGTAAGCGGCGACAACCGCCAATCAAACCTGCTATTTGAAAATGATGGGAAGGGACATTTTGCTGATATATCTGAATCCTCTGGAATACTTGCCACCGGAAAGCGGATTCATCGCGGCGCCCTGTTCGCTGATTATGACAATGACGGCAGAGTGGATATATATGTTACGGTGAACGGCCAGCAAGTGGAAGACGGCAATGGCAACATTGTATTCGATACCAATCAAGGAAAAGGTGTCTTATTTCACAATGAGACTGAAACGGAAAACAGCTGGTTAAAAGTTCGGTTGGAAGGAACAGAATCAAACCGGGACGGGTTTGGCACCATTGTAACTATTCACACTAATGATAAAATGCAAAAACAGGCTCTTTCATCAGGTCAGGGATATTTTTCCAGCAATGCCAGGGAACTTTATTTCGGACTTAAGGGAGCGGAAACGATTGATCAGATCGATGTAGAATGGCTCAGCGGCACCAAACAATCATTCAAGGATATCCCCGCACGGCAGACGATTTATATTCTGGAAGGCAAATCCCTGCACCAGAACACATTGATCTTGAATAACAAGTAATAACTTTATTTTATATATAATGATAATCGACTATAATAACTATGAATAAGATAGGCATTGACCTGGGCGGCACCAAAATTGAAGGGATCCTCCTGGATCAGCAAAACCAGGTTCTGGAACGAATCCGGGTTCCGACACAACAGGAAAACGGATATGAAGCGATCCTGAGCCGTATCGTCACCCTGATTAAAGATATTCAGTCCAGATCAGACCAGGCTGCAAGTATCGGTATATGTACCCCCGGTGCCATTGAGCCGACAGAAGGTGTCCTGAAAAACAGCAATACCGTATGCCTGAATGGAAAACCATTGAAAAACGATCTTGAATCTGCGCTGGACTGTTCTATTGAGATGGAAAATGACGCCAATTGCTTTGCCCTGGCTGAGGCCGCCCTGGGGGCCGCAAAAGGGTATAGTACGGTTTTCGGCGTCATTATGGGCTCCGGCGTGGGTGGCGGAATTGTATTCAGCCAGCGAATCCACAGGGGAAGATTATTCATTGCCGGGGAATGGGGTCACATTACATTGCATCCCAATGGGCTTAATTGTTACTGCGGTCGACAGGGCTGTGTAGAAAAATATATCAGCGGCACTGCACTGGAAATGCGCTGGAATGAATTGGGCGGTGAAAACCTGGCCCTGGATCAAATTGTGTCGAAATTCGACCCTCTGCCGGATGATCGATACCGAAAATGGAAAACAGAATTCCTGGACAATTTTGGCCGTGCGCTGGCAACTGTAATTAATATTGTGGACCCTGACGCCATTGTCCTTGGCGGGGGTGTCTCTAATATACCATTTCTCTATAATGAGGGCAGCAAAATAGTGCAAAATAATATATTCAGTGACTTTTCAGATACACCAATTTTACCTAATCAGCTGGGTGACTCTGCCGGTGTATTCGGTGCCGCTCTATTGCAAGAATTATAACCTAAAATTATAGATGATGCTGTAGGCATTTATTCCTTCAGAATAGTTTCCTTTTATTCTTAACTCAAACGAAATCCAGAAGGAAACAACAGTTTTTAATTATTTCCCACATTTCTACTCTAAATGAAAAATCATTTTATAAACATCAAATGAAAAATTGGTTCGTTTGATCGTTTAGTATTATTGCAGTGGGTACTGGAAAAAGCTTTGTATAAACTCGCTTGTTTTAGAGAAATGCATAAATCTGTTTAATCCGGGATTTTAACCGTTTTTTCATCTTTTAATTATTAAGGCAGGTTCTATTTCCCCGCATCTATAGGATTTCAAAAGCTTATTAATATGATACTAAGATCCAATATTGCTATAATGGGCTCGTAAGGTGTAAACTTACTCAATCGAAATATTATTTCTTTGCAACCATGGTACTGGCGGTACTTGCTGATTTTAGAATCATCCTTAAAATTGGTTAAGATAAATACTTCGCCCGGAATATTCATTTCGGCTTCAAAATGAGTTACCATCAATGATCCAGAAAATCCAAAAAGGAATCAAATCTGAATCAGGAGTCATTTTTATGGCATCTACCCTGGGTATTTTCATACTGCTAAGTTTCTTTGCGTTCTTTCTGGCCCGTTTTGCAGCAACGGAAACACGCTCCGGTGCTTACCATGTAATGGATATCAAGGCCCGCAACCTGGCCATGACGGGCTTGGAACATGGGATGCAGTCCTTCAAGGCATACAGGAATACAGCTACTGTATCCGGGGATTTCAATACGGGTATCTATGAATCAGCCTTTGATACCTTGTATACTGAAAACAACACTGCCCTGCCCTATACAAATTATATTACTATCAAAAGTATTGCCACTATAAGCGACGTGGAACGCAACCTGCGCCTGATTGTCTCTTCCATGCCGGAAGCGTTCTGTTTCTCCTATTACGGCAACAATGCCGGCGGTGTCGCCTTTGCAGAAAACACCGGGGCTATTGCAGGTGATATGTATCACAATGGAGATGTGAATACAAATGTTGTGTCCTCAGGAACAATATACAACAGTACGGGCAACGGCGGTACCTTGCTCGCCTCACCTCCGCCCCTTCCTGCATTGAGCACAATCTTATACGAAGAACTGCATACCGCAGCTGCTTCACTACCTACAAATGATTATGCCCTGAATTTTGATGGAAATAATGATTATGTCGATGCTGGTTCAGGTTCTCTAGGTGGAAGTTTTACAGTATCATGCTGGATCAAACCTGCTACCATTGCAACTAATTGGGCAGGTTTTGTTTGTAAAAATGAGGACAAAGCTTCAGGTGAAGGGGTTTTTTGGTTAGGTCAGCATTCCACAAATGGAAAAGTGAGATTTGGGGTATATCTAAATGGCACGAATGAAAGTGCGCTTGATACAGATGGAGCTGTAATTAGTAATGGCAGCTGGTACCATGTGGCTGCTACCTATGATGGGCATTATCAAAAAATATACATCGATGGTACTTTGGTAAAAACATCATCAGATTTAAATACTGCACAGCCAAGCGGAACCAGCAATTACTATATTGGTTTATCCACGGCAGCTTATTTTAACGGTTCAATTGACGAAGCAGCAATTTGGGATGAAGCACTTACAGCAGTTGAAGTACTAGCTCTTTATAATAATGGAACGCCCTTAAATGCAATTAGCAATTCTGGTGATTATTCATCATCATCTGACTTAACAAGCTACTGGAAATTCAACGAAGGTACGGGCACCACAATAACAGATCAGACTTCCAATGACAATGACGGCACAATAACCGGGGCGACGTGGACCGATGGACTTCAATCAACTTCCTACACTAATACCACAATCAATCTTTCATCACTGACCAACAGCCAGCTGCTCCATAACGGCAATATGACCCTGACCGGAACCACGGTGAATGGTCCAGGGTATCTGGTGGCAGATGGAGATCTGACCATTGAATCGAGCTCTGCGATCAAGAGAAATGTCTTTTTGATCTGCTCGGGTAATTTAACCCTTGCTTCTTCCACGATTGGAACCGGGATCCGGTCCCCAGCCATTATTTATGCCAAGGGTACTGCCTCTTTAAGCAGTTCAACCGTATACGGCCTTATCATTGTCAGGGGCAGTTCCTGTACTCTGAATCAGACAGCAGTATATGGCGGTATTTTGAATTATGGCGCAACGTTTTCCCTGGATAATACTTCTTCTGTAACAGGATCTGTGGTATCGAATTATTCCATCGACCTGATTGATGCCAACTCATCCATTACCAAAGGCAGTCTGCCGCCCTTTTTTGGCCTAGACATCGGCCTGAACCCCATGGTGGTACCTGGCTCCTACCTGGAGTATTGATTTTCGTTTCCCACACAGATTTTCTTTACTATTATTAATCGTAACTCCCAGTCTAAGGGTAGTTTCCACAGGAAAAGAATAATTATATATTTTTCATTATTTCATTTGTTCTAGTGGCCTGGCATATCATGGGATAACAACTTATACCTTTTAAGACTACCATTTCTATCATTAACAAACTCCACTGTATTCTACTGTTACTGGAAAATATTGCTGGTGCACATCATTTCCCATATACCTTGCATAGTTAAATATATCATAGTTACAATCAGCAGAACCTGAGCGATACAAAGCTATATTTGAGAGGGATAAACATGAGTGATAAAAAAGAATTCAATAAAAAATACGAAGAGAAACTTAATAATCTTCAAATCGAACTGGTACGGCTTCAGGATTGGATTATCGACCGCGGAAAAAAGATCGCAATTATTTTTGAGGGCAGGGACGCAGCAGGCAAAGGAGGCACCATTAAGCGTATCATAGAAAATTTAAATCCCAGGTACTGCAAGGTCGTTGCTCTGGCGGCACCAACAGAACGGGAAAAAACCCAGTGGTATTTTCAGCGCTATGTACCTCACCTACCTGCTGGCGGTGAGATTATAATCTTTGATCGGAGCTGGTACAATCGTGCCGGTGTGGAGCGAGTTATGGACTTTTGCACTGAAAAAGAATATATCAATTTTCTGCAGACTTGCCCGGAATTTGAACGGATGATCATCAGTTCAGGGATTCAACTGATAAAATACTGGTTTTCCGTTAGTGCAGAAGAACAGATAAAACGTTTTAAAAGCCGGGCGGAAGATCCTACCAAAGGCTGGAAATTAAGCCCAATGGACTTAGAATCTGTAAATCGATGGGATGATTATTCTAAGGCTAAGGATAATATGTTCGAGCATACGGATACAGTGTTCTCCCCATGGAACGTAGTGGAATCAGACAACAAGAAAAAGGCTCGGGTTAATTGTATCAGTCACTTCCTGCACCAGGTTAAATATGAAAACATAGAACATCCCGAAGTGATCCTGCCAGAACGTACCCAGCAGAAAGACTATGATAGGCCATCCCGTTCTAACTATAATTACGTACCAGAAGAATTGTAAGGTTAAATAAAGAAATGAAATTCATTGAAACATTAAAAAAAATAGAAATTATTATCCTGGGAAAACGTAATCAGAAATCTGCAAAACCAACAGGTCACTGGCAGCAATATCGCAAACCGAAGCAGTCGAAAACCTAATCCGCCAAGATTGTTTTAAACTGTGCCGCTGCCTGGGTAATGGGCATTGCGCCCTTCCTTTTCAGGTGAGAATCAAAAAATACTGTCACCATTGTATTTAGCATCGCCCTCATTGTTGTTCTGTCCTCCCAGCTGAAATAAGGTACTACCACCTTGGCCGCTGGCGCATACTGAGGCCCATCCGTAAAATCATAATGTTTCATCCTGCTGGCTGCAAAATGATGATTAGGAACAGATGAATTTTTCATTAAGGTTTTCATTTTCTTGTAATTTTCCGGCATCCAATCCCATTTGTCTTGTCCCAAGTGCAGGAAGGGAATCCTCATCCCCTCTTGAATTATTTTATCACTTAAAGGAATAAACCAGGTATCGAAACCTGCTGCTGCATCAATACGATTGTCCATACTGGCAGTAGCAATAGTTGTGGCACCGCCAAATGATTGTCCGAACATTCCCACCCGCTCCAAATCAATGATTCCAAACAAAGGATTTTTTCCTTGCAAATGGTCAATCTGGTCCAGAACAAATTGGATATCGCCAACTCGTAAATCCAGTTTCTGTTCGGTGGTTATTTTGGGTTTGGTTTCTCCCACAGCTTTGCTGGATTTTTCCGAAAGGTACGGCGCCGTGGAACCATCACTAAAGATGGTGATGAAGGAATCATACGTATGACCCACAGCTACTACCACGTACCCGCGACTGGCCAATTCTTCACACTGGATAGAATTTTGATGTTTATATCCTCCTCTCCCATGTGAAAAAACCACCAAGGGGTAAGAACCTTTATTGGTGGAAGGTTCAAGATCTATAAATGAGTTTGTCTCAATTTCAATAACACCTGCTAGAAGAAATTTTGGCACAGAGTAGTGATTCGCTAATTCATTTACCACCATTTTATTATTTTGGAAATAAATAAATCTTTCTCCCGAATTCCTTTTTACAGCAGGATACCAGAATTGCACCATGATCCTGCGCAGTGCACCTTCCTTATCTGCAAAAATATCCGTCCTGCTGGAATCGGTCCACTCAAATAATTTTGTACCAACCGCATAGCTGCCTCCTGGAACAGGGATATCATGATAGCGCAGCAACCGGCTGCTTGCACATCCAAAGGGCAGCAGGATAATCACAATCCATAGACAAGCCAGCCGATGGAAGGCATATTTCATAAACGGGAAAAACTGACCATGTGATTTAAATAGAGAAAACCCGGGTGATATTGAAACCAAGAAATATTTCACCAGTACTTAAAGACCCGCTGGCATCCTCAATATAGGCACCCTCATATCCACCCCGGGCATTGGTAAGTAGCAGTTGAAATACATGACCGCCAGTTTCAATATCGCATCCCAGGCCCCATCCGTTTTTAAAAGAATCGGGACGATCGCCCAAGGGGAAGGATATATCGGCATTGATAGAGAAGCGCCTTGTGACCATAATCCTGCCGCCTAGAACAGCTGAAAAGAGATCATGCTCATCTTCATGTGCGGGTACTAGATTCTTATGGCTCCAGGTCGGAACCACCTGCAGGGAGACACTTTCATTGAATTTCCGTCCCACGATCAGCTGCTGCAAATAACGGATCCGGTTCGCGAAATTATCTTTGACAATGGCATCCTTCCTGAGTGCATTAATACCCATATTTGAGAAAATTACCACGGTGATGGGAAATGTTTTTCCTTGCCCCTCTGTCTGTCGAATCAATTTGGCTTTGATCATTACATCATAGGTTTTCTGCCAGGAACTCCTGCCCAGTCCAAAAGCCAGCCTTTCATGAAGCCCATATTTTAGATCATAATGCACTGCGGCTTCATCTAGACCAAACAGGTCATAAAAGCCATTTTCCACTGTACCGAACCGGTGCTGGACCATGAATTCCAACATCTTCGACCGCGGTAATTCCACGGATTGTGAATTCACAATCCGTGTTGCCTTAAATGTAGCCTGTACCGGCAGGGGTTCTATTGGTTCCTCATTCAGGAGATCCAATAACTCATCCTGGGAAAATATCTTTATTACGCTGAAAAAGAGAAAAAGAAAAAGGCGAATCATTTCTGCTGCAATTTCACATTCACAGTAACCTGGATTTTCCGGGCGATATTGTTTCTGACTATTTTGGGAATCCTGATGTCATAATCCGCAGGAGCGACTTCGAATGTAGCCAGGCCATTGATACCACCCCCCGCGCGGGCAAGGGTACCTGATTCCGATATTTCCCGTGATACTCCATGGATGGTTAATGTACCGGTTACGGCTACATCCTGAGGATCCGGACCAATTTTCAGTTCTAGCCAGTGGTCTATATTCCCTTTGAAGGTGGCCTTGGGGAATTGGTGTGATTCCAGATAATTCTCATTAAAGTGTTCCTGCATCAGGGCATTTGGAAAAATAAAACCGCGAATGGGAACCTGAAAGGCTAAACTCCCGGTCTCCAGGTCCAGCATGCAGGAAGCTTGTTTATTTACAGCTACAATATCCTCCATAGGCGCATGAGAGTAAAAAGAGACAGCGCCGGAACGAGTGATGTATAGGTCCCGGGCCAGCAGCGGTGCACAACAGAGAAATAAAAATATTTTTTTCACTGGCACTCCATTTCAAAAAATTTCTGGATAACAAAGATATTTTCAACGGAGAGTTTTTGCCCACCACTGGGCATAAAACCTGGATCGTCTGATTCTCGTTGAATACGATCTAGAACCTCCCCTGATTTTATAGCATAATATACTGTTGTATAGGTATCGAGGGACACACCGCCGGAAGGGGATGACCCGCTGTGGCAAACGGTACAATTGGGTTCCAGGATCGGTTTTACATTTTCTGTATAATACTCTTCTACCTGGCTGCAGTCCAGGGCTGCGTTCAGGTCCTCCTCCACATTGGTTTCGCAGGCAAGAAAAGCCAGGAAACCTACAATGATAAATTGCAGTTTTTTATTCATTTTAACTAAAGTACGAATCAGAGCAACGGTTTAGGAATAAAGATTACTTAAATTTCAGGATAATGAAACCATATGAATTCAATAAAAAAATTGTCATCATCCTATTGCCCCTGATCCTTCTCATGGGCTTTTTTTATTTCTTCAACTACCGGGAAACACATACAGACTGGACAGAGATAAAACCGCAGATATCGTTATCGGCAAAAGAACTTCTCCAGCGCTACCAGATCAACGAAAAAAATAATCTAACCAATATAGTGGTACAGGTTTCAGGTATGGTAACTGCCCTGGATGATTCCCTGTATATTCTGGATAAAGCAGTGGTTTGCAAACCAGCTGCAGACATAAAATTCAATATAAACAAAAAAGAATTTGTCACCGTAAAAGGACGCTGCCTGGGCTATGATGACCTGCTCATGGAAGTTCGTCTGGATCACGTTGTAGTTATAGAATTGTAATGGATCAGTATTTTACACCGCCTGCGAATAAACATCCTGTGTATATATCTATAACTGGCAGTTGTACCCATAGGTTTCATTTCCTGAACTGATGAAAATATTTTTTCAACACAAAAAAACTGGCAGAAGATTGATCTCCCTGGTGATTCTCATGGGAATCTATGGTTACCTTGTTTACCAGAAAGAGAATATTGACGTTGCCGGTACAATATCTGTTGAATCATTATTTGCGCAGGATATGCTCTGGCGTTTTCAAGTTAATGAGGGGGATGATTTCCTGAACCAGGTCGTTTCTGTTACGGGTACTGTAACCGCCGCTGGCGATTCATCCCTTCTGTTAAATAATTCAATTTACTGCATGATGGACACACCTGTTTCTGGAGAAGGGTTTATTTCGGAGACTGTGACAATAAAGGGACGCTGCCTAGGATATTACCAGCCGCAAAAGCAGGTTCAGCTTGACCATTGTATCATTGAGGATCACTGAGACAGCACCGGCTTTATTTCAAGTATAGCACTTTTCGTTTTTTCACCGCATCTCCATCCGTAACCATAAGAAAATAAACACCGGTGCTCATTGCTGGATTTTCCGGGACTACGGTCAGTTTGCTGGTTCCCATGGGTAAAGATTCATAGTGTTTAACCGCCACCGTCTGGCCAAGCAGAGAAACCAGGGATAATGTGATAAGCCGCTCTGGTTCCGCCACGCGGATATTGATATGAAGTCGGGGGTTAAACGGATTGGGGAAAACTTTCTGCAGATGGAATTTTCCGGAAACAACAGGAGATGGATCAATTTCTAAGGCCTGATTGGCACTCCCCGGCGTTGGTTCCATGTAAGCCCAGGTATCTGGAACATTTCCAATTCGGCCATAGGACACATCAACACTTTGAGCCGGAAAAGTAAGGGAATCGATGATGGTATGGGCATCGGGGGCAACAATAGCCAGAAATTCACCTCCGGAGGAGAGTTTGAAATTGGTATGCAGTTCCCCCTGTTCCTGATCCTCATCACACCACACCAGCAGGTGTTCACCTGGATTCAGGGTCATTCCTGAATCCGGGAACTGCCACTTAGTCAGATTGTCTGTTTTATCTGTCAGGTAATGCCCACTCAGGTCAATGGTTCCAGCCGCGGTAGAAGAAAGTTCCAGCCAGTCATCATATTCCCCAGACTCATCAGCGTTGGTCAGCACATTTTTTGCCAATAGTTCATTGATTTGTACCTCTGTGCCTCCCCAGGGTTCTGCCACCTGGATCCGCCGATAACCATAGACCGGGTAACGGTCCACTTCGCCGTCATAGATTGCTGTGAGGTACCACTGGTAGAGCCCTGGTTCACTAATCTGTATCCCAGCCTGCCAGCGGTCATGGTCTTCCACCCTCCTGCTCATGGTGTCAGACGCAGGATTTAGCGCAGTGGTGAACCAGTCTGTCTGGTCATCCTTTTTATAGTGATAGATCACCTCATCCACTCCCCCAGGTCCAAAAACAGCAGTGTTCAGTGCGATCATTTCCGTTGTAAGCACAGGACCGGGTGAGACGATTGCGTCGTAAATAATTGGTTCCGTTCCCCCATAGTTTAACTGATTTTCCAATGCTGACAACCTGGTATTGATAAATTCCATTATACCCTGTTTTACATGCTGGTTCTCATAAGTGTCGCCATAGCTGTCAATAAAATCATCCATGTCAAAACCATAGTCGTAGGTACGGTACAGATCATCCTCGGCAGAGGGAATCAGGGACTGCTGCAGTATATCCAGCATTAATTCCATTGAATCCGGGGAAAAAACCATCGCACTGTAAAACTCAATAAAATGGGTAAGCAGGTTCCGATAGCGGGTCTGGTCAAACATATAATCGGTAAGAGGCCTGCCATCATTATCAATAACAGCGTACTGGTAAGGATCGATTGCAGACCAGTCAATATTGAACCAGTCAATACTGAACGTATTATCATAATCGTAGGGAATCCAATGAATCAAGTCATCAGAAGGATTATGATACAGGTAATAATTATTCTTTAAAAAACGGTAATCATCCCAGCTGCCGGTGAGGATATTCATGGCAAAATATTGGATCGTTTCTTTTATATTTAGTACCAGCTCCAGGGAATCAGGTGAAAAATGTATGATCCTGATCAACCGGGCTAACTTGGAAAAATCATATTCATCCTTATTTGTTTTCAATTCATAGGGTCTTTTATCATCATAGTAGGGATGATAATTTTCAGGGTTCTCCCCGCGATAGCTCAAATCTGCAGGCCATAAGCATTTCCACAGGTTTCCGTTATCGTTCTCGTAGTTCCTGGATAGAAAACTGTCATCAATATGCTCCACCGAAATATACAGTCCGTAATATTCATCATTGATGTACACTTCCGCATGGGCGGCCCTGCTGGCTGTCATTCCAATATCCTGGAATAAATCCCAGCATATCTTGGAACGAACAATGGAAGGATCATTGTGCTCCCCGTTCAGGTTTAATTTTTCAAGTCCAAAAAAGTCCCGGCCGGGGAAAAAATGATTGAAATCTATCTTAAATGACTTTTTTGCCGATACACGGGATGTATTGCCCCGCAGCCTGAAACCCACTGAATCAACTATTTCATCAATCTGGGTGTTTTGAAAGTGAATTTCAGCTGGATGAAGCGAATCACTTTGTACATTATCATACATCCACTGCAGGTCTTCTGGATCCAGTGTAATTTGGATCACGGCAATCTCAGAATCATCATAAACCTTCCAGGAGTCATCTCCATGGAGGACCGTGCCTATAAAGAGCAGGATCCAGTATAACCTAATTTTCTGCGCGAAAAACACCAAGGGCATGGGGTTTAAATAGTATCTGGTGAGATGATTTAATTTTAACACAATCACGCCAGCGCCAAACAAGTTGGTCCATTGCGGTTTGGAAAGGATAACTGTAAATAAGATGGCTTTTTCAGAGTATTCATAAACCGTAATTTAGTAACTCCTATTGGAGTTATTGATTGCTGAAATGAAAATTAAGATAGCTGTAATTATTTTATTATTCCTCGTTTCCGGCATGCTGACCTGTGTGCAGCCTGCGCCCAATCTTAGCCTGTCCTACGGTGCATTCCTGCGTCCGGATGGTATTGAATTTCGACTTCTGGCTCCTTCATCCAAAAGGGTACAGCTGGTCATTTTTTCCAGCCCGGCGGATGAATCCGGCAATGAATATCCCATGGACAGATCAGAGAGCGGTGTATGGTCTTATTTCCTGAAAGACGCCGGACCAGGGACACTGTATGGATACCGCCTGGAGGGTCCCTTGAATGACTCCACCATAATTGTGGCCGATCCCTATTCAAAGGCTGCTGTTACCCAGAATACCTGGCGCCATACAGCCAAGAGCCTGGTAATGGAACCCGGATTTGACTGGCAGGGTGACACATGGCAGAACATTGATCCCAAAGATTTAATCATTTATGAAGCCCATCTGCGGGACATGACGATACACCCATCTTCCGAAGCAAAATCTGCCGGTTCATATGCAGGCTTCATTGAAGAAAACCAGCGCGGCGGCATTGCCCACCTGAAAAATCTCGGCGTTAACGCGGTGCAATTTCTCCCGCTGTGGGATTTTGCCAATGTAGAAATACCTTACCAGGAAGAAGCTGCAGGCATGGTAAATACCTGGAATCCGTATGAGCGCAATCACTGGGGCTATATGCCTACTTTTTATATGGCACCAGAAAGTTATTATGCTTCCGACGGCAGTGCTGTTCCCGGGGAATGGAATGGCAGGGATGGACGGGCGGTCCGGGAGCTGAAAGAAGTGGTCCGGGAACTGCACAGAAACAACATTGCAGTCATTATGGATGTGGTGGTGAATCATGTTTCCAACTACGACTGGCATCCTTTGAAATACATTGACAGGGAGCTCTATTTCAAACTGGACAGTGAAGGGAATTTTTTAAGCCAGTGCTGCGGAAATCTTCTGGATACAGATAATGAACATGTGCGCACCTATATCATCGAAAGTTTAAAATACTGGATGGTGGAATATCATGTAGACGGTTTTCGTTTTGACCAGGCCCACCTGCTTTCCGCGGAGACAGCCAAATACATTTTAAGTGAGTTGCGCAGCGTAAATCCCCAAGTCATTGTTTACGGGGAAGCCTGGAACAATCGCGGCCGGGAATTTTCTGAATTGGGCTGGGGATCCTTCAACGCCCATTTCCGGGACGTGTTGCGCGGGGACCTCCACGATTTTTCCAAAAAAGGATTTCTTTTCGGTTCTTATCGTCCAAATGAAAATAAGAATGATCTGAAAACGATCGTTACCGGCACTCTCTGGGGCAACAAAGGCATATACAACACACCGGCACACACCATCAACTTCCTGGAGGTCCACGACGATTATTGTTTCAGCGACTTCCTGCGGTTGTCATCGGGCCAAAATTCGAAAGATGAATTAATCAAAGATAGATTGCAGCATATAGAACTCACACCGGAGATATTTAAAATGAACACACTGGGCGCTCTGGTATTGCTCACCAGCCAGGGGATACCCCTTATACACCAGGGTCAGGAGTGGGCCCACACTCAGGTTGTCGCCGCCACGAATCGGCCTGACTCCAACGTGGGGAAGATGGATCCCAATCCCTATAACAAAGATAACGAAACTAACTGGATAAACTGGGAAGAGGCAGCGCAAAACCGTGCATTGGTCAACTACTACAGCAGTTTAATTCTCTTACGGAAAAAATACAATCAGCTGAGAAACAGCAGTCTTAACGATTTTCGGTTCTTCGATCTGGACAGCAGGTTTGGGTTGGGTTATGCCATTGCTGACGACATGGTTGTTTTTCTAAATGGCAGTGTTACGGAAATATTGAGTGTAAAACTGCCACCGGGAAAATGGCTGCAACTGGTCAATGCCAGTGAGGTTGATTTAAATGGATTACGGATTGCGGAAGGTTATATCAATATCCAACCCACCAGTGGTACTGTTTTTATTCGCACTTGAAAATATTTTATTATCTTACCCTTGCATTTCTAACCTTTGGATGTACCATGGATCATAAAAATAACAGACCCCCTGATTGGACTAATAATCTTACAATCTATGAAGTGAACCTGCGGCAGTATACACCCCAGGGAACCTTAAGAGCCTTTCGCGAGCATTTGCCCCGGCTCAAGGCCCTGGGAGCTGGTATTCTGTGGTTCATGCCTATCCAGCCTATCGGCACAGTAAATCGCAAAGGGACCCTTGGCAGTTATTATTCCGTGCAGGATTATTATGGAATCAATCCGGATTTTGGGACCTTGGATGAATTTAGATCCCTGGTTGATGAGATTCATGAGCTGGATATGTATGTCATTCTAGACTGGGTAGCAAATCATACTGCCTGGAATAATCCCATGGCCAGTGAACACCCGGAATGGTACACCAAAAATGATGAAGGCAATTTTCAGTCACCGCCGGGAACAAACTGGGATGATGTGATCGATCTGGATTATAGCAATGATGACCTCCGGGCTTACATGACTGCTGCCATGGAGTACTGGGTTCGGGAAGTAGGCATTGACGGTTTTCGCTGTGACGTGGCAGGCATGGTGCCCACGGATTTCTGGGAATCTGTGATTCCGGCACTGCAAAACATCAAACCCGTATTCATGCTGGCGGAGTGGGATGACCCAGAACTGCTGGAGAATGCATTTCATGCCGATTATAACTGGGGTCTTTATCATGTACTGAAAGATATAGCGGCTGGGGAAAAAGAATTCTCCGAAATTCAAGAATATTATCAAACACCTCCAAAATCTTACCCCCTCACTGCCTTAAGAATGAATTTCCTCGATAACCATGATGAGAACAGCTGGGGAAGAAACATGATCAGCCATTTCGGACAAAACCTGTACCCCCTGGTGACCATGATCTTTACCCTGCCCGGCATGCCGATGATCTACTCCGGTCAGGAAGCCAAATTAAATAAACAGCTGAGATTTTTTGATAAAGATACAATTCCATGGGATGATGTCCCGGACAGCAAATTTTACCAGGAATTAATCAACCTGAGAAAAGGGCATAAAGTTTTCTGGAATACCAATCACAACCTGGAATTCATGGGCAGCCTTCCCCCTGGGCTGGTGGGATTTAAAAGGTGGACCAAGGATGCTACCTTCCAGATCGTAGTGAATTTATCTGACCAAGACCAGGAATTAGATCCTGGTTTGATTGCGGGCTCAATGCTTTTTAGCGACGGCATTTCCCAGAAAACCACCATTGCCCGGCATGGCTATCTGGTTTGTAAAGAAAACCGTTAGAACTTAACGGATCAACGTCATTTTCCCATTATACATTCGGTTAGCAATTTCAATTTCATAGAAGTAGACACCGGAAACAGCAGGAATATCAGATTTATTTCTGCCATTCCAAAACGCATTGCGTAAAGGAAGGCCTTTACCGCTATCTTGAATAATCGCACCATTCACATCAATAATTTTAATCCGCTGAAACTTAACACCATCAGGAATCAAAAATGTTGTCGTAGAGTTAAACGGGTTGGGATAGGATAGAATTTTAAAATTATCCGGGAGTGTATTATTGCCCGAAATCAATGTAATCTGGATATCTTTCAGATTAAAGCCTCCGGAATAGACCATCACGGATATTAATGCAGGTCCGGGACCTATTTCCATGGTATCCGGTTCTGTCCAGGCCCAAGCCTGGTACCCGCCTGTATTGGGTATTTCCATAATAATTTCCTGAGATTGCGCCGGTATGGATATGGCAAGAAGTCCATTATTATTTTGCGAGGCAGCACGGCATAAAACCTGATAGACGCCTCCTACTGACACATCAACCGTATAATACATCCATTCCCCGTTTTCCAACCAGCCCACATTATGAGAACTGCCTTCGGTGTCCTGCGCGGTCTGAATATCCACCCCATCATTGCGGTAGGCCCAGCCATTATTCCATGACTCCGAATCACCGCTGAATTTTGCTGGATCTTCATAGGTATAATCAAGATATGCCACTCCGTTGGCACCCATGTCGTAATGCACTGCTTCCAATGTGGCAGGAATGGTGATGGCTTCATACGGCGATGATACAATTTCGAAATCCGGATGCGTCATGGCATGCAGCAACCCTTTATTCTGTGTGCAGTTTTCGAATCGATAGGCCTCCGCCAGGTCCATCAAACCTGTTTCCACTTTTTCGGCTGTTATGGTCTGTATGGTGTTATTCCAATAATCGAGAATTACCTGAAAACTTTCGGGAACTTCTACACGCATTACCGGGGTAATGCTGCCATTGTGTTTGTAGTTCCACGAACTCCAGCCGATATCATGCTGTTCAAAAAGATTCACTTTATAATGAAACCAGTGGTTGGAGTTTTCACCGAATTCACCTACCCATAAAGGCACATTATATTGATCGCTCATAGACAGGTAGTTATTTACCCAGGAGGTTTGATGACTAGGTCCAACATAGTGGTGAAAACTGTAACCCATATTGTTATCGAAAGGCGGCGTGAGACTGGTAAAATCATTCCCATACCAGTTACCTTCAATAAACAGAAGATGGTTCTGGTCTACCATACGGATAGCTGTTTTTATCTGTATATAAAAATTCCGCAAGTCGATAGAAGTAAATCCGTCAGATAGTACTGGTTCATTGATTAAATCATAGCCGGCAATCCAGGGCTCATCTGCATAATAGTTGGCAATATGCTGCCAGATATCTGTTGCCCAGTTACGATTTAATGCACTGGTCCATAGTCCAGCATTTATGCCGTCACTGTCTGCGGGAAGATCCTTGCTCTGGGCACCAGGTGCACAATGCATATCCAGCATAAGATATATCTGGTACTCCCGGCACCATTCCAGAATGCGATCGATAATGACAAATCCGTCATTGATAAACACCCAGGGTTCATTGGAAAAATATTTGTAGTGGAAAGGGATCCGAAGTGTATTAAAACCCTGTTCCGCTATAAAAGCTATATCCTGTTCCGTGATATAATTTTGATGATATATCTGATAGAATTCATCTGTTTTCTCTTCACCAATCAGGGACAATATTTCATTTTTTATATTGGTATGGGAGGCGAAAAACCCGCCTATCCCCCACATATATCCTTCCTGCACCAGCCACCCGCCCAGGCCAAACCCTCGTAATAAAATAGGTTCATCATTCCCATCTACTATTTTGCCATTATCACCAACATGCAGAAAATCTTGACTATAGGCAAGTGTAAGAAGAAAAAATAGTATCTGGAACTTCAATCGCATTCAGAGCAAGAACCGAAACAAACAGCCGCAATCATTGTATCCAATTGAGCTACGGACAATGCTCTATCATTATATTGCCCTTCACCACAATCATCCGGGACAGATTCCCAGCCTCCGGACCAGGTGTCCGGGTAATATCCATTCCTGTATTTATAGGTATAACCAGAATTGGGCGGCAGTGTCAATGTGGTTTGCCAGATGCTTGTATCAGAGACGGGCTGCATCTCTAAACCACCGGGCTGTCCAGAACTGATATTTCCGCCGGAGAGCCACACACCCATTCCGCTTACAGTTTCATCCTTCATGTCCACCTGAAATGTGACCTGAACATTACTGAAATTTTCGGACATCTTAAACACCCGGACATAATCCACCAGCATTTTCATAGGGAATGCACTAGGATCAATTCCCTGAGCCCCTCCCCAGTCGCCGCCAATCGCCAAGTTCAAAATAATATATTCAGGCTCATCAAAGGGCCATTTCGCCACATCCCCATTGCTGTCGTTGTATACGAAAAAATAAGATATATTATCTATTAAATAGCGCAAATAAGTTGGAGACCATTCCAAAGAATAGATATGAAAGGAGTCAGTCGCCGTTTCTATAAATGTGGTTCCAGATTTCTGGGTATTATTCGCGTGGTTATAATCTTCTGTATGGATCGATCCATGAATCCGCCCACCATCAAAGCCCACATGTTCCATGATATCGATCTCCCCGCAATTTGGCCAGCCAATCGAAGAAATATTTTCACCCAGCATCCAGATGGCGGGCCAGGAACCGTTTCCTTTTGGCAGCTTTGCCCGGATGTCAAACCGCCCGTAGGTCCAGGAAACCTTATCATCAGTGTTCACTCTTCCCGATGTATAATCTGCATTATAGGCCGTTCCTGTATAGTCAGTCCCATAATATCCCGGCTCGGTCAATCCCTGGATAACAAGGTACCCATCCTCAAGATATAAATTAGTGTCACGGTCTGTATAGGCCTGCTGTTCATTGTTAACCCAGCCCGGCCGCCACCGTAGTTTATTCCATTGGGACTCATCAATGGTTTCACCATCAAACTCATCCGCCCAGACCTGTTTCCACTGTGAAAATCCAATTTCATCTTGATCAATTATACCATCATTTTGTTCCTCGTCCTCCGTGCAGCCCAGTGTTATGGCCAATATCATAAAGATCAGATGCACTCTGGCTTTTCTCATTATTTCAGGTAAACAATTTTTTTTATTTTTGAAATATCTGTGTTTGCAGCTCTAAAAAAGTAAGTTCCAGCAGAGACCAGTTCCCCATCCCGGTTTGTTCCATCCCAATAAATTATTTTTTTACCTCCTTCACTGAATCTATTCATTCCTGACCTAATCACCCGCCCCTGAATATCAAAAATTGTATAATTTATGATCCCGGGGGTTCCAAGTGTAATAGGGAAAATAACATTGTGGTTAAACGGATTTGGGTATGCATCACCCAATGCCAACCTCAAAGGCACGTTATTCCTTTCTATTTGAGATGAAAGTTGGGAAGAGGCCTCAAAGACTCTTACATAGTCAACCTCTAAACGTACCGGGAAAATGCTGTCATCAATACCCTGCTCACCGCCCCATGTCCCACCTATCGCTATATTCAATAATAAATGGAAATATTGATCAAACGGCCATCTAGACCAGCCCTGATTATTATTTGTGTACGTAAAATATTGATTTCCATCTACAAACCACTTCAGATTATTTTCTGTCCATTCCAATATATAATCGTGGAATTCAGAATTAAAATCACTAACAATCATTGAACCACCAGGGGGTGGACTGCCATCAAACCAGTTATATAAATCTGTATGGGCAGTTCCATGAATCCTGCCAGGGTCAAAACCAACATGCTCCATTATATCTATTTCTCCACTATTCGGCCATCCACCATAAACATAATCAGTGGGCAACATCCATATGGCAGGCCATGTACCAGTCCCTGCCGGCAACTTTGCCCGTACCTCAATCCTGCCATATCTCCAGTCACCTTTGTTTTTCGTTACCATACGGGCGGAGGTATAATTCGCTCCACCATAATTCTGAAGAAGAGCCTGTATTATTAACTTTCCATCCTCGATAAAAGAATTATTGGAATTGCTGGTATAATATTGCGCTTCGCCATTCCCCCAGCCCCAATCACCGGTACCAACATCATAGCTCCATTTACTCATATCTATATCTGAAGAATCAAATTCATCACTCCAGACTAAAGTATATTCAATAGAATCATTTACACAATTAGACTCACAGCTTCCAAAACAAAATGGTCCCACAGTCATGGGCTGATTTGCAATAAGGGTAAAAATTCTATCGTTGTACTGCCCATAAGCACAACCACCGGCTATAAGATTTTGGTCACTTTCCCATCCAGGACCATCCCAATAATTATAATATCCATTTCTAAATTTATAAGTATAACTGCCAGGGTTCAGCTGTGTTGTTAAAGACCAAATTCCATCACCATTATCATTCATCTCTAAACCTGCAGGACCATTAATATTTCCACCAGAGACATAGACTGCAGGATAATCCCCATCTCCTGCCTGCACTGCTTGTTGTGACATATCTACAATAAAGGTTACTTCAGTCGGTTGAGGATGTAAAAGTGAGAAAATTAGGAAATTGAAAATAATTATTTTATTCATCTGATCTTAAAATCCTTTCATTGATTCAGCATTGATTCTGCATCTTTAGGGCTTAGATCCCCTGTAAATATCAAACATAAAACTGGTTTCATTTAACTAACAGAATTTTTTTTGTTTTTATGGCATTATTGTGAACCAGCCTCACAATATATAATCCGCTGGATATATCACCACCCGACCACTGCACCTGATGGCTCCCTGCGGGGCTGTGGTGGTTTATAATTTGAGACACCAGTTGTCCCGCAACAGAATAAACAGCAAGTTCAGTCTCTCCGGGACTAGAGACAGAATAGCGAAATATGGTTGAAGGGTTGAACGGATTAGGGTAATTCTGAAATAAATGAATCTGGTCCTTAAGGGGTAAAATATCGGGGCTTATTTCAAGCGAAAATAAGGAATCCTGTTCAATGACTATTGCATTTAAAAAAGGGCCTGCGTATTCGTAACCTTCTCCATATTTCATTGCAGAAAAGTAGAGGTCCAAAATACCGTCTTCGACCCTTATTCCACCCAGTGTAGTGTCAAAAGCACTATACTGACCCGCAAGTGCGTATATGTCTAACTCAGAGACCCACATAGAATCTTCCGTGAAAATGTCAAAAGACCGTTCAGCTACCTCATCATAATGATTTTCAGATAACTTTAAGGTCGCGGAATATACACCGTCTGGTACCCGGACCTTGTAAGAGACAACGCGGTTTAGGCTTGAACGGTACAGGTCAGCTTGATTGGTGTTGCTGATGTCCTGCTCTGTGAACTGGTAGTTCCCATTCATGTGCCCGTATTCCACAGAGGAAGACCATAATTGATCAGCCAGATACTCATTGTAGGCACCACCGGCATTATTGATCCTTAGGGGGAAGGATAAGGGTTGGGGCATATCAATCTCTAACGACTGAATCGTTTGTGTATTGGGAGGCTGGGCATCATCCTTTATACCCAGAACAATTAAGTTATAGCTATTATCCGTTAACATTCCTGATACATTTAAAATTACCGTGCGCTGGTCATCCATCAGTGTTGCAGAATTGACAGAAACACCGGAAATAGAATAATTATTCTCCATCTGGGAAGTTTGTGGATCTAGTTCTTCACTAAATCGGGCTACAATGGAATCTCTACCAGCCCTCGCCCATAATAAATATGGTATTACCTGGTCCTGATAACCAATATTATCATCATCCGTTAAACAAAGTATAAGGCGACCATCATCAATAACTGCATTTTCTGTAATAAAAATTGATTGATTAGCAGCCCAAGTATGATTATCACTTTTTTCCCAACGGGTAGTATCAAATTCATTAAAGTCATCCTGCCACTGGTGGGTAAAATTATTATTGGTCCCCGTATCACCATTGCCTGGAGTGTAGGAAGCGTATCGAACCCAATCATAATACGCAAATCTGGGTAATACTCTATCATCCCAAAATCCAACCCAATCATCCCAAATAGGGTTCCAAATATTCATCATAATTTTTGCCGAATGGTTTAAATCTGCCACATGGTCGGCTGTTTGCCTGTATACTTCTTCACCATTAATGAACCAGGCTACATAGTCTGGTGTCCACTCAAAACCATACTCGAAAAAGTCCAAATGGGTATTAAAAGGATTAAAATGGGTTCGCAGGTGACTGGTATTGGTGATCGTATTCATATCCACTACCCTTGGGAAACGTC
>Ga0208522_1000310_pt1 | contig 33764 bp, 27 predicted proteins | sample ETNtaG_25_FD_185763 | JGI IMG/M metagenome (GOLD analysis project Ga0208522, IMG submission 185763) | Marine microbial and viral communities from oxygen minimum zone, Eastern Pacific Ocean - ETNP201302SV86 (SPAdes) (version 2) | ecosystem: Environmental > Aquatic > Marine > Oceanic ... | reverse complement strand
ATTGGAGAGTCTGGATGTCAGCGATGCCGTTGCATTAAATTCGTTCGCTTGTGAAGACAATCAATTGACCTATCTGAACATGAGGAATGGGGTCACGGAGCAGTTAACCACGTTTAATGCGACCAATAATCGAGATCTTACATGCATTGAGACCCTGGATCCGGACTATGCTACAGAGAACTGGACCAATGCAAATGGGAACATCGATGATGGTGTGACCTTTTCTGTTATCTGCGGGGCAGTAGGGCAGGATGTTTGGCATGTTGCCACCACCGGTTCTGATGGTGGTGCAGGTACCCAGGAGAGTCCGTTTGCAACGATCCAGATGGGGATTAATGCTGCAGGTGACGGAAACACAGTTCACGTAGCGGCGGGCAGCTATAATGAAAATATTAGTTGGATAGGAAAGAACCTTATGGTCAAGGGGGCTGGTTCTGAAGAAACCATTATTGATGCCCAGCAGCTGGACAACGGTGTCAGAATCCAGAATATTGCTAATACCAGTCTTTTTGAGGGTTTTACGATTAAAAATGGGACCACTATCACTCAAGACTATCCCTGGGTTTTTGGTGGTGGTATCTGCATGATCAATAGCCACGCTACCCTAAGAGATATTATTGTTGAAGACTGTGTTCTTCAGGATCAGGACTGGCAAAATGGCAACGGTATTTTTGTTGGTGGATCTAACTCTTTGTTTGAAAATGTGACCGTAAGAAATAATGAAGGAGGAGGAATCGCTTTAAGTGCATCTGGAAGCTACCCGGTGTTAAAAAATGTAACAATAGAAGGCAATACCAATGGTTTTGGAATGAGGGTCTATGACACCGGAGTAATAATGGACAGCTCGGAAGTAGTGAATAATCCTGCAGGCGGTATCTGGTATGAGGGTGTTGGTTTTAATCCATCTGTCTATACCAACAGTTTATTTCACAATAATGGATCTGAAGGCTCTCAATTTGGTGCAATTCATATAATGAACAGTGGGGCAACTGCAACATTTGATCATTGTACATTTTATGGGAATCACAGTGGAGGGCCTGGTTCTGATATTTATTCACAAGGTAATTATTTTAATGAGCAGTACTATGGTAATGATATAAATATTGTTAATTCTATCTTTTATAATGAGCAGGAGTCGTCGATTTATCTTCAGCCAACGGAACATTTAGATACGTTAAGTATTTCATATTCCAGCGTTCTCACCATGGAAAGTATTATACTCGATGAGGTGAACCATGTTAATATGGGAGATGGTATGCTTTTTGGTGACCCTATATTCTGTGATGCAGAAAACGGGGAATATACTCTGGCAGCAAATTCACCATGTGTTGGAACAGGGAGTGAAGGCGGCAATATGGGTGCCTTAGGCGTGGGCTGTGATGATATGTGGTTCCCACCTGTGGTGAGCATTCCCGATACATCCATGAATGAAGACAGCGAGTTCTTTTATGATCTTTCTGCCTACATATCAGATGTAGACAGTGAGAACCTGGTGGTAAATGTGGATCATGTATCTCAACCGATGAGTGAACATGTCCAGGTTCAAATGATAGGACCCGATACACTGCGCCTGTTTGCCCGCCATGACTGGCATGGTTCAGGTACCATTCGTATCCGTGTACAGGATGAACAGAGTACAACGCGTGAACCTTTTACCCTGACAGTGCACCCGGTGAATGATGCACCTGTCTTTGGAAACCTGTCTGCCCTGGTGGGTGTGGGAATGGAGTTCCAGATTCCAATTCATGTAAGTGATGTTGACATGGATTCGCTGGTGGTTTCATTTGATGATTCCTGGACCTACCCGGACTGGTTGTCACTGGCTGCCGAGCCATACCGGCTGGTAGGAACAGCCCCGGGTCAAGGTCAATCGCATTTTCCTATAGGCGTAAGCGATGGAGATACGTCTGTTACGGACACTTTTCACTTGTCTGCCCAGTTCTTTAACCCCCGGATCACATCCATCATCGATGTGCCTGATGATCAGGGCGGGCGGGTTTATCTTGATTTTAGGCGATCTTTCTTTGACCGACCCAATCAGCCCAATGGCCTTTATACAATCTTTCGTCGTGATATGATCGATAATGTACATGAATGGGTGGTGGTAGGCTCTGGTGCTGCGATTGGTGAAAATAGTTATATCTATGAAGTGCCGACACTGAGGGATTCCACAGCTGATGATAATGGTATGACCCAGTTCAAGGTTGTTGCGTCCATGGATGAAGGAGACTTTCATTCTCCGCCGCATTCTGGATATTCCATAGACAATATTGCTCCTGGAGTGCCAACAGGTCTGCAGCTTTTAGCTAACAATACAAGTATTACGGTAACCTGGGACCCCAGTGGTGATGATGATTTTCAGTATTTTCTATTGGAACGCAGTACAAATACAGACTTCACAGCTAATGAAATAGTAACCATTGAGATGGTTGATACTGTCTATACAGATGAAGCCATAGACCTGGGTCAGGAATACTTTTACCGCTTAGCTGCACTTGATCATGCAGGGAACAAGAGTGAGTATACCCAGGCGATGTCTGTTACATTAGCCATTGACCCGTCAAGTTTGATCCCGGATGTATTTGCCATGCACCAGAACTATCCTAACCCATTCAATCCGGTAACACAGATACGCTATGATTTGCCGGAAGATAGTTATGTAAGTATAACTATATATGATATTATGGGTCGTAACATCAAGTCATTAGTTAATACTGATCAGACGGCAGGATACCGCTCGATACGCTGGAATGCCACCAATGATCTTGGTGAACCTGTATCTGCTGGAATGTATATCTATATGATCCAGGCAGGCGAGTTCAGGCAGACTAAGAAGATGGTACTATTGAAATAGATTTACCCTTTTCACAACATCAAACCCCACATTCGTGGGGTTTTTTGTTTGTAGGGGTGGTGGTAGATTCAAATAAGGGGATAAATATGAAAAAATTCTTTAAAGACAAAATCAACAATATTTTGCGTGACCAGGGTTTAAAAGCAGGGATTACCCCTGTGGAAAACCCTGAGAATGAAGACCACCGGTTGGCTGAAGTGCAGCGTCTCGGCGTATTGGATCGGGATCTTAGTGGTGAGCGACGGTACAATTCCATGACTCAGCTGGCATCTTACCTGACCGGATGCGAACATAGTATGATCAACATATTGGATGCAGATATTCAGCAGTGCAAGGCAAGTTTTGGATTAAATATGCTAAGAAAAACCATGATGGAAGAAATGCCGCGGGAAATATCAATATGCCAGTTCAGCCTGACCAATCCCAGCCAGCCGCTGGTTATTGAGAACTTAATGGAAGATGATCGAACAAAGAATTTCTCTAATCTTCCAGGTGCACCTAATTTCAATTTTTATGCTGGATCTCCATTAATTAGTTCCCGTGGCTTTTCCATTGGCACCCTTTGTGTCTTGGATCCGTCTCCAAAGTCATTGGCCCACAAGCAGGTGGAAGGGCTCCGCCTGCTCTCAGACCAGGTTGCAGGAATGCTCGAGAGTGAAGCTGATTCTTCTGGGAGCAAAGCAGGAGAGGATAACCAGGCGGAAGACCAGGCGAAGCTTGAAGGGCAGTATTATTCGGCGGTAAGTATCCTTTTTGCTGATTTCGTTGGATTCACCAAAATGGTGGAAACCACAGAACCGGGAGAACTGCTGGAAACATTGAATACATTTTTCATGGGATTTGACAAGATCATTGCCAAGCACAATGTTCTTAAGGTGAAAACAATTGGAGACTGCTACATGTGCGTTGGGGGCATTCCCGGGCAGCAGAAAACCCATGCCCATGAAGTGTGCTCTGCGGCACGGGACATGATTCAATTTGTTGAAGGCACCAACATTCAGCACGAAGTTGTGGGCCGCCCTCCATGGGAAGTACGTATTGGCATCCATTCAGGTCCGGTGATTGCAGGAACATCCGGCGACGCCTTCGATATCTGGGGAGACGCAGTGAACATTGCCGCGCGGATCGAAAGCAGCGGGGAAACAGGAAAAATACACATCACAGAGAAAACAGCAGATTATCTCGAAGGAGCCGCAACACTGACCCCACGGGGTGAAGTAAACTTGAAAAACAAAGGCAGCTGGTCAACTTTTTTCCTGGAAGACCTGACTTAGTTATTTTACGGTATTATGCCAGCTGGCAAGGGTGACTAAGGACATGTTCAGTGAACATGGAATAGGATTTTTTGCAGAGCTTATATCTTTATATTGTTTATCGTTACGTGCCCAAGGGAGTTTCTGAATGGGAAAACTGAAACTGATACTGTCGGCAATATTGATTTTTTCCGCCTGCACCAAAAAGGATGACTATGTCCAGTTGCCGATGCCTTATTCCGGTTCTGCTGAAACATTTGAGCGTTTTAAGAAACATTCTGAATATGTCCCCATGATGGATGGTACTGAAATAGCAGTGGATATTTTTATCCCGGGACAGGGAGAGGAGAAGAATCAATTTCCCGTTATCTTTGCCTATACACCTTACCAGCGCGCCAATATCAATCATGAAACTGGCAAAATAAATGATCTTTCATCAAATGATGAGGTACAGTACTTCTTATCACAGGGCTATGCGCTGGTTGCTGCGGATATGCGCGGTACCGGCGCTTCCACAGGCTGGATTATGGACTTTATGCCGGAAATCTGGCAGGATGGAAAAGAGCTGGTAGACTGGATCGCCGCCCAATCCTGGTCAAACGGTAAAGTGGGGATGATGGGAGGTTCGTATCTGGGCTGGTCGCAAACAGCTACTGCATCTCAACAGCCTGAAGCATTAAAATGCATCGTTCCAGCTGTGATCCCCTTGGATGGATATACCGGAGAAGTCTACCCCGGCGGTATCTATTTGCATGGATTCATGCAAAACTGGTCATCAATCATGTATTATAGCGTAAGAAATAACTATTTACCGGGGAGAAAGGTTACCACTGCGCCGGTAGTGGATGAGGATGGTGATGGCCAGCTTGTTGACGAAATACCGCTGGACCTGAATGGGGATGGCTCTTTCCTTGATGAAAATTTTCCGCCGGCTTATGCGGACGAGAGCCCCCGGAAACACTTATATTATAAAGCGAGTCTGGAGCACCACGAAAAAAATTATGATTACACCGGGTGGGCAAAAGATCTTTATTTTTACGACGGGAAAAGTCCCCTTGGTCACCGGGTGGATGAATTAGGCCCCACGGCCCATATCAGCAATATCATGGCCTCCGGGATACCGGTTTACCATGTTGGGGGCTGGTTTGATGGATTTACCAGGGGCAGTTTTGAATTGTACGCAACAATGGAAAAAACCAATCCTTCAAAAATAATCATGGGCCCCGGTTACCATAATTACAGCGGCGGTCCATTTTGGGAATATTTTGGAAGCACTGAAAAACGGGCAAGGGAAATATTCAAGGTTGAGCATCTTCGGTTTTTTGATCGCTACTTGAAAGGCATAGACAACGGCATAGATAGGGAACCGCCAGTCCTCATCTATGTTATGAACGGACAAGGCTGGCGATTTGAGAAAGAATGGCCATTAGAAAGGCAAAAACTGAAGAAATATTTTTTTTCTTCGAATGCCGCTCTAAAACACGTGTCTGGAGCAGCAGGCCAGGAAACTTATGAAACGGATTATTCCCATTCTTCGATTTATGGTTCAAATAATGGCAACCGCTGGCTTGGTATTGCCAGCAACGAGCCTAATACACTGCCCATTAGAAATGACCTTGATAAAAAAACGATTATTTTTGAAACAGAACCTCTCTTTAAAAATATGGAAGTGACCGGTCATCCCATAGTCCATCTTGCCCTTTCATCAACTGCTGATTACGGTGATATATTTGTCTATTTGAACGATGTCGATAGCAAAGGAAACAGCCTTTTAGTGACCGAGGGACAGTTACGCGCCGGATTCGCCAGGCTTTATAGCAGCGATGAAATGATCAAGACACATTCCGGTATTGATGTCCAGCCAGACCTGCCCTGGCATGGATACAATAAAGATCAATATGTGGACAAAGTCTTCGCAGATGGTAAACCAGTAAACCTTACCATCGATTTGCACCCCACATCCTGGGTTTTTAAAAACGGGCATAAAATAAGATTATCGATCGCCTGTTCAGATTACCCCACATTCAGGCTGCACCCGCAGCTGGCTCCGGGAAATGATCCTGAAAACCCCAATAATATTGTGCCGACGATCACGGTGCTTTTTGGTAATGGGTATGATTCATTTCTTGAACTGCCGGTGATCCCTGAATAGAAAATAGATTTTAGCCCTGCTGAAACGGGGTTTTCTTTACAAAGCACGGGCATAGTACAGCCTCGTTTTTTTAAATTATTGCTGTTGATGAAGCCTCCTTTTTTCATTTTAATCGGTCTTTTATTTGTCTTGATTGCCATATCCGCACTATCCAAGACCGGCAGGAAGGGGCATTCGCAGGAGCATATGACTGGTCATCACCGTTTTGAGGACGCCGATAAGTGGGCTGCGATATTTGAAGATCCGGAAAGAGATGCTTGGCAAAAGCCCGAGGAAGTGATTCGATCAATCGGCATTCAGTCCGGAACCACTATAGCTGATATCGGGTCTGCCACCGGCTATTTTCCAGTGCGGTTTGCCAGGGTTGCCAGAACGGGACAGGTGTACGGCGTTGATATTGAACAGACACTGGTTGATTACCTTAATACCAGGGCCGTCAGGGAACAGCTGCCGAATCTAGTGAGCATCCTGGGCGATGAAGATGACCCCAGGATTCCGGAAAAAGTGGATCTGGTCTTTATCTGTAACACCTATCATCATATTCAGGACCGCAGTACCTATTTTGAGAATTTAAAAAAATACATGCAGCCCCAGGCCAGTCTGGTTGTTGTTGATTTTAAAAAGGGCGACCTGCCTGTGGGCCCCAGTGATGAAATGAAGCTGGCGGAAACTGAAGTGATCAAGGAATTGACAGAAACCGGTTATCGCCTGTTGCCTAATTCGGTGGAATTGCCTTACCAGTATGTCCTGGTTTTCAATATCGAATATTAATCGAGAACCATGCATCTGGAAACAGGAACAAGATATAAGGAGAGATGAATCATGAAATTTACCTACAGCAGTTTTGGCCAGGTCCAGATAGACGGTGAGGCCTACCAACGGGATATGGTTCTGAATAATCAAACCATAGAACCCCGGAAAAAGAAAAACAGCAGGCACCTGAAGGCCCAGTTTGGACACACCCCCCTGGGACCGGAAGAGAATATCCCCTGGGACTGCATTGAACTGGTGGTTGGAACAGGATATTACGGCAGCCTGCCGATTACGGAAGAAGTCCTGCAGGAAGCGAAAAAAAGGGGCGTAGCCCTGAAGATTATGAAAACTGCACAGGCATGCCAGTACCTGTCTGAAGCCAGCTCTGATACCAATGCAGTTCTCCACATTACCTGCTGATGGTTAGAATAAAGGAAAAATAACCGCCTGTAGATTTTATTGTCCCAGAGGGGGACCCCAGGACTTATGAGTTTGCTGCCCTGTTCCAGTCTGTAAGTTTTTTTGGCGCTGATCTCAGTACAAGCAGGGTGCAGATCCCCAGCAGTGCCGCTCCGTTTACAACATGAAAACTGGCTATATAAGGTGCCCGCTCCGTTAAAACGGTGAGAACTCCCAGGATAAACTGGATCAGGACGATGACTGTCATCAGCCACAGAGCCTGCAGCGCGCCTTTATTGTTATTCACTATTGGTTTGCACCGATAGAAAAAATAAAGAACCGCAGCGGTGACTATTACTGCTCCGAAACGGTGAATAAAATGAATCAGCACCTGGCTCCTGGAAACCATATCCTGGTCTAAATCAAATAGGATTGCATTGATATTATAGACCATTGTTTCTGAAAAATCAGGCAGCCATAATCCGCCCATGGTGGGGAAATCCGGGATGGCCAGTCCCGAAGCGGTGTGGCGCATGAGCGCCCCCAGGATCAACTGGATATATACCATCCCGCCCAGAAGCAGCGCACTATTATGTATGGGTCTGGAAAAACCATCTGTCTCGGGTCTTTCGGTTCGTTCCTCCGACAGGGCGTAAGCGATAATGATGGTCAGTATAAAAAAGGTCTGGGCCAGGATTCCATGGATGATGGATACTAAAGGAGGCAGGAAAAACAAAACAGTGATGCCCCCGAACAGCCCCTGCAGGATAACAGCGCCAAGGGCAATGTACCCCAGTTTTTTCAACCATGGTTGTTCATCAGAAACTCCCAGCCAGAAAGCCTGGACCAGCATGAAAAATCCTACCAGGGTGGCAGTGAGACGGTGTCCGTGTTCATAAAAAATTCCACCTACCATATTCGAGAGGGGAAAGGCAAACATTTGTTCTCCATAGGTTGTGGGCCAGTCGGGAACGGATAGACCCACTTCATGGCTTTTCACCAGGGCGCCGGCGAAAATCAGAAAAAGGGTAGAGAAAACAGTGATTTTGGAAAGCTGTCGCAGCCAGGTTTTTTGCCGTGATTTCATTGTGAAAATATTTTGTAAAAAATAAGACTCGTATTTTACCGTAATTATTAGGACTGAATCTCTCATTTATTCAATCATTACGCAGGCTGGAAACGTGGCCGGGTATAGGAATTATAATTGTACCGACACCAGCTCCATTGTTTAAATTTCAATGCCGATTTAAGAAGTGAGCCCGAATGTATCACTATATCAAATATTACATTGTTCCTCTTATAACAGCCTCTGTCATTATGGGCATTCTAATGGGCGGGCATTGGATGTGGCTGGGATTTGGAATTTTATGCATAGTTGTTATCGGCGGCGATGCAGTGCTTGGTGATGATCCTTCTATTCCAAAATACAACTATCCCCGGTTATTGGAATTGCCGCTGCATCTGGCACTGCCAATGGTTATCTTACTTTTGGCAAGCCTGGCCTGGGCTTCTGGGAGGGGTACACAGGATTTTCTTGGCATAGGCAAACTCCTGTCAGGATTTTTCGCATACGATTTTTTTACCGCCAGAAATGCCAGCAGCTGGACCGATTATCTTGGTGCTGTGATTGGTACCGGGTTCATGGTCGGCGGTTACGGCACTGTTGCAGCCCACGAACTCACCCACAGGATCAAGGATCGCATTGCCATGCTGGAAGGAAGATGGCTGCTCTCTACCAGCTGTAATGCGGATTTTTCTATTGAACACGTTTATGGTCACCATGTGACCGTAGGTACGGATGCGGATCCGGCAACGGCAAAAAAAGGAGAAAATGTGTATACATTTTTTATCCGGTCCACCGTTCACGGTCATATCAGTGCCTGGAAGCTGGAGTTAAAGCGTCTGCGGAAAAAGAGCTATAGCGTATTTTCTATCCGAAACAGGATGTTCACCGGGTATTTCATGTCCCTTATCTGGATTGGCCTGTTTTACATGGCTGGCGGCATATTTGGCATGGTGTTATTTATGAGTCAGGCCGTATTTGCAAAATTTCTATTGGAAGTGGTGAATTATATGGAGCATTACGGACTGACAAGAGCCCCGGATGCACCGGTAAGACCGGAGCATTCCTGGAACACGAATAAGCGTATGAGCGGTATGGTCCTATTTTCCCTGACCCGGCATTCCGCACACCACGAAAAACCCAGGACACAGTTCTGGAAACTGGACCCTTACGTGGACGCTCCGCAAATGCCCTATGGGTATCTCACCACTCTATTGATTTGCTTGATTCCCCCGGTCTGGTATTACGTCATTACCCCTGGTCTGGATAAGTGGGAAAAGCAATATGCTCCGGTATAAACTCAAATATAATTCCCTGAACCAGGAAACTGGAGTTGATTCATGAGTGTCGTAGTAATCATTGCTGTAAGTTTTGCGGTTCTTATGGTGATCCTGCTGGTATTATTTATCATGGAATCAATGAAGGATAGTGAAGTTCGCGAAAAGGAATCCGAACACAATATTTTAAATGATAAAGTTGTCGAAGCTATGGCCCAGAAAATAATCTCTGACGCTGCCATGCACCGTAAAAACAGGTTTGCGGAGGAGGAATAGGCTGTTACTAGGTATGTATTACCCTTCGTAACCTGGTAAAACCATGAAATGTAAAATTGCGATTCTGACACTAAGCCTATTGTTATGTACGGCGGGCAGCTTTTTTACTTCCTGTGACAGTGTGGATGTGGCCGGTGCTGTTCTGGAAATTGATACTGCCGCGGTGGATTCTATACTTGCCGAATATGACCTGGCTCAGGGCCCCGGTGCTTCTGTTATGGTCATTCACCAGGGGCAGGTTGTTTTTTCGAAAGGATATGGCCTGGCCAACCTGGCCATAGATACACCCGTCTCCGCAGTCACAAATTTCAGGCTGGCCTCCATTACCAAACAATTCACTGCCATGTGCATCATGATCCTCTACAGCCGGGGCCAGCTGGATTACGAGCAGGCATTAACGGATATATTTCCTGACTTCCCCGGCTATGGGAATACCATTACGCTCAGGCATATGTTGCACCATACTTCCGGGCTGCGCGACTACTTTGGCCTGATACCCGACACAGTGACACAGCAGCTGCGGGACCAGGATGTGATGGACCTGATGATGGCCCAGAATTCCACTTATTTTACCCCTGGAACACAATATCGCTACAGCAATTCCGGTTATGCGCTCCTGGCCCTGGTTGTGGAGCGTATCAGCGGTCAGAGTTTTGCTAATTTTCTTCATGAGAATATTTTCCTACCTCTGGAGATGAACGGTACTGTAGCCCATGAGGAGGGTATTTCCACCATATTCAATCGCGCCTATGGTTATACTTTTTCAAATGGTGCCTATGTACCGAATGACCAGAGTATCACCAGCGCGGTGTTGGGTGATGGAGGCATTTATTCATCCACAACGGATATGGCCGCCTGGGATCATGCATTATATACAGCACAGCTTGTTCCCTACGATGTATTAAATGAAGCATTTATCTCTGGCACACTTATCTCTGGTTCTGAGACAGGATACGGCTTTGGCTGGGTACTGGACACTTATCTGTACCGAAACCGGGTTTCCCATACCGGCAGTACAACTGGGTTTAAAAATGTGTATCAGCGCTATCCGGATGCGGGCTTAAGTATTATTGTACTTACAAATCGCAGTTCAGGGAGCCCCAAGGATATTGCCAATGGTATCGCCCAGACCATTCTTTAATGTTTAGATTGTCTAAATGCAATTGGATAAACCCGTCAGATAAAAAATAGTTGTATATCAAACCCGTAAATCCGCCCTGGCGCCATGTAAGCCGCGAATATAGCTATATTAATTTTTTATGAGTGAATCTAACTTTCCCAAGCGTTTAACAGGACTTTTATGAAAATTATATTTCTTTTCTTCCTGGCGGGAGCCCTGCTGGCCGATGATAAAGTACCGTACCAGCGCACCCGGGACCGTCAGGTGGATGTCCACCATATCAAAATTGATATTACTGTAAATCTGAAAACGGAGAGTGTTTCCGGCCATGTGATCCACACCTTAAGTCCCCTGCACTCCAGCCTGTCTGTTATTGACCTGGACGCAGAAGATATGGTCATTGGCCGCGTTCGCATGAACGGAAAAGATATCCAATTTATTCAGGATGGAGAATTTGTGCACCTGGACCTTGACAAAGCCATCGGCTGGCAGGATACAGTAGATATTCAACTGGATTATACCGCCAAACCGCTAAAAGGTCTATTTTTTATCGCGCCGGATGATACCTACCCGGAAAAACATTGGCAGGCCTGGACTCAGGGCGAGGAGATGGACAATCATCACTGGGTTCCCATGTATGATTATCCCAATGACAGGGCCACCTTTGAATGCATCCTTACCGTGGATAAAAAATATACGGCTGTTTCAAATGGAGAACTGCTTGCCAAGGTGGATAACCAGGACGGAACCCGTACCTGGCACTGGCGGGAAAATTTTCCAATGGTGGGTTACCTTATCTCTTTTGTCATAGGGGAATATGTACAGGTAGAGGATACCTACAACGGTGTACCTGTGAATTACTGGGTGTATGCAGAAAACAGGCATGAAGCCATGCGCTCCTTTGGGAAAACACCGGATATGATGAAATTTTTTAATGAAAAGACCGGTGTGGATTACCCCTATGAAAAATATGACCAGGTGATCGTTGAGGATTTTATGTTCGGCGGCATGGAAAATATTACCTTGACTCACAATACAGACCGCACCATGTATGATGAATTTGCCGTTCCGGATCACAGCAGTGATGGCCTGGTGGCCCATGAACTGGCTCACCAGTGGTATGGCGATTTGCTCACCACCCGCAACTGGGCCAATATCTGGCTGAACGAGGGATTTGCCACCTTTTTTTCCCGGAAGTACAGGGAACATGACCTTGGATATGATGAGGGCGAATACATCCGATTGGGCGAGACCCGGGGTTACATGGCGCAGGATAAAAGACTCAGGCGGCCAACGGTTTACCATCATTTCTATGATCCCATGGAACTTTTTAACAGCCATGTATATGCCAAGGGCAGCCTGATCCTGAATATGATCCATGATCATCTTGGTGATGATGGTTTCTGGCGGGCCATACAGCATTACACCAGAACCTATCAGTATGACAATGTGGAGACAGCAGACCTGAAACGTGCCATCGAAGAAACCACAGGGCAGAACATGGAGTGGTTCTTTAAACAGTGGCTCTACGAGCCGGGATACCCGGAATATAAAGTTTCTTGGACCTACAACTCCAGGAATGCCACAGTCAAACTGCACGTGCAGCAGACCCAGGATATGAAAACAACAGATTTATTTAAGATGCCGGTTCAGGTTCAGGTGGACGGGCAGATCCATTCCATCTGGATCGAAGACCAGGACATGATCTATGAACTGCCCGTTGATAAACGGCCGAAGATGGTTGTTTTCAATGCCGGGAGCCGCATTCCCTGTAAGGTCACTTTTCAAAAAAACACCACAGAGTGGATCCTGCAGCTGGAAAAAGGAAGCCATATTCTGGACCGGATTGCGGCCGCTCAGGAACTGAGCCAGAAAAAAGGACGGCGCAGCGTGGAACTGGCGCTGTTAAAGGCTGTTGAATCGGATCCTTTCTGGGGTGTGCGCAAGGAAGCCGCCGCCGCTTTTGGGAAATTGAAAACAAAAAAATATGACAAAGAACTGCTCCGGCTGGTGGAGGGACAGGATAACCGCGTAAAACGAACCATTTATCACTGCTTGAAAAACTACAAAGGCAATGAAAAAGTAGCCGCTTTTTTATTGGAAGTGATAGAAACCGAAGATAAATACTACGGCATTGCCGATGCCTTCAAGGCACTGGTGGCGGTAGATAGTGCCGCTGCCCGAAAAAAAGCGGAGACACTCCTGGATCTGGATTCCCATAATGATACTGTAAGAGGTGCAGCAATCTCTTATTTCGGCTCTGTGAAGACGGACGGAAATTATAGACGCCTGAAACAACTGGCTGCCTATGGCGGGACGACCTGGGAAGCCAGGCCACAAGCGGTCAATCAACTGGGAAAATATGTAAAAATGAAACCAGAAACGGTGGATCTTTTCGTTGATTACTTAAGCGACCGCAACCGGAGTGTACGGCAGAGCGCCATCTGGGCATTAAGCAAATATGGGAATAAGTCTCATTTCAGTGCCCTGGATGAACTGGCTGCATGGGATCCGATCGTTGCCAGGCATGTGAGAATGGCAAAAAAGTATATGCTGAAATCCAAGAAAACCAAAAAATCTGCTTTGGATAAAGAGCTGGATGAATTGCACCAGAAACTGGATGATATCAGGAAGATTATCAAATAGTGGCCAGCCACTGTTCTATCTGGCTCACACCTGCCGATGATGACAAAGCCTATTTACAAAACATGATCCGTGGTTTATCATCAGAACATAAAGCGCCTGTATTTTCGCCGCACTGCACACTGTACAGTCCAGCAGATCTGGCGAAATCTGAATTAGAAGAAATCCTGGAGCACGTTGCCAAGGGGATTTTACCGTTAACCGTTATGGTTGATAAATTGAATTTCACGTCCAATATCTGGAAAACAGTGTTCATTGAACTGGAAAAATCACAGGAACTTACCTGGCTGCAGCAAAAACTGGTGCGCCGAATACCGGCACCGAAACAATATGATTTTTCCCCCCATATCAGTCTGATCTACAGCGTAATGTCTACGGGGGAAAAAAAGGGAATCATTGAAAAAATACCCCTGAGGAATTCCTATAAAATGGATAAGATCAGTGCCGTGGAAACAGGTTTGGATGTTGTGAATTGGAAAAATATTGCTGAAGTGAAGCTCCATGCTTAACTCAAAGAACACAGTACTGGTCATCATTGATGTCCAGGGCAACCTGGCCCGCATCATGCAAAATGCGGAGGCGCTGTTCCAGAATATGGCTATCCTGATTCAGGGTGCCTGTTTGCTGGATGTCCCGGTCATCTGGATGGAGCAGCTTCCGGAAAAACTGGGTACGACAGTTGATGAAGTGAGTACACATTTAAAAGGGCAGAAGCCAATCGAAAAAGATGTATTTTCCTGTGGAAAAAATGATGAATTCAATGCCAGACTGAGTGAGATCAATCCGGATAATGTGGTGCTATCGGGAATAGAGACACATATCTGTGTTTATCAGACTGCCGTGGATCTTCTTAACCGAAATTTCAATGTGGAAGTGGCGGCAGATGCCACATCAACCCGATTGGGACACAACAAAGAGATTGGCCTGGAAAAGATTCGCCGGGCTGGCGGTGAGATCACCAGCGTAGAAACTTTTCTGTTTGAAATACAAGGCATAGCCAAAGGGGAAAAGTTCCGCGAACTGGTCAAACTGGTGAAATGATGGGTCTGGTAATAAAACTTAAATCATGAATAATATTTATGACCAAAAAAGAAGGGATAAAATGAAAATTACCGCAACAATTCTAGTAGCTGTGACTTTAGCAGTTTTCAGCGGCTGCGGCGGCGCGGAAGCAAAAACGCAAGTTAGTGTCAAAACCATTCAATGCGGCATGTGCCAGAAAACCATTGAGCAGGGGCTTAGTAAGGTGAGAGGAGTGAAAAATACTCGAGTCTCCCTGGATGATAAAATGACCCATGTGACCCATGACCCTCAGGTGATTGACCTGGCTGGAATTGAGGAAGAAATTTCAAAACTGGGCTACCAGGCCAATGAAACCCCGGCTGATCCTGCTGCATACGAAGCATTGCCAGGCTGCTGCAAGGTGGGCGGTGGTCATTGATTGCACTGAAAAGACTCTAAAAACCCATTCTCAAATTTATTCTTTACAAATAGGGCTGTTTGCGTAAATTCCCGCCGTAATCCGAGAAGTTGCCTTCATGAAACTATTCACCCGGCTGCTCCTATGTCTTACTCTGATCGGTATTTTTCCATTATCAGAGGCGGGATATGTGCGCGCAGAAGCGGCGGAACAATCCAAGAAGAAAAAATCTTCCAAGAAAAAATCTTCCAAGAAAAAATCTTCCAAGAAAAAAAAACCGACAGCAAAACAGAAAAAACAAGCCAGTTCCTATTACAAGCGCGGCCTGTCCAAGGCCAAGAAGAAAGACTACGCCGGTGCCCTGGAAGACCTGAAAAAATCCTATAAACTGGTACCCTCAAAAAAAACCAAATCCCAGATCCAAAAAATAACTGCTTTGGTCAAGAAACAGGGATCAGCGGCTGCAGAGGCGGAGGCTGTAGAGATAAAGAGTCCTCCCATTGTGAAAAAGGGCCCCAGGGTCAATACGGCTGCCTATGCAGATGAATTGTTCAATCTTACTGGTGAATTAAAATCATCTAATCGAGAACTGGCGCGGGCCACTCGATACCTGTACGATGAGAAACCAAAACAACAAAATGTAAGCCTGCAGCCAAAACCATTTTACACCACTGCAGATTATGAAAAAGAATCCCGCTTGAATCCCGAAAATCTATACCTGCAGCGGCAGCTGGGAATGCATTATGAAGGCATTGGAGACTGGTCAGCGGCAAAAGATATTTATCTTCGTGAAATAGCGAAAAATCCCCAGAAGCCCGATGTGCACTTTTACCTGGGGTCACTTTATGCCAACATGGGCGAATATGCAAATGCTAAGTTCGCTTTTGAGGAGGCGCTGGCGCTGGATCCAAATCACCGGGCAACAATCGAGGCTATGTCCTTGTTCACCCGAACGGATGATCAACGTGAATTGAGCCAGGAAATACTGACCCTGTCCTCTGAGCGTGTTCCTGATGGTCCTGCTCAAAGATTGAATCTTATCCAGCAGGATCTTGCTTCCGGAGACCTGGACAATGCCCTGAGAATGGCAGAAGAGGGCAATCGGAAATTTCCGGATCATGTGGGTTTTGTGCAGTTGACGGGGGAAACTTATCTTAAAATGGGGCAAATCGAAGAATCCAAACAGGCTTTTCAAAGGGCCATCAAACTTAATCCAAAGGAAATTCTTCCCCATTTATCCCTGGCCAGCGTTTATTTTGACCAGGGGAAATATGTATATGCTGCCCTTTCCTTCAGTAACGCTGTTTACCTGGACCCGGACAACCCGGACCACCGCTATATGCAGGGCTTGAGTTATTTCAATGCCACGGAGTGGGGACGGGCCGCCGCTGCCTGGGAAGATATGCTTCATTACAACCCCAATAATGCCATTGTCAGGAATCTCCTGCCCCAGACCTATTATGTTATGGCCGTGGAATACAATCGCATCGGCAATCCCACCCTTGGGCGGCAATCTTTTAAAAATGCCCTATCGGTCAATAACAATTCTGCCGCATGGCTTCCAGGGGCCATGGCTACCCTGGGAAAATATTATCGCGAAAAAAGAATGTTCAGAGAATCACTTGTTGCCTACCAGGAGGTATTAGAACTGAGTCCCAATGATGCCACTGCCTATATGGGTATCGGGGTCACCTATTGGAAGATGGATGAAAAACAATTGGCCCGGGCCAGCTGGGAGCGCAGTCTGCAGATCCAGCCTGATAATAATGATTCCAGAGGCTGGCTGATCCTGTCTGCTCAGGATTCCTGATCCGTATTTTCCTCTTTTTCGCTTATACATGACCCGTGCATTATACTTATTCCTGATAATAAGCTCTATTTTTTCTCAGACAACTCACAAAGGAGACGATCTGGTGAAAGAAGGGGTCCATGCATTTTATAATTATGAATATGACCGTGCCCTGGAGTTATTGTCCATGGCTCGGCAAGAACATCCAGATCACCCGGGAGTCCATTTTATCTGGGCGGCCGCTGCCTGGACCAAAAGCCTTGCTTATGACCCGGTTGATACAACCCATAAGGTTCTGGAAAGAGTGCTTGCTGATGTTACACCGATCTATGATGCACTGGTAAAAAAATATCCTCTGGATCCCTATTACCGATTGTACCAGGGCTCTGCCATTGGACTCACAGCCCGGGTCTCACTGGCTCAGAAACGGTGGCTGACTACCCTTATCAGGGCCTACCGGGGTTTTGTAATTATTACGGATGTAGCGGAAGAGAATCCCGGTTTGATGGATGGCCGCCTGCCTGTGGGTATTGTGGAATATTACAGCGGCATGGCCAATACACTGCTGCAATGGACCGTGAAACTATATGGATTAAATGCTTCAACGGAATCGGGACTGAATCAAATGGCCCTGGCCGCGGACAATAGTGACTGGGCCTGGGTTGAAGCGAATGGTATATTGAGTTTTTTATACCTGTGGGTGGAGAATGACCCGGTCCTGGCAGCAAAACACTCCAGGACAGTGGTGGAAACATTTCCCAATAATTATTATTATAATATTATGCTGCTCGAAGCCACGATCAAAAATGGGAAACTTGAGGCAGCCCGGGAACTGATTGAGTATTTAATTACTACCGCTGAAAATCTGACCCCGCGGCAGCGGGAATGGTACCTGCCGTACCTGGAATATGAAACAGCTCTGCTCATGTTTGAAAAACAGGAGTATGATTTGGCATTAACACATGTTCAAGAGACAATTAACAATTACAGCGGAGAACTGGATGTCATCCTGGGCTTTGCTTACCTGCTGCAGGGGCAGATCCAGGATCTTACCGGGGATCGAGCTGGTGCAAAAACCAGTTACAGGTCTTGCCTGGATCTGGATAATTTTTCATCAGCCATGTCCAGTGCGAACCAATACCTGAACCGGCCTTTTTCCATTCCCTAGGATGCAGGAATACTGCAACAGCCTTACCGAATACAGCCGCTGGAAAACCCGGGAAGTACAGGTTGGCAATGTCGGGATCGGCGGTGGTAATCCCATCCGGATCCAATCCATGACCACTGCTAATACCATGGATACGGTGGCTGTTGTGGCCCAGTCGATGCGCATGATCGCAGCGGGATGCGAGATTGTTCGCCTCACCGCTCCCAGTATCAGGGAAGCGGAAAATCTGCGAGTCATTAAAGATGAACTTAGGAACCAGGGCATCACCACTCCCCTGGTAGCGGATATTCATTTTACCCCGAACGCGGCAGTTGTGGCAGCACGAATTGTAGAAAAAGTACGCATCAATCCCGGGAATTATGCCGATCGGAAGAAGTTTGAAACCCATGACTATTCCGACCAGGCCTATGATCAGGAACTCCAGCGGATCCGGGAACGCTTCCTGCCCTTGGTAAGAACCTGCAAAGAGGAAGGTACAGCCATGCGCATCGGAACCAATCATGGTTCACTTTCGGACCGCATCGTAAGCCGTTTCGGAGATACTCCACGCGGCATGGTGGAATCAGCTATGGAGTTTCTGCGGATCGCCGAGGATGAAAATTATTATAATATTGTCCTTTCCATGAAAGCCAGCAATACCCAGGTCATGGTTCAGGCTTACCGTTTGCTGGTCAAGACTCTGGTTACAGAAGGAATGAATTATCCCCTCCACCTGGGTGTGACGGAAGCGGGAGAAGGAGAGGACGGCCGCATCAAGTCTGCAGTTGGTATTGGTACACTCCTGGAGGACGGGCTGGGAGATACGATCCGGGTCAGCCTGACGGAAGAGCCCGAAGCGGAAATTCCAGTCGCCTGTGAACTGGTAAAAAGATATAATAATCGTAATATGCATGGGCCGATTCGATCTATGGCCAACATACCTTATAACCCATTTTTCAGAGCCCGGCGGAAAACCAACCAGGTTCTGAATCTGGGGCATAAAGAAGTGCCTAGAGTTATTGGCGACCTCTCGAAACTGGTTAAGATTCAGCATCACCACCTGGCCCCTTTCGGGTATTTATATTCGCAGGATCAGGATAAGTGGCATATCTCCGACCAAGCTGTAGATCTGGTTTATCTCGGGGCTGGAGCCATGGATTTCCCGTTGCCGGGAACACTAGCGGCACTGCAGGACTCGGAACAATATGAAAAAAAAGACAGGCACTATCCTTACATCCCAATTGATCAGTATGATCCTGCCAGCTGGGGAAATGATCAAATAGTGTTTTTATCGGTGAATGCCGACGATTATGGAAAGGCAACAAGAAATAAAATAAAAAACCGGGCTGATGCTGTTGTGGTTGTAAGCTCCCAAAATAATCATGCTTATGCTGACTTAAGACGCTGGTTTATGTATTGCCTTACAAAAGAGATAAAAAACCCGGTCATTGTCCGGCGCCAATATCAAAATACGACTCCTAAACAGTTTCTATTATACAGCGCCACGGACCTGGGAGGACTGCAGGTTGATGGATTTGGCGACGGCATCTGGCTGGAGGGAGAGAAGGAATATGGTTTTGTCAATGAGACCGCTTTTGGTATTCTGCAGGCCAGCCGCAGCCGAATCTCCAAGACAGATTATATTTCCTGCCCTTCCTGCGGCAGAACCTTATTTGATCTCCAGGAAACGACCGGGAAAATCCGCGCGCGAACAAATCACCTGAAGGGGATAAAGATCGGGATTATGGGCTGTATCGTGAATGGCCCCGGGGAGATGGCCGATGCCGATTATGGCTATGTGGGAACCGGGCCTGGAAAAGTATCACTTTACAAGGGCCAGGATGTAGTGGCACGGAATATCCCGGCGGAATCTGCTGTAGATGCACTGACTGGTTTAATTGAACAGCATGGAGATTGGATAGAACCCGGGGATGTTTAACGTTGTTCATCCATTCCATAGAATCGTATAATCGGTACTGAAAAATCACCCAACTTGCCAGAAAAGAGGCAGTTATGAAGTTATGGATCTCAATTTTATGTACAGTTGCCTTTGCCGCCCAAAGCGGTGAGGGCGCATTATCCCCGGCGGTCGCCCATTGGAAAACCCTGACAAACGAAGAAAAGGAAACTTTCATCTATTCCTATCTTGTGCAGGTGTATGAAACCCACAAGGAACTGGAAGAATCACAAGGATTTGGTGGCATTACCCAGTGGTATTATGAAAATCGGGCGGAAACAGTGTACGGCATTTTTGACCGCATGTATGATAATAAAATTGAATTGAGTGAAATGGTGAAATGGGTTGATGAGTTCTACAGCCATGGTGAATATGCCAACAGCCCATTTTTTGATGCCCTTGTTTTTGCGCTCCGCTTCAGTGAAGCTTCCGGGGCAACTATGTGGCAAAAATATGAGAACCTGAAATTTGATAAAATCAAGCCAGGCAAGGGGTAATGTCCTTCCGACGCCCGCGCTTCATCAGGGTATGGCTAAAACTGTATCGTGAAGGCGGGTTTACAAAACTATTAAAAGTGAAAGGCTGGAAGATTGTTCTGGCCTTCTTTCTCTTCTACCTTATCCGGGACTCTATTATTTATATTATCCTTCCTTATGTAGCTTATACTTCACTCAGCACCTGTTTTTAATATGAATTCCAAAGTGCTCAGCAGTGCCATTCTAGGCATTGATGCCTATGTGGTGGAAGTGGAATGCCACCTCACCGGTGCCAGGATACCGCGTTTCGTCACTGTAGGGTTGCCGGAGGGTGCTGTGAAGGAAAGTAAAGAACGGGTTACAGCCGCCATTCGCAATTCAGGCTTTAAAATTCCCGGCAAGCATATTACCATTAACCTGGCTCCAGCAGATATTCGCAAGGAGGGGTCTGCCTTTGACCTGCCTATCGCAATAGGCCTGCTGGCCGCCACCGGTCATGTCATGCCAGATTACCTCGGAAACCTGTTATTAATGGGCGAACTGGCTCTGGATGGCACATTACGGCCGATCCATGGAGCACTGCCCATTGCTGTCTGTGCCCGTGATAAAGCCATTCCCGGAGTCATTCTACCTTTGGAGAATGCCAAGGAAGCTTCTGTTGTTGACGGTGTAAAAGTGGCGGGCGCAGAAACATTGTCAGAAGTGGTTGAAATACTGAATGGTACTTTAGATAAAGGGTCTATTAAGACAGACCTAAAAACTCACTTTAAACAACAAAATCAATATGCCCTGGATTTTGCGGAGGTAAAAGGGCAGGACCAGGTCAAACGGGCACTGGAAGTTGCTGCCGCAGGGGGACATAATGTGATCATGGTGGGCCCCCCGGGCAGCGGAAAAACCATGCTGTCCAAACGTATTCCAACCATTTTACCGAAACTGACCCTGGATGAAGCGCTGGAAACGACCAAGATTCACAGTGTGGCCGGAGTGCTGACCTTCAGCCATGGACTGGTCGGGGTGCGTCCATTTAGGTCTCCCCATCATACTATTTCCGACGCTGGGCTGATTGGCGGCGGCACGATTCCAAAACCCGGGGAGGTGAGCCTGGCTCACCACGGTGTTTTGTTTCTGGATGAACTGCCAGAATTCAAAAAGAATGTGCTGGAAGTCATGCGCCAGCCCCTGGAAGATGGTGTGGTGACAATCAGCCGTGCTGCCTTGAGTTTAACCTACCCGGCACAGTTTATGCTGGTAGCAGCCATGAATCCCTGCCCTTGCGGTTTTGCCACAGATCCCCATAATGAATGCAGTTGTACTCCTCAGTTGATCCAGCGTTATATGAGCCGTATTTCAGGCCCCTTAATGGATCGCATCGATATTCATATTGAGGTACCGGCGGTACCCTTCCAGGAATTGGCAGAAAAAAAACCAGGTGAACCTTCAGCGGATATCCAAAGCAGGGTGCAGCGCTCCAGGGAAATCCAGCTCGAACGGTTTCAGAATTACCCTGGAATGTTTGCCAACGCCCAAATGGAAAGCCGGCAGTTAAAGATTCATTGTGCGCTGAACCAGGATGCAAATGAAATTGTGAAGACGGCAATGGATAAGCTGGGCCTGTCGGCCAGGGCTTACGACCGCATTCTGAAAGTTTCCCGCACCATTGCCGACCTGAAAGATAAGGAAAAAATCAATGCCGCCCATATCAGTGAAGCGATCCAGTACCGCAGCTTGGATCGCCAGTTGTGGCTGGGGTGATGTACTAGAATCGATGTAGTTTCCGCATATGGTTCGCCGGCATTTTTTCTTCTTTTTTCTCACCTATTTTCTTTCGGGTCAGGTCGAGACCGATAAACCTTTATTTCCCTGCGGTCATTCCCTGTCGTCGGCCAGGTGGCTGGAAGCAGAATCCTCCCTGACCGAAAACCAGGAGAAAATAGATGTGACCTATTACAGGATTGATTTTGAAATTGATATTAGTGAGGAAGAAATTGACGGTTCTGTTCTGGCTGTTGGCTGGATCGGAATGGATCAACCTGATTCTATAGAACTGGATTTTTCAGATGAAATGACAGTTGACTCAGTAAAATTCTATAATGAATTACACTCCTTTAGCCATGAAAGCAACCTTTTGAAAATACCGGCACCAGAGACTACAATTAATGAAGGTTATGAATTCAGCATTGAAGTTTTTTACCATGGGACACCTTTCCCCACAGGTTTTGGATCCTTCAATTTCGATACACACGCTAACATTGATCATATCTGGACCTTATCGGAGCCCTATGGCGCCCGGGACTGGTGGCCCTGCAAGGATGATCCCTCAGATAAGGCCGATTCTGTGGATATCAACATTACCGTGCCTGAAGCACAAATTGTTGTATCCAATGGATTGTTAATGGAAGAAACAGATCTGGGAGACGGTAGAAAACGGTACCATTGGGAAGAGAGATATCCGATCAGCACCTATCTTGTTTCTGTCACAACCTACCCGTATTCGGTCTGGAACGATGAATATATCAGCATGAATGGTGATACTTTACCCTTGGACTATTATGTGTATCCGGATCACTATGATGATGTCTATAATAATTATTTGCTTACGAATGACATGATGGCAGTGTTTGCCCAGCGCTTTGGGGAGTACCCATTCATGGGAGAAAAGTACGGGCACGCGGAATTTGGCCGCGGCGGAGGCATGGAACACCAGACCGTTACAAGCTTGGGGGGACACTCAGAATGGCTGATCGCCCATGAACTTGGCCATCAATGGTGGGGTAATCTTGTCACTTGTGCCAGTTTTCATCATATCTGGCTGAATGAAGGATTCGCGAGGTACAGTGAATCGATCTGGGAAGAAACCCATAATGGTATAGAAGCGTATAAAGATTATTGGGAAAGCCATGCCTATTATGGTCCGGGCACCATTTATGTGGAAAACCCGGGTACGGCAGGGGAAATTTTCAATGGTAATCTTTCTTATGACAAAGCAGGCTGGGTTGTCCACATGCTCAGGGGTGTTTTAGGTGACAGTGTATTTTTCAGCACCCTTAAGTCTTATGCCTATAATGATTCCTTGGCTTATGGTGCTGTTACCACGGAAGATTTCCAGGCTGTCTGCGAAGATGTTTCCGGCCTGGACCTGGATGTTTTTTTTAGCCAGTGGATCTATGGTGAGCGGTACCCGAAATATGCTGTTTCATGGGAAAAACTGGATAGCGATGAATTGATTGTTACCATAGATCAAACCCAGAACTGGCAGTATTTTACCATGCCTATCCAGCTGCGGGTTATTCTTCCCGATGACACCCTGGATTTTACGGTGGAAAACAGCGGTGTTGCTCAGGAGTATAATCTGGGGTTGATCGGCTCTTCTTCCTTTAATGTTGTCCTGGATCCTGATGACTGGATCCTGAAGGAAGTGGCGTATCTGGATAATGGCTATGAATTCCCAGGCCCCACGAAGATTACGCTTTATCCGGCTTACCCGAACCCCTTTAATGGCGGGACAATTATATCCTTTTTTATGCCTGAAACTGTGGGCCAGACGCCCGCCAGGGTCCAGGTTTACGACTTGAACGGGCGCTTGACTGAAACCCTTTGGTCCGGAAAATCCATGATCGGCACAAACAGGTTTCGCTGGTTGGCACATGGCCGAACCAGTGGCATTTATTTTGTTAAATTAGATGCCGGCGGGAAACAGTTCACCCAAAAAGTGCAATATATCAAATAGATGGATAAGATTCGCATCCTGAATTTGAAGATACCAGGGCGACATGGTGTGTATGATTTTGAAAAGGATAAGGATCACCTTTTTGAACTGGATGTGGAAATGCACAAGCCATTATCTGAGGCAGGGAAGTCAGATATCCTGAAGGATACAGTCAATTATGATGATGTCGTGGCTTTGATCACCACTGTTTTTAGATCCAGGGATTACCACCTGCTTGAAGCAGTGGGAGAATCCATTTGCAGCAAACTTTTAAGTGAATATCCGATTGAAAAAGTTATTTTGAAAATTCGCAAACCCCACGCGCCGATCCTGGCCAACCTGGATACGGTGGAAGTTGAACTGGTAAGGCCTGTATAAATGTATGCACGGGTTTTTTTATCTCTGGGATCCAATATAGGTGATCGTGAATCCAACCTGGCCCAGGCCACGATGGCTTTGTCCATCAATCTGGACGTTGCTGATATTCAAAGTTCTTCCTATTATGAATCTGAACCGCTCTACAACCCGGATCAGCCTAAATTTCTGAATTCTGTTGTGTCCTGCGGGACAACATTGAAACCATTTGAATTCCTAGACATAGTGAAACGAATTGAAACCATGCTGGGCCGGTCAGAGACCCGGGAAAAAAACCAGCCTCGAACCATTGATATTGATATCTTGCTGCATGGTGATGCTATCCTGGAGACAGAAGAATTGACTCTGCCCCATCCTATGCTGGGTCTCCGCAAATTTGTATTATTACCCTTTGATGAAATTGCTTCTAATTTTCAAATTCCGCACTTGAATATAACAGTAAAAGATATGCTTGCCCGCTGCCCGGATACCTCCACTGTTGCGAAACATCGCCTGGAAACCCAGGCATGAGGAATTTATATTACATCGCTATCGAAGGAGCTATTGGTGTAGGTAAGACCAGTCTGGCCAACCTCATGTCCAAAGAACTGGGGGCACGGTTGGTACTGGAAGAGTTCGAAGAAAATCCATTTCTTCCCGATTTTTATAAGGATCCGGAAAGATACGCCTTCCAGACCCAGCTGTTTTTTCTGCTGCAGCGCTACCGCCAGCAGCAGGAACTGCGTCAGGTTGACATGTTTCAAAACCTGCTCGTCACCGATTATATGTTTGTGAAGGACCGCTTGTTCGCCTCCCTGAATTTAAATGAAAAGGAAATGCAGCTATACGACACGGTAGCTAATCTCCTGGAACGGAATATTATAAAACCGGACCTGGTGATTTATCTCCAGGCGGATACGGATACACTGATAAAAAATATTGCTGCCCGCGGCCGGGAGATGGAACAGGAAATTACCTGGGATTACATTGATGCCTTAAATCAGGTCTATACAGAATATTTTTTCCGGTACCAGGAAACCCCGCTGGTGATTATCAATACCAGCAATATCGATTTTGTTCATAATGAAAATGATCTGAAAGAGGTGATCAATTATATTCGCCAGCCTATTTCAGGAACAAAATTCTATAACCCCGTATCCGAACTGTAACCATGCGCTGGCTCCTGCTTGGATTCATCGGATATCTTGTATACCGGCTCTGGGGCCCGATTTCTTCAATTTTTGCTATCAAAAAAACATATCAAAATAAACAGAGAAAGAATACGATCCGCTCCAAAGTGCAAAAAATGGATATCCTGGAAGCAGATTATGAGGATAAATAGATTATTTATATAAATTTGTTTCCAATGATGAATTTTTCCTGGTGGAAAAGATTGGGGTCTGGCGGTCTTAAGGCTGGTACCCTCATTGTACATGTTTTTATATCACGGATTGGATAAAATCACATCCGGTGCAGAAACTTTAGTTTGACTTGGTGAAGGGGCAATGAGTATCACAGTTATTTCCTTCTGCCATGTTTATTTTGGATTTCTGGCTGCCTTGAAAGGGGTACGTCCCATATTGATCTGTATCGGGATTGCAACTAGGTTCTCTGCCATGATATTAATATTTACAATGCTTTTTGCCGGTCCCGGAAAATTCAGTTTTGATCAGCAGTTCTTAAAATGAAATCCGTCCGCATTTATAAGCATGGAGGACCGGATGTCCTGATATGGGAAGAAACAGCAACGCCAGATCCCGGCCCGGATCAGGTGATAGTTGATGTTAAAAATTCATCACTGAATCATCTGGACATCTGGGTCAGGAATGGTATCCCCGGAGTTCCCCTGCCTTTTACACCGGGAAGTGATGCAGCCGGAATCATCTCTGCAGCGGGAGAAAATGTAGACCAGAACCGGGTTGGTGAGCGAGTGCTTATTCAACCTTTGATTTATTGCGGTAATTGTGCTTCCTGCAAAAGAGGGTGGGAAAATATGTGCAGCCGAGGTGGAATTATGGGCGAAAGCCATCCTGGAAACCATGCGCAGAAAATTGCTGTCAAACAATCACAGGCGGTCCCTATTCCGGATTCATTGCCCTTTCCACAAGCTGCCGCATTCGCGCTGGTGGCCCAGACATCTTACCAGATGCTTGTGAATCGTGCCCAACTGGAAACAGATGACTGGGTCATGGTATGGGGAGCAGGTTCCGGTGTTGGCAGTATGGCTATCCAGATCGCAAAAGCGAAACAGGCCCGCGTGATAGCAATCAGCGGATCAGACCAGAAACTTGAAAAGGCAAAAAATCTGGGTGCTGATATCTGTATTAATTATCAAAATGATGATGTTATTCGAATGGTGAAAAAGGAGACAGATGGGAAAGGGGTAAATATTGTGTTCGAACACGTGGGTGAGGCAACCTGGGATATATCCATGCGTTCCCTGGCTAAGGGAGGGAGAGTGGTGACTTGCGGAGCTACATCGGGAGCAAGGGCTAGCGTGAACCTGACTCACCTGTTTTTTAAACAACAGTCCATCCTTGGTTCTACAATGGGTTCCTTATCCGCATTCCGGGGCAGCATGGAATTATTATTTACTGGCAAAATTGTACCGATTGTAGATAAAATTTTCCCCATGGAACAGATAGCAGATGCACATATTTACCTGGAATCAGCCTCCCAGTACGGAAAAGTTGTGTTAAGTAATGAATAAATTTTTATTCACTCTCCTTACAGTGGGTATTCCTGTACTCCTTATCGGGCAGTTCGATCATGTCCATAATGGGTTCGGTCTGGATATCGGTTCCAGCGGGTCAGGGGTTTTTATCATGCGGCAGTATACTCATACCTCCCAAAAGTATAGTTTATCCGGGGAACTAAGGTTTTACGATATCAAAGCCAGTAATGAAACAATTGTCTATGACTGGTACTCCAATCAATATCGATCCGTTGGCGGAAAAAGTTTGATCCTGATGCCGGCATTTTTTGGTGCGAACTACTATCCGTTTGCGGGACAGATCGCCAATAATTTCTCTCCATTCATTACTCTCAGGGGCGGACCGCTATTCACTTTAAATGGTCTGGAAACGGGCAAATTTGTACAGCGCTGGACCAATGCTGAGACACACTGGTCCGCCGGCGGTTTTTTTGGCGTTGGAACTGAATTTCGCTTGGTGAACATGACCTCAGTACTGCTCCATGTGGGCTATGAATATCTGCCTCTATCCAGGATCGCAGATGGGGAAAATGATTATTCCGGATTATTGATCCATATTGCATTTAATCGTTTAAAAAAATGAACCTGGACCATGCCTTCCAGGTATCTCCCCGAGCCCTTCAAGGTAATTTTTTTTCATTGACCAAGCCTGAATCCAATCACGCGATCCGGGTTCTTCGTCTTCAGAAAGATGATGAGATATGCCTGTTGGATGGGCTTGGAAATGGCTACAGGGCCATCGTAGAAATACCGAATCCAGACTGTGTTTCCGGGACAATATTACAGGTCCTGCCGGATTATGGCGAGAATACATTTTCTATCAACCTGGTCATGGCCCTTATTAAGCGTGACCGTTTTGAATTCATCCTGGAAAAAGCAACTGAACTGGGCGTGCAGGAGATCACTCCGCTAAACCTGGATCGATGTGCTAAAAAAACAGTCAATTATCAACGGTGCGAGAAAATAGTTATTGCCGCTGCAAAGCAAAGCCGCCGCAGTCGATTTCCTATCGTTCATTCCCCTGTAAGCTTATCTGAGTTTTTCATTCACCCCAAGGAACAGGTAGTAGCTGGAGCCATGACTGCTGCTGCAACCTTAACGGATCTGGACCTGGCCCCGGCTTTGCCTGTCCATGTTATCATTGGACCAGAGGGTGACTTTTCGGACCAGGAACTGGATATGATGAATAAAGAGGGTGTGGCCTATTTTAAGCTGGGAAATCGACGTCTCAGGTCTGAAACAGCAGCCTTAAATTCTATTGCAGTTTTAAATGAGTTATTAGGATAGAATATGGATGATTGTCTTTTCTGCAAAATTTCCGCAGGTGATATTCCAGCGGATAGAGTATTTGAGAATGACCGGATTGTGGCTTTTAGGGATATCAATCCCCAGGCACCAGTCCACATCTTAATAATACCAAAAATTCATATTCCGACTCTGAATGATCTTGAAAGCCAGCACACGGAACTGGTGGGTGAATTGATCCAGGTCGCAAAGGACCTGGCAAAATCTGAAGACATTGCAGAAGATGGCTACAGGACCGGTTTCAACTGTAATGAAGCTGCCGGCCAGACCGTATTTCACATTCATCTCCATCTTCTGGGCGGACGATCCTTTACCTGGCCGCCAGGATAGGATTTATAATAAAAACCCTCTAAAAGCTGTAAACCGGTGGTGGAATTCCCGTCGGAATTCATGTAAATTACTGGTCCACTACCAGACCAGCATTAAGTGTATATATCTGAATTGAAACTTCATGGCTTCAAATCTTTTGCCAAAAAGGAAGTGATGAAACTGGGCCAGGGTGTAACAACCGTGGTTGGCCCGAATGGATGCGGTAAAACCAATATCGTGGATGCGATCCGCTGGGTACTCGGCGAGCAAAAGTACAGTATACTGCGCAGCGGAAAAATGGAAGATGTAATTTTTAACGGGGCTGAAAACATAAAACCCTTAGGCGTTTGCGAGGTTTCACTTACGGTTCATAATAACAGAGGGAAACTTCCTCTTGAATATAATGATATTGAGATAGCTCGCCGGATATACCGCAGTGGTGAATCAGAATATTTCTTAAACCGTACGCCCTGCAGGCTGAAAGATATCAATGATCTATTTGTAGATACGGGTATGGGGGCTGATGCCTATTCCGTGATCGAACTGAAGATGATTGAGCAGATTCTGTCGGATACAGGAGATGACCGCCGCAGGATGTTTGAAGAAGCAGCCGGCATCAACAAATATCGGCACCAGCGAAAAAGAACCCTCAGGCGTTTCGAGGCTACCCGTGTAGATCTGGAACGGATCAGCGATATTATTGCTGAAGTGGAACAAAAAGTCCGTACCCTGGAGTTGCAGTTAAAACGGTTTAAGCGCCATGCAACCCTGAATGAAGACCTGGAAGAAAATGACCTGGCTCTGGCCTACCTGCAGGTTTTCCGGTACCGGTCGCTGATTGCCCCGCTGGAGAAAAAGATCAAAGAATTCAAGCATTTGCGCGAATCAAAAAGCACGGAATCTTCCATACATGAAAAGGAGTTAAATCAATTTCGTGACACATACCGGGTTCAGGAAAAAGAGTTGAATGAACTGCAGATTAACATGACAGAGTTAAATGAAAACCGGGAAGCGATAAGAAACAAGATCCTGGTCTGGACCGAGCAGGGCCGCGGAGCGTTGCTTACCGTAGACCGGCTGAACCGAGAGTCCCAGAATAATTGTAAAAAAATTGGGGATCTGAACCAGCTCAGCCTTGATTTTGATAAAGAAATGTCTGAATTGGAACCAAATATCAATGCATTGCTGGAAACATATAAAAAAGAAAAAGATATTTTTGAAAAACTGGAATCTAATTATCGTCAATTGGTAGAAAACTTAGACCACGCTCAGGATGCCCGCTGGGAACTGCAACGCAGGCAGACGGAAGATCGTACTTTATTTGACCGGACCCAGGCCCTTGTGGAAGAAAAAAAATCCGCCTTACTGGAACTGCAGAACGTGCTGGAAGTAACCAAAGAGAACAAGTCCCTGCAAGGGAAAGAGTTGCAAAGGCTTGAAAAAGAGCAGAAACATATCCGCAGAGAGCTGACTGCTGCCAGTGTTGCCTTAAGCAGGCACGAAAAGGGAATGAAGATCTCTATTGATGAACGGGATGTTATTTTAGAAGAACGCCGTTTCACTGCAGGCCAGCTGCAAATTCTGGATGGTCAATTGGCTTTTTACAATGAGCTTGTTGAAACCAAGGAAGGATTCCCTGAGGGTACCCGGTATGTCCTGGAAAACCCGCAGGATTTTCCAGGTGTATTGGGAACTGTGGCGGATATGTTTCAAATCGAACCTGATTTTCGTGATGCTCTGGAAGCAGGTCTTGGGGATCTGTCTCATTGTTTAATTGCCAAGGATAAAATGTCAGCTATGTCTACCCTGGGTAAGGCACGGGAAATACAGGCCGGAGATTTGACCATTATACCCTTAAAAGAAGCTTCCGGCCTGAAAATAAAATTAAAATCAATCCCAGATGATAAAAATATCATAGGCCGGGGATCTGAGATGGTAACAACAAGTGAACAGTTAAAACCGCTGGCAGAATATCTATTAGGGAACCTGCTTGTGGTGCAGAACCTGGAAGATACAGCAGCAGCCAAAACACTGGCCGGTTGGGGCATAGTGGATCAGTTTGGCTCTTATTCCGGAAGCGACCTGGTCCTGAAGAATCGACAGGCATCTGTACATGGTAACCTGATGGGCCGGCAGAAAAAACTGGAATCCATTATCACTGAAATAGAAACGTATCGGAAAAATGCTGAAGAAGTATCTTCGCGTGAAGTTCGCAACAGTGCAGCAGTGGTAGCCAAACAGGAAAAAGTAAAGGATATTCTTCGGACCATAGAAAAATTAAAACAGACCTTGGCTGGCCTTGATTCAGACAGCCTGCGGTCCCGAATCCAACAGGAACAGTTATCAGACAATATCAATAATACTGCAGCAGAGATAAAGGCGATCAAACTAATACTCAAAGAATCAAAGCAGGCATTGAGGTCTTTACAGCCTATCATGGACAAGGCTGAAAAAGATTATAAAGCCTGTGATGAAGAGGTGAATTTGGCCAACGATGTCATGGTGCAGGCCCGACATTCCCGGGACGATTACCAGCAGAAACTCCAGGATGCCCGTATCAGATTGGTGGAGTTAGAATCTAGAAGAGATCAGGTAAAATTCAAAAAATCATCTGGAGAGGAATCAGTGGAAGAACTGCGCACCCGCCAAGAGACCATTGTCCAGGAAATAGGAGAATTACAACAAAAAAAATCTGATCTGGATTCCAATATCCAATCAGGGGAACAGGGATTAAAAACCCTTAATGCGGAAATACAAAAACAGCGGTCCATACTGGATTTGAAACAGTCGGCTTATCGTGATACCTATCAATCTATCGAAGAGATTCAGGCAAAGATCGCTGCCGAACAGCGGGACCGGGAACAGATCCTTGAAGACCTGAAGAATGCGGAATTGGAGGCCACGGAGTCCGCACAGCAGATTCGCCTGGTGGACGAGCGTATCCAAGACAGGTATGGTAAAAATGTTGCTGAAGATCTCATTGTAGATGAATCTGAAGAAGAATTGGAACTGAAAATAGAAAAAATACAGCGCAGTCTGGAAAATATCGGCCCTGTGAATATGGCCGTACAGGATGAATATGAAGATGAGAATGAGCGTCTTGCGACGCTGAACACGCAACGGGATGACCTTACTGCTGCAGAAGAAAACCTGCGGGAGACAATTCGCAAAATAGACCGTGTGGCCCGCAAACGATTTCAGGAGACTTTTGATTTGATTAAATCCAATTTTGAAGAATTATTTCATCTATTTTTCGAAGGCGGGGATGCAACTCTCTCCCTTCTTGGCGACCCGGACCCGCTGGAAGCGGATATTGGCATTATGGCACAGCCCCCGGGGAAACGAAATACATCACTGCGGTTGCTTTCCTCTGGAGAGAAAGCATTGACAGCCATTTCGCTGCTGTTTGCCATTTACCAGGTCAAACCGAGCCCTTACTGTATCCTGGATGAGGTGGATGCACCCCTGGATGATGTAAATATCCGGAAATTCACTAGGGTACTTGCAAAATTTTGCGATGAAACTCAGTTCATCATTGTGACCCATAACAAATTAACCATGGAGATTGCTGATTATATGTATGGCGTGACTCAGGAAAAAAAGGGACTTTCTCAACTTGTGTCGGTAAAATTTGACTGATGGTTTACTGGCTGCAGTTAAATATTATGAAATGGGGACCGCCTGCGGGCATTGTTGCGGCAGGTCTCCTCCTGGGCTGGATCTTTAAACGTTTTATCCACACCAGGCTGGTCAAGGCCGCGGAAAAATCCAAATGGGAAGGGGATGATGTTATCCTTAAGGCCTTGGCGTCACAGATTATTTTCTGGTTTTTTCTCGCTGCTCTTTCTATTGCTGTCCGTGATATCAAATTTGCAGATCCGATTGGTACTTACGTCTCGAAATTACTGATAGTCTTGCTGGTTGGTTCCATTACTCACGCCGCTTCTAAACTGATTGTAGGACTATTCAATTTATGGTCTCAAAACCAGGATAAAGGATTTCCATCCACAGTCATGTTTACAAATATCGTACGGATTGCCGTTTATCTTATCGGTATCCTCATTATCCTGGATATGTTAGAGATTTCCATTGCACCGATGCTCACAGCCCTAGGTGTCGGCGGCCTGGCAGTTTCACTGGCCTTGAAGGATACCCTGTCAGATGTTTTTGCAGGATTGCATATTTTACTTAGCAAGAAAGTCCAACCGGGTGATTTTATCCACATAGATTCGGGTGAAATGGGTTATGTAACCAATATTTCCTGGCGCAATACAACCATGCTGGAAAGAACCAATAATATCCTTCATATTCCCAATACAAAACTGTCTTCTGCTATTATCAAAAACTACGACAGCAATGATCCCAGCTTTTCCGTAAAGATACCATTCGGTGTCGCCTATGGCACAGACCTGGATCGGGCTGAAAAAGTAGCCCTGGAAGTGGTAGGTGATATTCAAAACAGCCTTGAAGAAACGAACAAAAATTTTACGCCTACGGTGCGGATCCAGGTCCTGGGTGAATCCAGCATTGACATGATGGCATATTTCCGCTGCAATAAATATGGTGATCATCACCCTATCATTCATCAATTTATCAAAAAACTGCATCAGCGATTTGATGAAGAAAATATTGAGATACCATTCCCTATGCGCACTGTGATCCAGCGCAACGAACACACTGAATGAAAATCTGGATTATTGCAGGGGCAACTTTTCTTGCTCTTGCAATTGTTTTGGGCGCGTTCGGTGCCCATATAATAAAATCGAAAGTATCGCCCGAAGATCTTGCCATTTTT
>Ga0208522_1000305_pt1 | contig 33961 bp, 39 predicted proteins | sample ETNtaG_25_FD_185763 | JGI IMG/M metagenome (GOLD analysis project Ga0208522, IMG submission 185763) | Marine microbial and viral communities from oxygen minimum zone, Eastern Pacific Ocean - ETNP201302SV86 (SPAdes) (version 2) | ecosystem: Environmental > Aquatic > Marine > Oceanic ... | reverse complement strand
ACTAGTTGCAACAGCACTCTTGTACATGATATTCCCAAACCCAATTACTATTGCAGGTGTTGGTATTGGTGCAAGTTTGATAGCATTATTCATTAGAATTGGCGGTGGAATATTTACAAAAGCTGCAGACATGGGTGCAGATTTAGTAGGAAAAGTAGAAGCAAATATTCCTGAAGATGACCCTCGCAATCCTGCTACAATTGCAGATAATGTAGGTGATAATGTTGGAGATGCAGCAGGTATGGGTTCAGATGTCTATGAATCTTATATTGTAACAATTTTGGCATCTTTACTAATTGCAGCACTAATTGGTTCACCTGAAAACTTTGCATATCCAATCTTAATTGGAGCATCTGGATTAATCGCATCAATCATTGGTACGGCTACAATTGGTACAAAAAAGATTACTGATGTTATGAAACCTCTTAACATCTCATTTTATGTTACAGCTGCAATTGCAATTGCATTAAACTTTGCATTTACTTATGTGATTCTCGGAACAACTCCAATTGCATATGCATTATTCGGTTGTTCAGTTATAGGTGTAATTCTTGTTCCAGTTATACAAAAAATTACAGACTATTACACAAATGCTAATTCTAAACCTGTTAGAGAAATTTCTGAATCTGCAAAGTGGGGTTATGCATCACTTACATTAATGGGAATTATCAAAGGATTACAATCAACTGGACCATTTATGATTGCATTAGTTTCTGCAATTATCGTATCTTTTGCACTTGCATCTTCTGCAGCACCTGAAGGTTCTGACCCATTACTTTATGGAATATTTGGAACGTCATTAACTGCTATGGCAATGCTAAGTCTGGCAGGAATTGTTCTTGCTATTGATGCATTTGGTCCGATTGCAGACAATGCAGGTGGTATTGTAGAAATGACTGAAATGGGTGAAGATAATCGTAAAATCACTGATGAAATTGACGCAGTTGGAAATACCACAAAGGCTGTAACTAAGGGCTTTGCAATCGCAAGTGCTGCACTAGCTGCGCTTGCAATGATTCAGGCATTCCAATTTGAAGCATCACATTATTTCAATGATGTTGTAATTGATTATGGTCTTTCAAATCCTTCAGTAATTGTAGGTCTTTTAGTTGGTGGATTAATTCCATTTATCATCACTGGTCAATTAATTAGCGGTGTAGAAAGAGCTGCAAAGAAAATGGTCGATGAAGTAAGAAGGCAATTCAAGAATGATTCTGGAATTTTAGAGGGAACCTCAAAGCCAGATTATGCAAAATGTGTTGATGTTGCCACAGTTGCCTCATTGGGTGAATTATGGAAATCTGCATCAATTGCAGTAGCCGCACCTATTGTTGTTGGAATCTTACTAGGACCTTCTGCAGTTGCAGGTCTATTAATGGGTGCTGTTGTAACTGGAATTTTCCTTGCATATCACTTGGCTAATACTGGTGGTGCATGGGATAACGCTAAAAAATTAATCGAGATGAAAGGTGAGAAAGGTACTGAAGAACACAAAGTTGCTATTGTAGGTGATATTATTGGTGATCCATACAAAGATACTGCAGGACCAGCATTAAACACAGTAATCAAACTACTTAACACCATTGCTATAGTCTTTGTACCTGTTTTCTTTGCAATTATAGTGTTATAGAATTTTTAAAAATAATAAAAAAAGAATTTATGGGCATCCTTCCATCTTTTGAATGAAGAATCCCTTTTCTTTAATTTCTTGTTCTACTGGTTCTGGTGCACCTTGTGTGTGACAGAATTGACATTCCTCACCTGTAACAGTAGAGTCACCTTCACCTATTGTTGAAAGCCATTGTTTAGCAAATTCAATTGCTTTTTCATGATCTTGCTTATCGGTAATAACATCGAAATGCATTGTATGACCATCTTTGGCTTTAACATAAGTGTCGTAAACATGTATGTCCATACTCTTCATAAAAATGAGTTCTATTTAATTTAAACAACATCTATTGTTACATCATCTAATTCTAAGTTTAGATAATATGCCTTCATTGTATTTGTGTTTCCAGAGTAAATAATCCATGGATATGGATTTACACTCATAAATTTTTTATCGGTATTAGATGGAACTGCTTCTGACATTGGATGTGAATGAAAAATACTTACAATTTCAAGATTTTTTTGTTTTGCAATTTCATCTATTTTAAATTCTTCTTGAGGGCTAATTGTAAAATTAATTTTTGATTTTTCTATATTTTCTGTTAGAAAAACTTGAATAACTTTCCAACCTTGCTCATTTTCCTCTCCAATTAAAATTGCACATGACTCATATGGCTCTTCAGATTTTGCATGTTGAATAAGTTTTTCTTTATCTGAATTTGAAATAATTATTGATTTTGGCAATTACTTATTCTATTGGTTCATCTATAACAAATGTTGCTACCATCCATGGATGAACAATACACATGTATTCATACATGCCTAAATCAAGTGTGTTACTATCAAGACTGAAAGATTCACCAGCCATCAACATACCTGAATCAAATGTTTCACCAAAATCTACCGAACTTGTGACAGTGTGAGGTAATTCATCATCATTAATCCATTCTATAACATGTCCTTGTGAAATATTTGTCTCGTCAGGATCATAATCTGGGTTTCCTTGTTCTGATGATCCTGCTAAAATTGATATTGCAAATATTGGGCCATCAGGAACTACTTCAATCATTTCTTCAACTTGTTCAATTTCTTCTGTTACTAAATATGCATTAGGACCTGTGAAACCAAATCCAACATACAATCCAACAGCACTACCTATTGCGAGTATGAAAATAATTCCCATCGGTTTAACATATTGGGGAACTTTCATTGCGAAATATGAAATTATAATTGCTGGTATTACAATTAAGATTAATAATCCAAAGAATAGTGGTAGTGTAGAATTTTCAGTTAATGTAGTTGCAAATGTACCAAATGCTAAACAAATTGAAATAATTACTAAAACAACGGCTTTAGTTCTATTACTAGTTGATATACCACCTTCTAAAAGTCCAGCTGCAAGTATAATCAATCCAATCATAGTAAGGAGTCCACTGAGGGCATGCATGCCATCGATGAATGTATGAGCAATTCCGGAGTATGATGTTACTAAGCCTGCTAGTCCTATAGCCGTTAAGCCTGCACCAGGCATGATTAAATCCCAATTACTCATTTTAGCTTTGATGGTTTCTCAGTAATATTTTATCTTTGTGAAATGCAAATGATCGCATTAGATTGGTATAAATTCAATGCCTAGTCGACATAAAACATTGGGTCTAAAAGAAATTCTAGAGATATCAAAACCAAGAATTGTGGTTCTTTTAGTAATTACTGCAGTAACTTCTATGTATGCTGCAAGCAAACTAATAGGACCTGAACTTGATAATTTAGGTCTTTTACACATTATAGTTGCTGGTGGACTAGCATCTGCAGGATCAAGTGCACTTAATCATTATTATGATCGAGATATTGATCCGTTAATGAAAAGAACAAGCACTAGACCAATTCCATCAGGAAGAATTAAGCCAAATTCTGTTTTAATTTATGGTCTTTCAGTAAGTATAATTTCAGTAGTTTATGGTGCATTATCTTTGAATTATATTTCTGCATTTTTTATTGCACTTGGAATTTTCTTTTATGTAATTGTGTATACTGCCTGGTTAAAACGTCTAAATTCATCAAATATAGTAATTGGAGGATTTGCAGGAAGTGCTGCATCTATGGCAGGTTGGTCTGCAGCAACAGGTTCATTAGATATTCTTGGTTTCTTGATAGGTTTTCTTGTCTTTGTTTGGACTCCATCACACTTCTGGTGTCTTGCTATGAAAATGAAAGACGAATATGCTCAAGCCAAAGTTCCAATGTTACCAGTATTAATTGGAATGCAAAAAACATCAACATACATTTTGATTAATACCTTGATTCTTTTGCCATATTCTCTAATGCTCTATGCATTTGGAATGGGGTTAGTGTATACTGGAATAGCTGCTGCAGCGGGTGGTCTAATGTTGGTTTATCATTACAAATTAACAAAATTACCTACATCAGAATTTGCATGGAAAGCATACAAAGTAACTGCCCCATATCTTACAATAATTTTCCTTGCAGTTGCATTAGATGCAGCATTTCATTTTAGACTATAATTTTTTACCTAATCGGTTCCAGGAAAACTGGCTTCATAGTCTTTTTCATTAGTTTTTTGAATTTGTTCATCGTATTCATCCTCTTCTTCTTGAGCAGAAACAATATCAATTCGCTTTGAATCTTTAGTCATCCATGATACTGTTATCAAACCCATAATTTCCAAATCTAATAAAATTTTATTAAACTCACCATCTGGAATTATAATCTCATTTTTTACAAGAATTTTAACAAGTTCTTTATCTGTGAGACCCCCTTTCTCTTTAATTTTTTCCAATACTTGATTTTTTAACGGAATAGCCATTTTAACCATAAAATGTGTTGTCCATTTTTTGTGGGACTATATTTGTAATTCCATCATTAATTTTTTCATACCATGTTTCTACATCTTTATTTATTGATGGTTTAATCCGTTTTAATCCCAATGCAAAATTTTTACTTGTAATTTTATTTGAATTGTTATGCATTGCTTCTACTGCAGCTTCTCTACATAATGATGCAATATCGGCGCCAGAATAATTCTGCGTTGCAACTGCAATTTCTTTTAATTTAACATCAGATGAAAGAGGCATATTTTCTGTTAGTATTTCAATTATTTTCAATCTACCTTTTTCATCTGGAGGTGGTACATAAATTCGTAAATCTAATCTACCTGAACGTAACATTGAATTATCTATCATATCAGGTCTATTAGTAATTCCAATTATTACTACTCTAGAACTAGAACCTTCTTCCATTTCCGTAAGTAGTTGACTAAGTATGGTTTCTCCCACTCCACTTTCTTCTCCAGATTTTAATCTTGCAAGAGAATCCATTTCATCAAAAATTATTACACATGGAGATGCTGATTTTGCTTTTCTAAAAATTTCTCTTATTGCTTTCTCAGATTCTCCAACCCATTTAGATAAGATTTCTGGTCCTCTAACTAGTATCATGTTTCCACCACTTTCTGTTGATAACGCACGTGCTAGTATTGTCTTACCACAACCTGGAGGTCCATACAGCAGTACGCCTTTAGGAGGTTTAATTCCCATCTTCAAAAACTTTTCAGGTTCGTTCATTGCAGCAATCAAATTTTCCTCCAAAACCTTTTTAGCTTCATCCAAACCACCAACATTTTCCCAATAAATTTTAGATCGTTCTACGTAGAATTCTCTCATTGCAGTTGGTACTACTTCATGCATGGCATCATAGAAATCAATTATTTTTATCTCCATTGATTGAAGAATTTTAGATGGAATTTTTTCAGTTTCCAAATCAATTTCTGGTAAATATCTTCTAATTGATTTCATCGCAGCTTCTCTACATAATGATTTCATATCTGCACCAGTATATCCATTCAATTCTGAAGATAGCATTTTTAATTCAACATCATCGGCAATTGGCATTCCTCTAGTATGAATTTGTAAAACTTCTAATCTACCATCTGCATTAGGCACTGAAATTTCCATCTCTCTATCAAATCTACCAGGTCTACGAAGTGCTGGGTCTACACTATCTGGACGATTAGTAGCTCCAAGAACTATAACATTACCTCTATCAGTTAATCCATCCATTAATGCAAGAAGTTGTGCAACAACTCTTTTTTCAACATCACCATACGCTTCTTCTCTTTTTGGGGCAATTGCATCAATTTCATCAATGAAAATTATACTAGGCGAATGTTCTTTTGCCTCTTTAAAAATATCTCGTAGTTTTGATTCTGTTTCACCATAATACTTGTTCATTATTTCTGGACCATTTATTGCAAACATGTTAGCCTCTGACTCACTTGCCAAAACTTTAGCCAGTAATGTCTTACCACAGCCTGGAGGTCCATATAGTAATATTCCACTGTGTGGTTCTACACCTAATCTAGTAAATAATTCTGGATGTCTTAATGGTAATTCAACAATTTCTCTCATTACTTTAATTTCTGCTCTCAAACCACCAACTTCTTCATAAGTTATTCCAGATTTTTTATCACCACTAGATTCTGAAAGAATTGTAAGTTGTGTCGGTCTCTCAATTTTTACTATTCCTTTTGGAGAAACTTTTTTTATTTTGAAATCCATTGAATTACCCAAAATCATTACAGAAATTTCATCTCCTTGGCTAAGAGGCATTCCCTTCAATCTATTTTTTACAAAATCTGTAAATTCTTTATCAACTGTAACAATATCATTAACCGGCATTAATGTAACAGATTTTGCCTGTGATGTTTTCACTTTCTTGATTTCGAGTAAATCATTCAATGCAACACCTAAATTCTTTCTTGTTTGCCCATCAATTCTTATAGTATCTGGATACTTTTCATCTTCATCAGAGGGCCAAATTATTGCACATGTAGTATTTTTTGCACTCATCATTATTGTATCTCCAGGTGATGCATGAAGATAATCCATAGCATCAGGTCCTATTCTAGCACGTTTCTTACCAACATCTCTATTTTTTGCTTCACCGACTCTCATTTGAAGTGGATCTACATCTTGAACCAATTTGTTTCACCTATTTCATATCCACTGACATTCTACTCATTTGTAAAACTTCGAATTCACTTACACCTTCTACTGCTCTAACTGAATTTTCTAATGAATCCATTTGTCCTTCTGCATCATCAAGAGTAAATTGTGCCTTGATGAATTCTAGACCAAATGCAAGTGGTTCTTTTGAATATTGTTTTAATTCAATGTTATTTTGAAGATTTTTCTTAATAGAATCTACTATTTCGTCTAAATTTACATCTGTTCCTGTTGGAAGAATTTTTACAATCAGTAGTAATCTAGCCATTTTTAAGGTCCTGAAAAATTACAAGATCCACATGTGTATGATGTGGCAGATTCCCTGCAACTTTCACATCTCCATAATAGAATAGAATCGCATTCTGGACAATTGAATTTAACACATTTATCATTAGGCATAATATGTCTATGACAACAACTGCAAACAGGTAATTCTATATTTGAAGACATACAGTTTCGCTTGTAATTCGGGATTTATATCTTCCTTGAAAATTCAGCCTTAATTTGGAATCAATTTTTTAATTTCACTGCCAATTAATGCTTGTACAGCTCCAAATGATCCTTTCAATCCAAGTAATTTGATAATAGTTCCTGTATGAAAGTCAAAATCATCTTTTTTTGATATATCCTTGATTATTTCAGGTGTTATAAAACTGAAAAGTTTGTTCACTGTGTTATTATCAATTCCTGACAGAATTTTTCTGGCAAGAATCTGTTTATCAAATTCTTTACCAAATCTATCTCTCCACATTTTTTCATAACTTGCTAATTTTGTTTTATCATCAGTTTTCAGATATTCTGAAATTGCTTGTCCAGCTAGTAATCCTCCCATACCACATGAAAAAATTCCACCCGCAGTTGTTGGTTTTGCTTGCCCAGCTGCATCACCTACAATAACTGTATTATCCTGAACAAAATGTTTGATTGGGCCTTTAATCCATATTGGTGCATAAATCTTTCTAATCACTGAATGTTTTCCTTTATTTTTCAAAAATTCTTCAATTACATTTATTGATCTTATTGCATTACCTGAAACACCAACTTTTCCAACTCCTTTACCAGAAGGAATTATCCATGCAAAGAAACCTGGAAATTTTTCTTGATCAAAATAAACTTCAACTTGATCATTTTTTATCCAATCTGCGTATACTTCATACTGTGCAGTAGGATATACACCATTTTTATTTTTATTAATTAGAATAGATGCACCTCTGCAATCAACAAATATTTTGCAATCAAAATTACCAATTGATGTTTCAACACCGCTGGGTGTTTTATTTTTAAAGCTCGCTTTTACAATTATCTCTGCACCATTGTCTTTTGCTTGTCTTGCGACTTGTTTATCAAGTTCACGTCTATTTACAACAATTATTTCTTGAGATTTTGAATCTATAGTAAAATTTTTTCCATTTGGAGAAAAAATTTTGGCTGAATTAATTTTATTATCAAATGATTTAACTGATGGATTAATTCCTAAATCATCAAGAGCTGATTTACTAACAAGTCCACCACAGTGTTCTGGGCTACCCACCTCAAATCCTTCTTCTAGAACTAACACTGAGTTTCCTTTTTTTGCAATTTCACGTGCAGTTAATAATCCTGAGATGCTTCCACCAGCTATTATTGCATCATACATATCAATTATGAAAATTTGAATTATTTAATTCAATTTATGCGTCGTAAAATTACATTGTAAAGTTTATCATGACGGTTTATTCATACCATCTATGAGTGAAATTAAACAAGTGATTGCAGTTAGAACTGATCTTGATATGGGAAAAGGAAAAATTGCTGCACAAGTTGGTCATGCATGTGTTCTTGGTGCAGAACATGTTAGAAAATCTAATCCTGGTTGGTTTATGAAATGGTGGGAAGGACAAGAAAAAGTCGTCGTTAAAGTTTCTGGTTCAAAAGAATTGGAAAAAATTAAAGATGGTGCAATTGAATTGGGGCTTCCTTGGTCTGAAGTAACAGATGCCGGTCATACACAGATTGCACCTGGTACAACAACATGCATATCATTAGGTCCAGCACCTGAAAATCTAATCGACAAAATTACTGGTGAATTAAAACTATTGTAAGAATTTGGAAGAAAATATAACGACCCTATAATTTGGAATAGTCATTGGTGGAAAAAAAACAAAAAGACAAGGGAAAGAAACGAGGTAAAAGTATTAATAAAAAAGGAATATTTGTAGTTGTTTTTTTTGGTGCAATTCTTCTTACATCAACTGTGGTAATTGCAATTCCTGGATTAGGTGGTGAGGATGAAAGTGAGATAATTTCAAAAACTGGAACCCCAATGGATAATTTCCCTGATGAACAACGTGACACTTTTTGTGGAACTGGTGAGGCAAAATCAACTTCATTTGTTACAGAATATAAAATTCCAACACCCTGTACACAACCTCTTGCAATAACAACAACTCCAGATGGCATGATTTGGTTTGTTGAGAGTAATGCAGGATTGATTGCAAATTTTAATCCAATTACAGAATCTTTCACAGAATTTGATAATCCATATTTGTCAGATGGTGATCGTTCTATGAATTGGGGAATTGATTATTCTCCTGATAATTCTATATGGTATACTGATGGAAGTTTTGATACATTATGGAGATTTAGTATTGATGATAAAACCTATACTGCAGTAACATTTCCATCTTCAGAATCTGGTTCATTACCTCAAAGACTGCAAATTGATGGTTCAAATATATTTGTCAATGATTTCACTGGAGGAAAGATCACAGTATTTGATTTAGTTCAGGACACTGAGGAAGTATCTTACATTAGTATTGTAAATCCAATACCAGAAGGATTTACTGGAGATTTTGATATAGACCAAGAAGGAAATTTATGGTATACAGCTTGGGTTCCTGACTCAACTGGATTTTTAGCCAAATTTGATTATCCTCAATATATACAAGATGTTAATTTGTTTGGTACTTCATCAGAAAATTATGTTGAAGTATTTGAATTTCCAAAAGACCTTAACACCGCAAATGGTTTAACTGTAGATTCTGATGGAAACATTTGGATTGTTGATACATCAAGTAGTTATTTTTTCAAATTTGATTATCAGTCTAATGAATTTACAAAGTATATCACAAATGTACCACATTTTTCAACGTATGGAAATGAAACTGGTGTAATAAAGAATCCAATATCAAGACCATATTGGACTGATTTTGATAGCTATGGGAATCTTATTTTTAATGAACAAACAGCAAATAGAATTGGATTATTTGACGTATCTGATGAATCTCTAGTTGAATATATGATTCCATCAAAGAATCCTAATTGGGGAGATTGTGGTCAACTAAAAGATTGTGGAATTGCACAAGTTTTTGATTTTTCAATTGACAATAAAAAAATCTGGTTTACCGAATGGGTTGAGAATAATATTGGTTTTATCGATACAGAAAAATCATTGCCATTTTCTATAGAATCTGATAAACAAATAATTAAAGTAAAGAAAGGAGAATCTGCAGAACTCATTCTTAATATAAAATATAATAATATGAGTGACTATTTGGATAGTGAATTTCTATCAGCGCATACTGCATCTAATACTATTAATTTTTCTGACATTGAAATTTCCTCTTTGCGTGAGTCAATTCAAAATACTAATGAAAAAATTATCGTAAAAATACATGCAAGTGACAATTCATTATCTGGAAACTATAAAGCATTAGTTGGTATAGGAAATGACGAAATTACTGTATCTAAGTTCATTAATGTAACAATAGAATCGTGATTCCAAAAATTGATTCAGAGATTGGCATCTCTGTTTATGCAACGCAATCTAATGGTACAGATGGAAGAATAAAAACATCTAATGATACTTTTATTGTTAAGGAAATACTTTCAGACAAAGCCCTAAAATCAATTTCAGATAACAATGGATTTTCAGTATACGTACTACAAAAAAATGGAATAGATACTATGCATGCATTAAAAGATGTTGAAAAAAGATTTGGTCTAGTCTTAAAATCAATGGGTCTAAAGGATGCAAATGCATTAACTGAGCAGTATGTGTTTTCAAAAACAATTTCTAAATCATTTGAAAAAATTGAAGGTAAAAATTATGTATTAAGACGTATAGGATTTATCAAAAAACCTTTTTCCAAAAAAGATATGATTGGGAATCATTTTGAGATAAAGATAGATGGTGCAGTAAAACCTCTTTCTGATTTTAAAGAACATGAAAAAATTCTAAATTTTTTTGGATATCAAAGATTTGGTTCAAGACGACCAATAACACACCATGTTGGAAAAACTATAATACAACAAAATTACGAAAAAGCAGTTGATTTCCTACTAAATTTTTGTTCAGAATATGATACAGAAAAGAATAATGCTAATAGAAGAATCATATCAGAGCGTGTTTCCAATGCCAGTGTAATAGAAACAATTCCAAAATCCATGGATATTGAAATTTCAATACTCAAAAAATTATCTGAAACAAATGATATGAAATCTGCAATAAGATCAATATCATTACAAATGAGACGCTTTTACATTCAAGCATACCAATCTTATATTTTTAATAAAACACTTAGTTTGGCATTTGATTATGGAGAAGATTTACTTAATCCAAAAGAAGGCGATGTATGTTTTGACAGAAATTACACACTGGGAAAATTTCAAAATGATCCTTACCAAAGATTGGCTATTCCATTGGTTGGTCATTCTTATTTTCCAAAAACAAGATTTGATTTTTACATACAAAAAATTCTAAAAGAAGAGGAAGTTTCTATCCAGGATTTTTTCATCAAGGACTTCCAAGAAATTTCAATTGAAGGTGGCTTTAGGAATTCCCTAATACAGTGTAATGATTTTGAAATCAATAATGATACTGTAAAATTTAATCTTTCTCGTGGTTCATATGCAACAATTGTACTTCGTGAAATTTTAAAACCTGAAAATCCTTTGGAAAATGGTTTTTGAGCTAGAAAATTATTTATTAAAATTAGATATAATCAAAAATATGAAAAAAGCAACATTTGCAGCAGGGTGTTTTTGGCATGTTGAAGAAGTATTTAGTAAAACACCTGGTGTAAAATCTACCAAAGTTGGCTATACAGGTGGAAACTTGGAAAACCCCACATATGAACAAGTTTGTACTGATACAACTGGTCATGCAGAAGCAATTGAGGTTGAATATGAACCTGAAGAAATTTCATACAAAGAACTACTCAAAGTATTTTTTGAAAACCATAATCCAACAACACCAAACAGACAAGGTCCAGATGTAGGAATACAATATCGTTCTGCCATTTTTTGTCATGACGCTGATCAGGAAGAACTAGCAAAAGATGTTAAAGAAAAGCTTAATCCTATTGCAAAGGAAAAATTTGGCAATGAGATTGTCACTGAGATTAAATCTGCAGCCCAATTTTATCGTGCAGAAGAATATCATCAAAAATATTTCCAAAAACACTAAACTGACTTTTTCTTTTCAACTATATATCCAATCAGAATTATTATTACACCAAACATTGCAATATAATTTCCGTTATTAATCCAGGTGGGATTTTCATACATGAATGATTCCTCTGGTCCTACCATTCCTTGTCCCTGAAATTGAAATATGACTCCAAAAATCATAATAATTATGCCTATAATTATAATTGGGACTGAGTTCATGTGACTAATTTCCTTGTTTCTTGCTTATCAATCAGTGTTTGTTCATTGTTTGACGAATAGCTTATCAGAATTTACAAAATACACTAATCAATTTTGACTAGGTTCTTTAATCTAGATTATTTGAATAGTTTTTGTGTATTCGTGGAATAATTCTGATGTAGAAGATTCAAAATTTTTTAAATATTCAAATTTCTTAGTTTTTGGTGCAGGTGCAGGTGCGGCATTAATTATTGCAGTTATTCTTAATACATTTTTTGCTGATTTGTTTATTGAAAACCCAATTATCATAAATATATTATATGTTCCTGCTTTTGTAATTGGATTTCTGTATGGATTGAAAATAACTGAAAAAGCAATACATCCATCTGAAACTAGAAGCGCATTAAAACGGAAAATAATGAAGGTGTTTCTTTTTTTCTTAGTTATTGGTGGTCTGTTTAGTTCAGTAAGCTTCGCACTTCATGGCGGTGCATTTGCACCAGAAATGTCTCTCACATATGAAAATATCATACCATGGACAATTGAATTGATCACATCAAACGGTGGAGTTACATTCCTAATTGTGTCAAGTATCACAATTATGGCTGCAGCAACAAGACGAATAGTTGGTCTTGGTGGAGGTATAGTTAGTAAATTTATTACATTTGCAGGTACATTTGGTTTTTTTACAATGATAAGTTTGAGTCTTACCCAATCTGATCCTACCAACTCACAAGTATTTCTTTACGCATTTTATCATGCTGGAATATTAGGTGGAGCAATGTATCAGATGAATCGTTTAACTGCTAATTTGAACAAGTGGGAAGATTACATGAATGGAAGTTGATTATTCTACAACAATAATTCCTGTCATCCAAGGATGAACAAGACAATAATATTCAAATTCACCAACATTAGAAAATTCATATTCGTAGACAGAATTAGGTCCAATCATACCAGAATCAAAAATTCCATCAGGTCCACCGTCAGGTGTACCACTAGTTGCAAAATGTGCTGCACCGTCAATGTTTTCCCAAGATACTGTAGTACCATTTGAAATATTTAACATGGATGGAATGTAGCACTCGTCTGTTTCTTCACAACCAGGTGCTCCAGAGCCTTCTGGAATAATTACAGTTTCTACTATAGTTTGAGGAACAGATTCCATTTCCTGTGTGAGTTCTATATCAGCCTCATCCATAGTACCATCTGGATTTAATCTAGGAATTTCATACAATGTGTTTCCTTTTTTATCAAAAATATCACATCCTTCACCTAGATAATTTCCAGCTTTACACATCTCAAAGAATTCAGTCTTGTCTCTTTGAATAGAATCTGCAAAAAGAACATCTTCACCAATTAGGACGTGAACGATTCCTATTGCTGCTAGTGAGGCTGCAACCATAATCATTGCATATCCTGCTTTTCTATGATAATGAGGATTTTCTAAATCTGACATTTAGTATGAGGCAATTTTGGTCAAATTTAATCTTTAAGAAATTCATGTCTTAGTGTATATTCTATTCGGAAGAGTGAAAAACTACCTAGAATTATTCAAAGTGTATGACAATACAAATTCTACATTATGAGTTCTTGGGTCCAATTAAGATCTCTGAATGGGGACCACCTATGGATGAAGTAGTATATCTTATGTTTGAAAAACTTCAAGAAGGATTCAAAATGATCTATGCAAACCAGTCTGACAAGGTAACTGAAAACGATTTTTTCATAAAAAATGACAAATTCAAATGTTGGTTACAGCATGCAGGTTCTGAAGATCGTTTGTATCTATCAATATATCCCATGTGGAATTCTGAGAACGATGAACGTGAAAGAATTGCTCAAAAAATTATTTCTAAGTATAGACCAGTTTGTAATGATGAATGATTTTGCATTTACTATTTTCTAATTTTTTGAATTGATTTTATTTTGTGCTTCAAATAATTGCATTGTCAGAAGATCTATTGCTTTTTTTAAATGTTCAAATTCATTAACAGAATGCATTTGTCCCTCAGTTAGTATACGAAGTACTTTTGTTAAACTTTTTTGATAATCATCTGGTGCAGAAACTTCTAATGCATTAATTCTTGATAGAAGATTTTCAAGATCTTTTCTCATTTCATCAGCAGGAGCATGTTTTTTCATATTTATTTTTAATCAATATGTAATATTAATGATTTAAAGTTGTTCGTCATCAATTTCTTCAAATGCATCCAGAAATTGATTGCATGGACAATCAGGAATATCACATGATCCTCTTCTTAATATTGATTCAGTGGAATCTGTAGTTTTATGAACTTCGTCAGTATGATGACATCTTCTACAATTCATACTGTCTCAATTTTTGCTCGTTATTTAAGGAATGAGTACTGCTCTTGCATCAATTTTTGAAGTTTTCAATTTTTCTAGAACTTCGTTGGCTTGTTCTAACGGAAAAGTTTGAGTGACAACATGTAATTTTTCTTCTTCAGCAATTTTAATAACTTCTTGCATATCTTTTCTTGAACCAATTAGTGTACCTCTAATAGTTTTTTCTTCAAATGCTAGAAAATTAGGAATTTTTCCAACTGTTGCTATTATCACTGATCCACCTTTTTTGATTGATTTTATTGCAGTATCAGTCACATCATCTGACGGTGCAAAAACTATTCCTGCATCAAGTAGACCAACTTTATCATTCAAATCTTCTAAAAATTTTTCTTGATCTTTTGTATATACAATTGAATTATCAACACCTAAGTTTTTTGCAACTTTAAGATGGTTTTCTTTTCTTGAAATTGCAGTAACGTTACATCCTGCAATTTTAGCGAATTGTATTGCCATATGGCCAACTCCACCTATTCCAAAAATTCCAATTTTTTTATTTTTTTCAGGTTCTGCAGCTTTCACAGCTTTGTATGCAGTTATACCTGCACAAAATAATGGTGCAGCATATTCAGGTTTCATTGTATCGGGAACTTTTGTGACAAAGTTTTCTGAAGCTGTAATGAATTCTGAGTATCCACCTTTCAGTGATTCTCCTGTAACTTCCATTTTTTCACAAAGGTATTCTTTACCCTCTTTGCAATATTGACATTTCATACATGAACCAAGTAATGGTGTTATACCAACTCTATCACCTACAGTAAATTTCTGCACATTTTTTCCAACTTGTACAATTTTTCCTACTATTTCATGACCTGGAACTGTTGGTAGTGTGGGTGGAATACCAAGTTCTTTCCAATCTCCTTCTATTCCATGTAATTGTGAATGGCATACACCACACGCTTCAATTTTTATCAAAATTTCATCAGGTGTTGAAATTTCATGTCTTGTAATTTCAGTAAGTTTGAGTGGTTTTGATTCGACTGGTCCTAATTCATTAAGAACCATGGCCTTCATTTTTTCTGACATTATATTATCGATAAATCTCAACTAATTAGTTTTAGTAACCTCTTGCAAAAAATGGTCTTATTTTACTCTGATTAGTACAATAAACACATTTTGAACTTTCATCCTCACAGCCGTCTGGTATTACCCTGATATCAGCACCAGTTTCTTCCTTTATTTTTTCCTCACATGATTGGTTATCACATATTGCAGCTTTGATGAGCATTCCCTTCTCTAATTCAGATTTGAATTCATCATAAGTTTCTACATTAATTGTTCTATCATCAAGAATTTTTTTTGCATTTGTAAACATGTCAGTATGGATGTTATCTAATTGATTCATAACATCATTACCATTATACATTGCGAGTTCAAGTTCCTGTTTTTGTCCATTATCTCTTCTCACAAGAACAAATTTTCCTTCTTCATAATCTTTAGGACCAAGTTCAATTCTTATTGGAACACCTTTCATTTCCCAGTAGTTAAACTTGAAACCAGGTGTTACTTCGTCTCTATCATCTAAATGCACACGAATGGGATAAGACTCTAGAAATTCTTTGATACCTCTTGATTTTTCTAGAATTGTTTTTTTCTCTTCATCAGAATGATATATTGGAATTATTACTACTTGGATCGGTGCTACTCTAGGTGGTAATACAAGACCCTTGTCATCACCATGTACCATGATCATTCCACCAATCAATCTCCAAGATACCCCCCATGAAGTCTGCCATACAAAATTCTCAACATTATTTTTGTCTGCATATTTTACCTCAAATGGCTTTGAGAAGTTTTGTCCAAGAAAGTGAGTTGTTCCCATCTGCAGTGCTTTTCCATCTGGCATTAGTGATTCCATTGTAAGCGTATATACTGCACCAACAAATTTTTCATTTTCAGATTTTTTTCCAGTGATTACTGGAATTGCTAATTCATCTTCTACAGTTTTTTTATAGATTTCTAATATGTCTGTCACTTCTTTTTGGGCCTCATCCTTTTCAGCATGGGCAGTGTGACCTTCTTGCCACAAAAATTCTGATGTCCTCAAAAATGGTTTGGTTGCTTTAATTTCAGCACGAAGTGCCGAATTCCAAAAATTAATTTTTAGTGGCAAATCTCTCCAACTCCTAATCCATTTTGCATACATTGTATATGCTAAAGTTTCAGATGTTGGTCGTAGTGCAAGTTTATCCCCAATCTCACCATCACCAGAATGTGTAACCCAAAATACTTCAGGATTAAATCCAGTAAAATGATCCTTTTCTTTTCCAAGAAGTGATTCTGGAATAAGTACAGGTAAGAATCCATTACGATGTCCTGTTTCTATAAGTTTGGAATCTAATGATGATTTTATTGATTCCCAAATTGAATATCCATCAGGTCGTAAAACTATCAAACCTTTGACTGGAGCATAGTCTGCAAGTTCAGCCTTTATCACCAATTGAGTATACCATTCACTAAAATCATCTGATTTTTTTACAGTGATACCGATTTCTTTTCCCATTTAAGATGTAATTATTTAGGAACTATTTAGTTTTCTTAATAAAGAATTAGTGATTTTATAACATGAAAAAATTAGACATATATTCCAAATTTTTTCTGGGTTTGTATGGTTGCAAATAATTCACTATTAGTTATCATAGAGAAAGTAGTAAAAATCGATAGTCATATGAGATTTGCAGCAATAATTGATCTTAAAGGCAATATTGTTGAGGGCATAATGAAAGAAGGAAAAACTTCCTTAGAATCACAGAAACAAGAAGAACATTTTTGCCAACAAGTTGCAGATAGAAGAAAAATGCGACAGGAATTTGATAAACCATTGGGTAAAGTTAGATACGTCCATGTTGAGCGTGAAAAAGTGACACAGTTTGTTATCTATGCAAAAAGAAAAACACTCTTTGTAAGTATGGAACCTGAATTACCAATAGCACGAAAAATGAAAATTATTAACAGCATTAAACGAATTACGGCAAATATCTAGTTTTTAAGAGAATCGCCTTTACAGAGAACATTTCCCATTACTCTACTTTGAAAATTTGGGCATACAAAACATTGTATGAAATGAACTTCATCTTTGAGTACTGGACAATCTATAAATTCTTGTTTCATTCGTTTTAGCATTTTTGGACTAACTCCTTTTAGTTTTAATTTCCCTTTCTCATCCATCATTCCTCCATCTTTTAATATCGCTTTAACATCATCAGTTAATTTTTGACGTCCTTCTCTAGTTTGCACTTTAACTTCATGTTTATGTTCTAATTCATCAACAACCATAATTAATTGAAAATAAAGGATGATTTAATATTAGCGGTGAATGATCGGTAATGCTCTTTCAACTTTTATATGATTGACTTCTTTTCGAAATTTAGAAACTAATTGTTAGCAATTTTTGATGTTGAGGGTGTACTTTATGACGCTGAATACTTACCAATTCTTGCAGAACATGTGAATAAAGAAAAAGACATCTGGGATATTACCAAAAAAGGAATACAGGGTTTGATAAATTGGGAAGATGGTCTAAAAAGCAGAGTGGATTTACTCAAAGGATTAAGTTTTGATGTATGTCAGCAAGTTGCAGATCAATTACCTATAATGAATGGTGCAAAAGAAGCTTGTAAATCATTAAAAAATGCAGGATGGAAAATAATGGCAGTGTCTGGTGGATTTACAATTATGACTGAAAGACTCAAGAAAGAATTGGATTTAGATTTTGTTTTCTCAAATGAACTTATTTTTAAGGATGGTTTATTGGATGGTGTAAAGATTAATGTTGATTCTGATAAAGCAAAATCTGCAAGAATAAAAATCGACGAATGGAATGAGAAACAAGATGAAATAGTTGTAATTGTTGATGGTGCAAATGATATAAAATTATTTGATATATCAGGTTTAGGAATTGCTTTCAGAGCACAGGATATAGTTAAAGATCTTGCAACTACAACTCTAGAAGAAAAAGATCTCTCAAAAATTATCCCAATAATTAATGATCATTACAAACTTCAACTTGCTCTACAAACAGTATAGTTTGGTAAAGCTTCAAGTATAGTTAATTACCAGTTATTTACAATTGAGCCTGCACATATTTCCAGTACATTTTGATCAGGATGTTAATCCATCAACTAATTTGGCTGATGTTTTAATTTCATCAAATAAGTGTGGAATTGAAGATGATGATATTTTAGTTGTAACACAAAAAATTATTTCAAAACAAGAAGGTCGTACTATTAATTTGGATAGTGTAATTCCATCAGAATTATCTGTTGGCATTGCATCTGCATATGAAAAGGATCCAAAATTGGTTGAAGTAATTTTATCTGAATCAAAAAGAATTGTTAGAATGGAACATGGAGTTATCATAGTACAAACCAAACATGGTTTTATTTGTGCTAATGCTGGAGTTGATGAAAGTAATGTAGATGAGAACTATGTAACATTATTACCTATAGATTCTGACAAATCTGCAAAAATATTACGTGAGGAAATAAGAAAAAAAACTGGGAAAAATATTGCAGTGATAATATCTGATACATTTGGTAGGCCGTTTAGATTAGGTCAAACTGATAATGCAATTGGAATTTCAGGAATTGAATCAATTTTAAATTATGAAGGAAAACCTGATACGTTTGGAAAACTACTTCGCGTTACTGCTACTGCAATTGTAGATGAATTATGTTCTGCTGCAGAATTAGTAATGGAAAAAACAAAAAAATCTCCTATGGCTGTAATTAAAAACTACAAATTTTACTCTAAGGATGATAAAATTTCTAGTTTATTACGTTCTGATTTAGATGATTTATTCAAGTAGATAATTAATAAAGTCAGTAAAATAATAAAATACGATTGAAACTACTTAGATCTGAAACACATTGTCATAATATGTATTCAAATGGTCATGTTGGAGAAATCGAATCTCCATTTGATTCAAATGTTACAATTTCCTCTCAATTAGAAAAATCATTTCTTTCTAACTTGGATCTCTTATTTGTTACAAATCATAATACACTTGACGGTTATGAACAGATAATTGATTATAAAAATAACCATAGTAAATTTTCAAAAATTGGTGTATATCCTGCAGAAGAAGTAACTACTGATAAAGAAGCCCATGTTTTGGTATATGGTCTTCATAAGGAAATTAAATCTGGTCAAAGTTTGGATGAAATCCTAGATAATGCACGGGATCAAGACGCAGTTACTATTGCACCACATCCATTTAGCTTAATTGACGCATTGAGAGAGGATTCAAAAAAATGTGATCTTTTTGAAGTTTTTAACAGTGCAAATATTGATGTTTATTCTAATAAAAAGGCAGAAATCTTTGCAAAAGAAAATAATTTACACGTGGTAGCGGGAAGTGATTCACATGTTACTAGTACTATTGCAAGATGTACAAATCTAATAGATTCCGAAAATAATATTGATGATATTATTTTTGCATTAAAACATAAAAAAATCTCAATTGAAAAAATTGGCTATGTTAAGCCAAAGGAAGTCTTAGAACACATTCAGTTTAAAATTGAAAATTCAAAATTTTATATCGATAAATATATCAACGAATTCTATCCGAAATCAAGACTTTTGTTTAATTCATTATACAAATTCTATTTGATTACACGAAAAAGTTATTTTTGGGAGATAATCTATAGAATGTCATTAGTTGGAGTGAGACGTATATCGCGAAAAATCAATTTTGAAGGTATGGATCCTTATTCATTTAGAACTCGAGATATACCAACAATAACTAGAATGATATTTTAGATTTTAGGCATATTTAAAAAAACTAGTTTTTTATATAGACAACTTAAAATTTTATCAGATGGTTGAAATTTCAGAATCTAATAAAACAATAGATGTAAGAGGATTGTATTGTCCATCACCTGCATTGCAAACAACAGTTGAATTATCAAAGATGCAAGTTGGTGAAATACTCACTGTTCTTGCAGATGATCCTGCTGCTGAAGATGACATTACTGAATTATGTCATAAACGTGGACACGAACTTTTAGAACTAAAAAAAGATGGTACTGATCTAAAATTTATTATAAAAAAGATAAAGTAATTCTAATTTTCTGTAGCTAAATATTTATCGACATCAATTGCTGCCATACATCCATAACCTGCAGCGGTTACTGCTTGTCTATATCTATGGTCATGTACATCACCAGCACTGAATATTCCTTCTATGCTTGTCTGTGTATTATTTTTTAGAATAATGTATCCATTCTCATCTAATTCTAATTGATTTTTGAATAATTCTGTATTTGGTTCATGACCAATAGCCACAAAGACTCCACCCATATCTAAAGAGGTTTCTTCATTTGTTACTGTGTCTGTTAAGATAATTTGCTGTACTTTCTCGCCACCTTTAATGTCTTTAACAATGCTGTTCCAATGAACTTGTATTTTTTCATTGTTTAATGCACGTTCTTGCATTATTTTGCTTGCTCTAAATTTATCACGTCTGTGAATTATGTGTACCTTTGATGCAAATTTTGTAAGAAACGTAGCTTCTTCCATGCATGAATCACCACCTCCTACAACTGCAATATGCTGTTCTCTAAAGAATGCACCATCACATGTTGCACAGTATGAAACTCCTTTTCCAGCAAAGGTTTGTTCACCTACTATACCAATTTTTCTTGGTGTTGCACCTGTGCAAACTATAATTGTTTTTGATTCAAATTCTTCTGAAGCAGTTAAAACTTTAAACGGTTTATGTCGAAAATCTACATCTACTACAACATCATCGATTATTGTCGTACCCATTCTTTCTGTTTGCTTTCTCATTACTTGCATTAGATCAGGTCCCATAATACCGTCTGAAAATCCAGGATAGTTTTCTACATCAGTTGTATTCATTAATTGACCTCCTGGCAAAAGTCCAGAAACTATCAAAGTGTCATGTCTAGCTCTTGAGCAATAAATACCTGCAGTATATCCAGCAGGTCCTGCACCAATTATAATAACATCAAAACTTGTTTTTATTTTTTCTGGAGCTTTTGGTGCATCATTTGTTGGTGCATCATTTGAATCGCTTTCAACTAAAACAGAGGAACTATCTGAATCTGACATCATATTTTTTTCAAACAAACATATGAATTTAAATCATTTCTGTTTTTCTAAGATCTTGGAGTGTTTTTCACAAAGTTTGGAAACTTCAATTTGAGAATAAAGCAGATCCCGTTGCCAATGTGCATTATTTAGTCGGCAATCTAAGTAATTACAGAAAGGGTCACCAGTAATGTTATAGAAAATAATTTGTAAAACATAACCCTCAATGACTTTAGATAAACGCTCGTCATGATATTCTAAAAACTCACCTTTATGCTCCTCTTTTACATTGGTGATATCTAATCCCTGTGATTTATTTGCCATTGCTTGAATATAGAATTCTTTAGATTTTGCTGGGGCTTCAATTATTCCTGTAGTTGATAAAATAGCAGGATTTGCACATATTACTGCACGACCATGGTATCTCAAATCTGAGTCATCAAATGTGCATGTTAATCTATTTGTAAAAATAATATGAAGTGTATCATTTTCAACCTCATTAATTTGCTCACGTATAACTTTCTGCATCTCAAATCCATCATACATAACAACTTGATTGATATTTTTCGCGTCTTCAATTCTCGTAGTTTTTTCCATATAAGATGAGTTTTCACATAATGTTTTTTCAAGAGTAATCTGTTTTTGATCCACCTCACACGATTGATAATTATTATAAATATCAAAAATTCTTGTTTTGGCAAGTGATTTTATTTCATTATTCTTTAATCCTTTAAAAAAATTACTTTTTACAGTTATTTCAACTGGAAAATCATCCTTTAGAAAATTTATTAATTTAGAAATTTCAATTTCAGGAACAGATGGTTCATTATAAAGAATTATTTTTTTAATTTTCAATCCGATTTTTTATTAATCGTATTATCTAACTCTTTAATTTTTTGATCAGTTATTTCAGCTGCTTTTTTACCTGAATACAGCATAGAACCAAAAGTTGGACCCATTCTTGCTAATCCATGTGTTTCTGTAACTGACATACCTGCAGCAACCAAACCTGGGTATACTTCACCTGTTTTTTCAACAACGTGTTCTTCTCCACTTTCTACCCACATAGGATTCATGCCTTTCCATTCAACTAGATTTCTATCTACCAGTCTTTTTACTGCAACTGAATCGTGGCCTGATGCATCAATTATCATCTTTGCTTCTAGTGCAACTGGATCAACACATGTTATGTTACGTGGAAGTGCTGAGACTGGCATCCAGTTTACAACAATTCCTGCGATTCTACCATGTCGTAGTACTAAATCATCAAATTTTGTTAGATTCAAAAACTTAACACCTGCATCACATGCGGCTGCAATAAGTTTTGAAACTGCATGTGGTCCTGGTGTTAGATACAATCCTTCACCCACTTTTTTATATGGTATTCCAAGTTCATCCCAAATTTTTTGTGCTGGTGCTCTAACTGTAACTGGATTCATCATATAACCACCAAGCCAATAACCACCACCAAGATAATTATTTTGTTCAATAACTAAAACTTTGTAACCCATTAGTGATAATTCACGAGATGCTGTTAAACCGGCAGGACCTGCTCCTATAACTATTACATCACATTCAGCTCTATCTTGAAGCACATCGTAAAATTCTTTAGCAATAGCTCTTGTAATTTCTACTTCTTTTGCATCCGCAAAAATTTTGTCTGGTCTTTGTTCATTTACTGATTCTTGCACAAACAAAAAATATTTTGAAGTCATTAATAGTTTTCCAATTATTATTAGGTTCCACTAATACTATCACATTTTAGAATTAGTGGCAAATTTATACAATTTGTCTATTATTATCGGCAAAGTTTCCTTTTATCAAAAATTTATATCCAGAGTTATTGGAGAAAAATTAAGATGGCACAACAGTTAAGACCATCAAAATCTGGTTCTAACAAACCAAATATTGATTGGTCAAGAAGAGAGGAAGCAGATAATTTTGCAAATACTGTAAAATTGTTCAGACAAGGAAAAATTGAACCTGATATTTTCCGAAGATTCAGACTTCAACATGGTGCATATGGCACTAGAATGACTGATGATTATGCTATGGTTAGAATCAAGGTACCAGCTGGACAAATTTATCCATACCAATTAGAAAAAATTTCAGAACTAAGTGAAATGTACTCTATTGGAAGTGCTCATTTTTCAACTCGTGAAAATATTCAACTTCATTGGGTTATACTAGAAGATGTATCTGAAATAATGCATGGTCTTGCAGATGTCGGATTAACATCAAGAGAAGCATGTGGTAATACTGTTAGAAATGTAATGTGTAGTCCATTATCTGGTGTATGTAAAGATGAGACATTTGATACTACTCCATATGCATTATCTATAGCAAAATTTCTTTTAAGAAATCCACTTAATCAAGCATTGCCACGGAAATTTAAATTTAATTTCACATGTTGTGAGAAACATGGAATGATTAGAATTGTTGATGTTGGATTATTACCACAAATTAGGGAAATTAATGGAGAAATGCAGAAAGGCTTTAAGATATTTCTTGGTGGTGGCTTGGGTAACAAATCATATGTAGGACACCAATTGGAAGAATTTACTCCTGTAGAAGATTTTCTTTATACTTCAATTGCAGTATTACGAATTTTTGATAGATTAGGTGATCGAAAAAATTTGGCTCGAAATAGAATGAGATATCTTGTGAATGATATGGGATGGGAAAAATTCCAAAATCTTGTTTTAAAAGAGCGTGCAATCGTTAAAGCTACTCAATCAGTAATTGTTAAACTAAGAATTGATGAATCATCACAAAAAATCACAAGGCCGTTATCCATCACAAATGAATCCACTGCACATCCTGATGGATTTGAAAGATGGAAAAAAACTAACATAATTAAACAAAAACAAGAAAATTATAACTCAGTTTTCATAGGATTGGAATCAGGTGATATAACTGCAAATCAATTACGTTCAATTGCTCAATTAATTAGAGATTTTTCTGCCGAAGGATTTGCAAGAAATGGATTCTCACAAAATATTGTCTTACGTTATGTTCATGATGATGATTTAATTAATCTGTATTCCAGATTAATTGAATCAGGATTAGCTAGAACAGGTTCATTAACTATGGCATCTGCAGTTGGTTGTTCTGGAACTACTTCATGCAATCTTGCACTAACTAATTCTCATAGACTTGCAAAAGAAATTCAACGAAAATTTTTGGAATTGAAGCTTGATGATGATGAGGATCTTCGTGATTCATCCATAAAAATAAGTGGGTGTCCAAATTCATGTGGCCAACATGAGGTAGCAACTATAGGTCTGTATGGTGGTGGTGCACGATTTGGTACTGATATGTATCCAAATTATACTTTATCACTTGGTGGAAGATTTGATGGACAGTCAATGTTAGGTCATCATGTTGCACGAATACCAGTAAAGCGAGTAATTCCAATAATATTGAAAATTATAGAATTATTTAAAACCAATAAACAGCAAGATGATTCTCTTTCAAAATGGATTGATAGAATAGTTCATGGAAACGAATCATCAGAAATAAAATCAGTTGATGACATCAAAAAAATTATTGCACCATTATTAATTCCTCCAACAAAAGAAGAAGATGAAGATTTCTATTCAGATTATGGAAGCGATACAAGTTATCACACAATTACTGGTAAAGGTGAATGTGCAGCATGATAAAGAAAGAAGGTCCTTTAACTAATGTAGATTCACTTAGGGAACAAATAAAAAAAAATAGTGTTAGAATTATAGATGTTAGACGCACAGAAGATTATCAGCAGGGACATATTACTAATTCAGTTAATCTACCATTAGCTAAACTTCTTGCTGATGCTAGTCCTGAAAATATCGTAAAAATTGCAGAAGAATTAGGTATAGGAAATGAAACACCTGTTGTAGTTTATGATGATACGTTTGGTGCTTTATCTTCTAGAGTCGTTTGGGCCTTACAGTATATCGGTCATGAGAATGTTAAATTACTAGATGTGACATTTTCACAATGGAAAGAATTAGGATTAGAAATTACTACTGAAGAACCTGAAATTGAACATGCCAAACATTCAATAAATTTACAATCAGAAACAATGGCTACAGCAGAATATCTTGAAAAAGCAAAAGAGAAAAAAAATGTTGTTATAATAGATAATAGAGAAAGATTGAATTTTCTTGAACAACACATACCTGGAGCAATTAACATACCATACAGAACACTTGCAACAGATGGAAGAATAATTCGAAATAAAGAAAGTATGAGAAATTTATTAAAAAATAGAGGCATTTCTGAAGATTCTGAAATAATTACATATTGTGGAAGTGTTGGAACATTATCGGGTTTAGCATATTATGCGTTAAAATCTATTGGTCTACCAAATGTCAAACTTTATGTACACTCATTTAAAGAATGGAAAAGCCTCGAAAAACCTACACAAAAACAAGAGAATGCAAGTTATTGGGATCTTTCAGCTGACTGACAACTTATATGGAATTTGTTAATGAGATAGTGGGAAAGTATGAAGGATATTAACGAAATAATGCCAAAAATTCCAAATATGAAATGGGGGGCATTATTAAATAAGAAACCAACAAGTCAAAAAGTCGACGAACTAAACAAATTATTGCCTCATAATGGAAAATGGCATACTGTTATTGAAGAAAAAAATACATCATACATTGACGGTATTCCAATATTTAAAAAAGATAAAGAATCTTGGACATAAATTCTAACATAAAATTAATTCTGTGAAATATTTGTTCTTAATTTTTTAGTAACTCTAATTTCAATATTATCAAAGAATTCAAACATTTTTCGTTTATTCTCCTTTAGGAAATCTTCACCTCTTTCTTCTAATCTTACTTTGTATAGTCTGATATCTCTATGTTCTTCTAGAAATTCCTCAATCATCTGTTCACCACACATTGCAGGATCTATGAATGTCTGTAAATTTTCTAATGTTTTTTCTAGATCTTCTTCTTCAATGGATGATTTAGTTAATTGTATTGCTAATCCAATTTCTTTCAGATTTTTTACTGGAGCAGTAAGCTTTGTTTTTGTTTTAAGACCTAACAAAGTACGTTTCTTTGCACCCAACTTCTTTCCCATCTCTGGTTCTAAATCATAGATAGGGATCATTTGATTGAATCCTTGTCTTTTGTAACTTTTAATCACAACGCCTTTCACAATTAATTCATCTAGACATCTTTGTGTGTCCTCTTTACTTAGGAATGTCGTCCAAACTATTGCACCAATTGTATGATAACCTTGTCTTAATGATTCTATAACAACAACTTCAATAATTCCTTTAAATCCTTCTTCTGTTCTGACATTCATAAAATCTTTATCTTTAACAGCTTTTCTTGCATTCTTTACATCAATTTCAATTGAGCGTTTTAATGATTCAAGTGAATCAGGAATTTGATTCATTAGTGAGAGATAACAGGCTTTGTTGTACCACGCCATATCATATGTAGGATCTGAATCAAGTGCTTTTTCTACGTTATCTAATGCTTTGGCAAAATTTTTCTTTTCATAGTATACTAGTGATTTCAAGTTCCATGCTTCTGAATTAGTAATGTCTATGTCTAAGATTTTATCATAAACCCTCATTGCATCATTATAATCATCTAGATGAAATCGTGAGTATCCAAGTTTAAGCATGGCCTCAACATCATTTGGGTCTGTTCGTAATATCATCTCAAAACTTCTAGAGGCTTCTTCCAGTTTCTCATCTGCCATGAAATTTATACCCTTTTTGAAAAGTCGGTTACGTTGATAATCTGCGTTAGTTAGTGATGTTTCTTCTTTCTTCTTTATCGACGTATCTTCTTTTTTCTTCATAATAACCAGATGACCTATTTTCTAGATAAATAGTATCCTATGGTCATTTATAGGGATATATTAGAAAAATGAAAAATGTATTAACTAGGAGACGTTTAAACATCGATAATGGCTAATGATCATCATTTTTTAATTTCTGGCAATGCCCCATTTAGCCAAGATGGTATATTTGAAGTGGAATTAGCCATTAGTGAATCAAAACCTAGTGATACAGAGATCAAAACTAAATCATTTTCATCAATCTGGAAACAAAATTTCCATCTAAAAGTGAAAAATGGTAAATTTCAAGAGGCTATAGGTTCACACGAAAATCCTTTGCCTGATTCTATTTCATCATTTTCAAAAATTTGGATTGTCGTAACTGATCAATTTTCATCTCTAGGAGGTTCATTTGAATTTGATATTCCTGAATCTGCTAAATCCGTAACAGAAAGAAATGATTCTAGGAAATTTAGCAAAACTACAAAAACAACAACTAGAGGCATAACAGGTCAACAAGGTCCTTCAGGAGATAAAGGTCCAGAAGGTGTTCAAGGTGATAAAGGAGACAAAGGTTCTACTGGAGGTAAAGGTCCTTCAGGTGATAAAGGTGTAACTGGGGATAAAGGTGATAAAGGAGATAAAGGTTCGTCAGGTCCTCCTGGTGACAAAGGTGATATCGGTCAAAAAGGATTAACAGGTGATAAAGGAGACAAAGGTCCTGCTGGAGACAAGGGTTCAGTAGGAATTAAAGGTGAAACTGGTAGACAAGGTCCTACAGGAGATAAAGGCTTAACAGGATTACGTGGCGATAAAGGAGACAAAGGTTCAACCGGTCCTCCAGGAGTGCAAGGTGATAAAGGTGTACCAGGTATTTCTGGTGACAAAGGTGAGAAAGGAATTACTGGTCCAGTTGGTGACAAAGGTTCCCCAGGTCCACAAGGTCCACAAGGTGAAAAAGGAAAAATTGGATTAACAGGTCCACTAGGTGAAAAAGGTACAAGAGGTCCACACGGTCCTCCTGGTGACAAAGGCATAACAGGTCAACAAGGTCCTTCAGGTGATAGAGGTCCACAAGGTCCACAAGGAGATCAGGGTCCACAAGGATTAACTGGTGACAAAGGTCCAAGAGGTCCACAAGGAATTCAAGGTCCACAAGGAGAACAAGGTCCACAAGGTTCACCAGGACCTGCAGGCGAATCTGGCCCAAGAGGTCCACAAGGTGCTGTTGGTGAAAAAGGTCCAAGAGGTCCACCCGGTCCTCCTGGCGACAAAGGTGCTAGTGGAGGAATGTCTGAAGAACAAAAACAATTGTTCAAGGATTTATTAGATATAATGGTCAGAAAGGGATTAATCACAGCTGAAGAACAAATTGAACTTCAAAGCCATCTTTACTAAACACACTACACACTCTTTTCCATAACTTATAGATATTCTAACAAAAATATTATGATATAGATTTGAAATGGCAGAAAGTAATTATCAAATTTTAGGTTTGAATGACGGTGCTACAAGGCAGGAAATTCGTGCAGCGTTTCGAGTTCTTGCTTTAAAACATCACTCTGATCGTGGTGGCAAAGATGTTTCATTTATAAAAATTAAACAAGCCTTTGAAGATCTTAAAACAGGTAAAAAATATCCAGATTCTCCAGATGAACGTGCAAAAAAATCAAAATTTGTTTGGGGTACAGATGAAGAGGAAAAAAAGAGGCAAAACACTTTACTTTCAAATGATGTAGCAAAAGAAATAGCTATAGCTCAAGAATGGCTTGCTGCACTATCTCGTGTTGATGCAACAGGAAATAGACTTTTTGGATCAAAAGAACTGGGTGAAATTGAGTTAGAAAGAAAGGCATCTAAAGTATTAGCAATAAAAGGAAAGTTTTGGGCCGGAAAATTATCATATAATGATCATGTGGTTATGTGGGGTAGTATAACTAATCCATATTTTTCAGAATATGAAAGTTCTAAAACAGAAATTAATCTTACACATGGAACATTCAAAATGATGAATCCCATAGATAATGGATTTAACATTGAAAATGGAGCAAAAATTACTGTTGACAATGGTGATATAATATGTGGTAATGTAAATGGAATACGTGAGCAAGTTCCTGATCCAGATGGGAGAGTTGGCATGTCTTTGATACAAGAACATTATTCGCGTCTAAATGCACCAAATGGTAAAATAGTTGCAGGCACAGTTAGAGAAACCGTTTCACTTGACGCAGACGAAATTTTAGTTCTAGATCTTGTTGATAATGTAAAACTAAAAGGAAGAAAAATTCAAGTGTTTGGGCATAAAGTAAGTTATGATGTCTTCATAGAATTAAAAATTGGGGGTGTAATTAGATTTTTTTCAAGTGGTTCAGGTTTTGACATTAGTGATGATGCAATATTAAAATTAGAAAATGGAAAAGAATTTTTCTTAGATGAATTAAAAACAAAAAAATTGATTGGATTTGGCGGTGAAGATATTACCTATGATTATCTAGATGGTGTCGGTACTGATTCCATCAAAAATAAAGAGTCGTTTTCATCAAAGTTATCTGGATTTAGAATTTTTGGAAAAAAGAAATAGAATTTTCTTAATTACTTTTTAATTCCAAGTTGTCTATTTTTTAATCTTAATGTAGTGCTTCTACATTTTCTACATCGTGTTGCATTAATATCAAGTCTAGCTCCACATGAGATGCAGATTTTCATATGTAATCTAGCTTTTTGAGCAATTTGTTTTTTTAATGGGTCTGAAACTGGCATGAATTTTCTTTTTTATTACACTATTAATGCTTATTGACTACTCATTTTTCCTGCAAGTAGTACAGCTATTTCACCAGGTCTTTTTGCAACAGGTATGTTTGCTTTTGCAAACATTGCAATTTTTGACTCTGCAGAGCCGTATGTTCCCATAACAATTGCACCTGCATGACCCATTCGTTTTTCTTTTGGTGCACGCCTTCCTGCAATATATCCTACAATCGGTTTGTCAAAACCAGTATCTATTATATGCTGAGCTAGAATTTCTTCTGCGTCTCCACCAATTTCTCCTACAATTACCATTCCTTCAAGGTCTGGATCATCTTTTATCATATCAAATGCATCAATCATTCTTGTTCCATTTACAGGGTCACCACCTATTCCAATAGTAATATTTTGACCAAATCCTGAACTAGTAAGATTGTTTGAAATTTCATATAGTAATGTTCCACTTTTTGATAATACTGCAAAATTACCTGGTGAAAAAGGTGTTGCAGGCATAATTCCAACCTTGATTAGACCTGGCACAATAACTCCAGGCGTATTTGGTCCAATCATTATTGCATCCTTTTGTTTTGTCAATTCAATTACTTCCATCGCATCTCTAATTGGAACATGTTCTGGAATTGCTACTAGTAGTTTAATGCCTGATTCTAATGCATCTTTTGCAGCTTTTAGGAAAAACTTTGCTGGGACAAACATTATAGAGATTTTTGCACCTGTTGCATCAACTGCATCTTTTACCGAATCATAAATTGGTATTTTATCTTCAAATTTTTGTCCTGCTTTTCCCGGTGTAACTCCTGCAACAATATTTGTACCATATTCTAGCATTAATTTTGTATGAGCAGAGCCATACTTTCCTGTAATACCTTGCACTATTACTGACTGTTTTTGATAATTTCCGTCTTCATCTTTTTGCCCTCTAAGAATTTCGTATATGTCAGTCATTTGTTAGACTCCATAACAACACCATTAATTGCTTCTTCAATTGAATCAAACATTTTTGTTTTAGTTTCTTTAAGCATGTCTTTTGCTTTATCTGACTCTGTACCCATTAGTCTTGCAAACACAGGAATGTCTATCAAGTTATTATCATATGCCTGAATAAAAGCAGATGCAACAGTTGTTGTTTTTACAATTCCTCCATAAAGATTAACTAAAATTCCTTTTACTCTTTTCATTTTGCTAATTAATCTAAGTGCTTCATAAACTGATTCAGTTGTGGCACCACCGCCAACATCTAGAAATGTAGCAGGCTTACCACCGTTATCACTTAGCATATCAAATGTTGACATTACTAATCCTGCACCATTTCCAATTACTGCAATATTTCCATCGAGCTCAACAAGTGAGAACCCACTTTTTTCTGCTTGTTCTTCAAGCTCTGATTTTTCTTGATATTTTTGCAATTCTTCATGTCTAAAATTAGAATTATCATCTGTCATAATTTTACCATCAAGTGCCATTAGTGTTCCATCTTTTAATATTGAAAGTGGATTAATTTCTGCAAGTTCTGCTTCTTTGTCAATTGTCAGTTTTGATAATTTTTTCAGCATGTCTATGAATTGTTCTTCCTGAGAATCTTTTAGTCCAATTTCATTTGCAACCTCTTTTGCTGTGGCATCATCAACTTCTCCTAGCCCTACTTCACGAATTGTCTGACTTCGTACTGATTCTATTTCTACTCCACCTTCAGATGAAGCAATGACTGTATAGCATCTCTTACTCCTGTTAAGAAAAAGTGATAGATACAGTTCTTTTTCAATATCTGCCATTTTTTCCAGTAGAATTGCACGTGTTTTTTCTCCTTTAATTGACATATTCAATAACTGTGGATATTTTATCTCAAATTCATCAGCACTGCTACATTTTTGAATTCCACCTGCTTTTCCTCGACCACCAACTGGAACCTGGACTTTGATAACAAATGGATATCCTAATTCTTTTGCATCTTTTCTTCCTTTTTCGATATATGTTGATGCAATACTTGGAGGAGTTTTTATCCCAAATTCTTTAAAAAGTTCTTTGGCTTGATATTCTAAAAGTCGCATGTTATCAAGTTTTAAATCAACACTTTATAATCTGTTAGATACTAATTGAACTGTTCTTCTAATTGTTCTACAACTTGTGCAAAAAGATCTTTACTTTTATTCAGTAATTTATCTGGGAAATCATCTATTGTAAAAACAATTTGTTGTTTTATGTCTGGAACTACCATACCACCCGAAATGATGACTTGTTCTACAATATGATCCTGATTTAGTGTACATACTATTTCTTCATATACATCGTCACTTTCTTCAAGCATTTCTCTGTACAAAACTATAGGTACATTTGTCTGCGTGATAATTTTTGTGGCTTTTTCTAAAAGATCGTGTAAACGATGTACAGACCATGTATCTAGGCTAATTTGCTTAACCATGTATTCATATGGCGAATTTTCTATTTAACTTAATTTGGTATCCTCTAGTTTGATTAATAGTCAAGGTTTTGTCAATTATTCCACAGAAATACGAATTTTCATTCCATCAATGTCATCATCTTTGTATTCTTTACATGATTCATCAAAATCGACTTGTTTCACTCTAACTAAAAATGAAATCTCCTCAGTTTTTTCCTTTATCAAATCAAGTGACTCAGAGTCAAGGTCTAAAATTGATGCTTTGGATAAGATATCAGTTGGGTTGTAGCCCCTTTCTTTTCTTAGTGTTTGTAGTCGCCTTGCAAGGTCCTTAATCAAGCCTTTAGCCATCATTTCATTGTCTCGTTCAAGGGAAATCATGACTACCAAATTTTGTCTTTTTGCAAATTGATATTTCTCATCAACTTCAAAGTCAACTATGAAATCTTCCTTGTCTAAAACTATAGAGTTTTGCTCGATTTGAAATGTAAACGAACCATTACTATTCAGTTCATTGATAATTGTCTCAGGATCAGTCTCTGAGAACATTTTAAGCAGTTTACCCATGTCTTGTTTTGCTTTTGGTCCAATTGCACTTCGCTCCAATTCAATTTTTGGAACTACTGGCAGTCCATTTTGTTTTAATTCCAGATATTGCTCTATTCCTTCCGTACTTTCAATTTCAAAAATTTTATAATTTTGAATATTCATCTGTGACTTTACTAGTTCAGAAAGCGACTCTAAGACATTTTTCTGATCTTTTCCAAGACAAATTATTGCCTCATTGAGTGGCCATCTTCTTTTTAGTTTTCCTTTCATTCTGGCAGCAGCTGCAACTGAAACTACCTCTTTTAGCAAATCAAATGACTCTTCAATTTTTTCATCAATGAGTGAGTCATCTTGTTTTGGCCAGCTTTCAAGTAGAATGTTTTCTTTTGCATCAAATATTGTACTGTAAAGATACTGTGTTGTAAATGGAGAAAATGGATGAATTAGTATGTCAATTATCTTGAGTGTCTTTGCAAGAATTGCATATATCGTAAAGCGTCTGTCTTTTTTTGAATCATCTTCGTCCCATAACTCTGACTTTGTAATTGGAATGTAAATCTGACTAAGTGAGTTTATCAAAAAGTCCTCTATTGCTTTTGCTGATTCGTGGAACTTGCATCCATCATTCATCTCTGTTGTTTTTTGTATCATTCTTTGAAGTTTTGATAAAAGCCAGATGTCAGGTGGTGTTAACAAATTGTTTTTCTTTGCCCATTCTACAGTTGATTCATTTATGTCAAATTTGTCGTACTCGCTATTTTGTTTGTAAAATGTA
>Ga0208522_1000304_pt1 | contig 34036 bp, 37 predicted proteins | sample ETNtaG_25_FD_185763 | JGI IMG/M metagenome (GOLD analysis project Ga0208522, IMG submission 185763) | Marine microbial and viral communities from oxygen minimum zone, Eastern Pacific Ocean - ETNP201302SV86 (SPAdes) (version 2) | ecosystem: Environmental > Aquatic > Marine > Oceanic ... | reverse complement strand
GGGTTCGTAAGAGCCGGCCGGTCAGACTTGAACCGCTTCTTCCGTGGTGGAGCTGCTGGCATTACGGCAGCGCCGATATCCTAGAGGATAGTAATGGCTAAGACTGAAGTCGCGCGCGTCCGCCGCAAGGAGCGCAAGAACATCACTTCGGGCGTCGCACACGTGAACGCCTCCTTCAACAACACGATGATTACCATCGCCGACATGCAGGGCAACACGATCTCGTGGTCCTCCTCGGGTGTGATGGGTTTCAAGGGCTCGCGTAAGTCGACCCCCTATGCCGCGCAGGTTGCCGCTGAAGACGCGGCCAAGAAGGCTCAGGAACATGGCATGAAGACCCTTGAGGTCGAGGTGCGTGGTCCCGGCTCAGGCCGTGAATCGGCCCTGCGCGCCCTGCAGGCCGCTGGCTTTAACGTCACGTCGATTCGCGACGTCACGTCGATCCCGCACAATGGCTGCCGCCCGCGCAAGCGGCGCCGCGTCTAACAAGACGACTGGAAGCCTCCCGGCCGATTGGATGGGCCGGGAGTTCTATTGTGTTTGCGGCGGAGCGGCCGGGTGGCCGCTAATTTGAAAGGACAATACCGTGACGATCCAGAGGAACTGGCAGGAACTGATCAAGCCGACCAAGCTGGACATTGTTTCGGGCAGCGACAACGCGCGCGTGGCCTCGGTTGTTGCCGAGCCGCTTGAGCGCGGATATGGGCTTACCCTGGGCAATGCCCTGCGTCGCGTGCTGCTGTCGTCGCTTCAGGGCGCGGCAGTGACCGCGATCCAGATTGACGGCATCCTGCACGAATTCTCCTCGCTGCCCGGCGTGCGCGAGGACATTACCGACCTCGTTCTCAACGTCAAGGAAATCGCCCTGAAGATGGGTGGCGAAGGCCCCAAGCGCCTGGCCCTCTCCAAGCAGGGCCCCGGTGCCGTCACTGCTGGCGACATCAAGGTTTCCGGCGATATTGAAGTGCTGAACCCCGATCTGGTGATCTGCCACCTCGACGATGGCGCTGAGATCAATATCGAGTTCACCGTTGATACCGGCAAGGGCTATGTCCCGGCCGACAAGAACCGTCCCGAGGACGCCCCGATCGGCTACATCCCGGTCGATGCATTGTTCTCGCCGGTCCGCCGTGTGAGCTACAAGGTCGATGCGACCCGTGCCGGCGAAAGCCTGGACAAGGATAAGCTGACCCTCAGCGTTGAAACCAATGGTGCGATCTCGCCGGAAGATGCCGTGGCTTATGCCGCTCGCATCCTCCAGGATCAGCTGTCGGTCTTCGTCAACTTCGAAGAGCCCACAAAGGAAAAGGCTCAGGACGCTGTTCCTGAACTCGCCTTCAACCCGGCGCTGCTCAAGAAGGTCGACGAACTCGAGTTGTCGGTCCGCTCGGCCAACTGCCTCAAGAACGACAACATCGTCTATATCGGCGACCTGATCCAGAAGACGGAAGCCGAGATGCTGCGGACGCCGAACTTTGGCCGCAAGTCGCTCAATGAAATCAAGGAAGTCCTGGCACAGATGGGGCTTCATCTCGGAATGGACGTCAACAACTGGCCGCCCGAGAATATCGATGACCTCGCCAAGCGCTACGAAGATCATTACTGATCCGGCGCTGACCAGACTTTAGGAGATAACCCATGCGCCACGCTTCCCGAGGCCGCAAGTTCAGCCGGACCGCATCGCACCGCAAGGCGATGTTTGCCAACATGTCTGCCGCGCTGATCAAGCACGAACAGATTGTCACCACGCTTCCCAAGGCCAAGGACCTGCGTCCGATCGTCGAGAAGCTCATTACCCTTGGCAAGCGCGGCGATCTGCATGCCCGCCGCCAGGCCATCGCCCAGATCCGCGATGAAGCCATGGTCGCCAAGCTCTTTGCGGTGCTCGGCCCGCGTTATGCCGAACGCCAGGGCGGTTACCTGCGTATCCTCAAGGCCGGCTTCCGCTATGGCGACAATGCCCCGCTGGCCGTGATCGAGTTCGTCGATCGCGACGTCGATGCCAAGGGCCAGGATTCTGGTCCGGTGCAGTACGTAGAGGACGAAGCCGAAGCGGCATAAGACCTCTTGGCAGCACAGTGTATTGAAGCGGTCTGGGTTTTCCCAGGCCGCTTTTTTGTTTGGGGAGGAGGGCCCGGTTGGTGCCGCTGCGGGGTATGTTGCCGCTGTCAGACGTTCAGGCCCCAGGCGTGGTAGAGCGTCTGCATTTCCCGCTGATTACGGATGAAGAGATGCGGCAGGCGGGAGTGCCTTGCCCGCTGCCGGCTGGACTGGGCGGCATTCCTAGTGTGCCAGAGCCAGTTGATCATGTTCCACTTTATGGAAACCTGATTTCCCTCCAGCGCGCCGGCGCGAGGGAGATGCCCAAGTGTTCGGCGAAAATAGCGCCAGTAGCGACGCCACAGATAGTCGTCAATCACGATAATGCCGGTCGCGCGAGCGAGACGCTGTGGCAACAGCCTAGTGTAGTCGCCTTCCATTACCCATTCCGGTTTGGCGATGGCGGCGTCGTGTAATGCCGCGAATTGGTCGTCTGGCCGCTGTATCCAGTCGGTTCCGGGGAGGTGGCGGAGCAGGTCGAGGTGCAAGGCCGGTATGCCGAGCTTGGCGCCCAGAGCCACCGCGAGCGTCGACTTTCGGCATTGGTTGGCCCCAAGATGATAGTGCGGCGACCAAGATCCTCAATCGGCATGAATTCATGCATGGTCTGTCCCCCAGAGACGAAAAAGCCGCCCCGGCGTACCGGGGCGGCGAAATCACGTCGCAGATTGGTCTATTCGGCGGGCGCCATATCCTTGCCGGTATAGATGCTTTCCACCCAGTACTGATCGCGGCGGTCGAAGCCGTTGAACGGGGTCAGCGAGGCCTGGGTATATGCGCCCATCAGCCCGAACTCGATCCAGTCGTCCTCATCAATATCGGCAGGGAGTGTGAAGACCTGAGGCAGCACATCGTAGCTGTCGCAAGTGGGGCCCCACATAGTGAACTCGGAGAATTCGCCATTGTTGTCATGCAGTCGCGGCCCGCGCCAGACGCGCACCGGCGGGGTGAAGTGCATGAACTTGACTTCCATCAGTGCGCCATAGGCACCGTCATTGACATAGACGGCCTGGCCGCCGCGCTGATGCTTGACGCGCAGCAGCAGGGAGGTCGAGGAGGTCACCAGCGCGCGGCCCGGTTCGATGATCAACTCGGGTGCCTTGTTGGGGAAGTGTTCGGCGACGGCCTTGGCAATGGTCTCGAAATAATGGTCCATTGGCGGGGCTTCGCTGGTCGGGTAGGGAGCCGGGTAGCCGCCACCAATATTGAGGCGCTTGAGCTCGATGTCAGCCTCATCCACGATCCGTGCGGCTGCCGCGATATGGCGCTCATAGGCATAGGCATCTTCGCACTGGCTGCCCACGTGGAAACAGAGGCTGGGCGTATAGCCCATCTTCTCGACGGCGGTGACGATCTCAGCCGCAGCCTGCTCCATGACTCCGAACTTGATGCCGAAGTCATAGGATTTGAGCGCCTTGCCGGCCTTGAATCGCGTGGTCACTTCAACATCGCGGCTGGGCGACACGACTGAGGCGAGTTGGTCGAGCTGCTGGGGGTGGTCAATGGTGAAGGAGCGCACACCGAACTCGTCGTAGGCCCGCTCGATCTCACGCTTGTTCTTGATTGGGTTGTTGTAGTGCATAACCGCGCCGGGTGCGTAATCCCGCACCAGTTCCATTTCGGTGTTGGAGGCGACGTCGAAGGCCTTGAGCCCCTCCGCATGCAGCTGGGCAATGATATGTGGCGAGGGATTGCACTTGACCGCATAGGTCAGCAGCCCGTCGAAACCCTTCTTGAACACCTTGATCGCCCGGTGGAACTCCTTCTCCGAGAACAGGAAGGAGGGAAAGTCGGGAGATTCAGCGGCAATCAATGCCGAGGTGTTGGCATAGATGGTCTTCGGCTCGTCGGTCATTGGACAACAGGCCTTTCGGGGCTGGAAGTGAGGGGAAAATTGAGCGCTGCGTATAGGGCCATGTGACCCTGGGCGCAAACGTTTATTTGGGCTGTGAGCCAACTATGTTGAGGCGTCATTTTCGTGACAGATTCGGGGTGTTCTGGTCGCTCTATCCATCGGCTGTGGTTCGGCTCACAAACTGATTCCAAAGGATTTGTTATGTCCCTGCGTTCGTTGGTGTTTTCGTGCATCGCCCTTATCGCTCTGGCTGGCGCGGGCAGCCTCGCCCTGGCGCCCTGGAATGGCATGCAGCCAAGCATTGCCCAACAGGAGCAGTTAGACATTCCAGAAGAGCAACGTGCCATTCCGCAAAGCGATGCACAAATCTCGCTGAGTTTTGCGCCCATCGTTCAGGCCGTTTCGCCTTCTGTCGTCAATGTCTATGCCACCCGGATCGAGCAGCGCGCCGCTTCACCCTTCGCCGATGATCCGTTCTTTTCCCGCTTCTTCGGTGACCAGTATTTCCAGAGCCGCCCACGCGAGTCCCGGTCTCTCGGTTCAGGGGTCATCGTGGATGCTGCAGGCGTCATTCTGACCAATCGCCATGTGATCGAGGGCGCTACCGATGTGCGCATCGCGCTCAGTGATGGTCGCGAGTTCAATGTGGACATTGCGATAGAGGACGAGCAGACGGACCTCGCCGTGCTCCGGGTGCGAGACGCTGGGGGCGTTTCATTTCCGGCGATCGGCTTTGCCGACAGCGATGCGCTGTTGGTCGGCGATCTGGTCCTGGCCATCGGCAATCCCTTTGGCGTTGGGCAGACAGTGACCAGCGGGATCGTCTCAGCACTGGCGCGGACCGGCGTGGAGGCAACCGACTACGAGTTCTTTATCCAGACCGACGCCGCCATCAATCCAGGAAATTCGGGAGGGGCCCTGGTCGACATGCAGGGGCGGCTGGTCGGCATCAATACGGCGATCTATTCCCAGACCGGCGGCTCGGTGGGCATCGGCTTTGCCATTCCCGCCAATATGGCGCGGCTTGTCGCAGAGGCGGGCGTCACTGGTGGCGAAATTGTGCGTCCATGGTTTGGCGCAAAGATGCAGCCAGTGACCGCGGATATCGCTGCAAGCCTTGGTATGGCCGCGCCGCATGGGGCCATGATTACCGAGGTGGCGCCGGGTGGTCCGGCCGAACGCGCCGGGTTTGTTTCGGGCGACGTCATCCTCTCGGTCGATGGTCTGCGGGTGGATGACCCCAGCGCGTTCAATTTCCGCTTGGCGACCCGGCCACTGGGCGATAGGGCTCAGCTAGAGCGATTGCGGGCGGGATCGACCGAGACCGTGCCTTTTCTGGTTGAGGCTGCACCAGAGCCCGCTGAGACGGCGCTTGCAACCATCTCCGCCAATTCTCGCTTCTCCGGTGTCAGCGTCCGGCAACTTGACCCGGCCTTGGCCGAACAGCAGGGGCTGCCTTACGACGCGACCGGGGTCCTGGTCACAGCCATCGAACCGGGTTCGCCTGCAGAAGCCATGGGCCTGCGGATTAATGACGTCATACTGGCTCTCAATGACATCGAATTGGTGGATGCGGCGACGTTTGCGCAGATCGCGTCGCAGAGGGTCCGCACCTGGCAGATCATTTTGCAGCGCGAGGGGCGGGTAAGCCGGGCGATCGTTTCTGGGTGATGCACGGCGCATTCTTGTCTGCTAGGGAAAGGGCATGTCCGACCTCTTCTCCGCAGACCCGTCAGAAACCGACAAGGCCCGTCCGCTAGCCGATCAGTTGCGTCCTCGCAGCCTCGACGAGGTGATCGGCCAAACGCACCTTCTTGGCGAGGGGGGCACGCTGCGGCGCATGCTGGCCTCGGGCCGGCTGGGCTCGCTGATCCTGTGGGGACCGCCGGGCACCGGAAAGACCACGGTGGCGCGGCTGCTTGCCGATCAGATCGGCTATCGTTTCGAACAAATCTCGGCGATCTTCTCGGGCGTTGCGGATCTCAAGAAGGTTTTCGAAAAAGCGCGGTTCGAACGCCTCTCCGGCCACCGCACGTTACTGTTCGTCGATGAAATTCACCGCTTCAACCGTGCCCAGCAGGATAGCTTCCTGCCGGTGATGGAAGACGGAACCGTCGTTCTGGTGGGGGCAACGACGGAAAATCCCTCATTCGAGCTCAATGCAGCTCTGCTGTCCCGCAGCCAGGTCTTGCGGTTCGAGTCACTGGGGCAGGAAGACCTCGAAAGCCTCTTGCAGCGCGCCGAGAGTCTCTTGGCCGCAGGTCTTCCACTAACGGACGAAGCCCGCGCGACGCTTCTCGGGCTGGCGGATGGCGATGGCCGGGCCCTTTTGGGCCTGGTGGAAGAGATACTGGCGTCAGCTGCGCCGGACGAAACGCTCGATCCGACGAGCCTGCTTGCGGTGGTGCAACGCCGTGCTCCGATTTATGACAAGGCGCAGGACGGGCACTACAACCTCATTTCGGCGCTGCACAAGACGATCCGAGGGTCCGACCCGGATGCAGCGCTTTACTATTTTGCCCGCATGCTCGATGCAGGCGAGGATCCGCTTTTTCTGGCGCGGCGTCTGATCCGGATGGCGTCGGAAGATATCGGCCTCGCCGATCCGCAGGCGCTCACTTTGGCAGTTGCGGCTCGCGATGCCTATCAGATGCTGGGCTCGCCCGAGGGGGAGTTGTCGCTGGCGCAGGTCGTGGTCTATCTGGCGCTCGCGCCCAAGTCGAATGCCGTCTACACGGCCTACAAGGCGGCGGTTTCCGTTGCGAAATCAACCGGCTCACCTATGCCGCCAAAAGTTATTCTCAATGCCCCCACCAAAATGATGAAGGGGCAGGGCTATGGCGATGGCTATATCTATGATCACGATACGCCCGAGGCCTTTTCGGGGCAGGAGTACTTTCCCGAAAAGATCGGGCGACAGGACTTCTATCATCCGGTAGAGCGGGGCTTTGAGCGCGATCTACGCAAGCGGATGGACTATTTCAGCCGTTTGCGGGCAGCGAAAAAGGGCTCGGACACAGAGGAATAGACCATGCAGGCATTCTTGCTCGTGGGGGCGGGCGGTGCGGTTGGCGCCATGTCGCGTTATGGCCTGTCGATCCTGGTCGGCCGGTTTTGGACCAATAGCTTTCCACTGGCGACGCTTCTCGCCAACGTCTTGGGCTCGTGCCTAATGGGCATCCTGATCGGGGTCCTCGCCCGGACGACGCCGGCTATGTCCAATGAGATACGGATTTTTGCGGCCATTGGCGTGCTGGGTGGCTTCACCACCTTTTCTTCCTTTTCGCTCGATACCATCTACCTCATCGAGCGCGGCGCACTGGCGCAGGCGATACTCTATATCGGCTTGTCGGTTGTGGTTTGTCTCGCGGGCCTATATCTCGGGCTCCTGATGACGAGAGGCGGCATGGCATGAGCGGCGTACAGCATAGAGAAGTGACGGCAGACGACGATGGCATGCGCCTCGACCGCTGGTTTGCGCGGCATTTCCCCCAGGTGGGTTTCGCGCGCCTGCAAAAGCTTATTCGCAATGGCGAAGTGCGTGTCGATAAGGCCAAGGTGCAGACCAGCACCCGCGTTACGGAAGGGCAGATCGTGCGCATCCCGCCGGTCGACGACCCCGATACGGTCCGCCCGTTCAAGGTCAACCTCGAGGACGTGCGCTTCCTCAAGGACCTGATCCTGTACGAAGACGACGACCTTTATGTCTTCAACAAGCCGCATGGGTTGGCTGTCCAGGGTGGCAGCGGCACAATCCGGCACATGGATGGGTTGCTCAAGAACCTGCCTAACAAGGCCGGCGAGGCCCCTCGGCTGGTGCATCGCCTCGACCGGGACACGTCCGGCTGTCTGGTTGTGGCCAAGACGGCAGCGGCCGCCAAGCATTTCGGTTCGGTGTTCCGCTCGCGCTCGGCCCGCAAGATCTATTGGGCCGTAGTTGCCGGCAATCCAACGCCCCGTCAGGGGGAGATTTCCTGCTTTCTTGCCAAGCAGGCCACGACCGATGGCGAACAGATGGTGGTGGTCCGCAATGGCGCGCCAGGCGCCGTTCATTCGTCGAGTTATTATTCCACCACCGACACGGCAAGCCGACGCTTTGCCTGGGTCACGCTGAAGCCGGTGACTGGCCGCACACATCAATTGCGCGTCCACATGGCCCAACTCGGCACGCCGATCATTGACGACCCACGCTACTTCAATATCGAGAACTGGATGCCGGCGCCGGGCCTTGGCGAGGGCTTGCATCTGCATGCCCGTCGCATCGTGCTGCCGCTGCGCAATGGCAAGAAGATCGACATTTCCGCACCCCTGCCGCCGCATATGCGGCAGAGCTTTGAGGCACTGGGCTTCGATCCGGACCGCTATGATGCACAAAATACCGATCCGGAGACAGCGGCGTGAAGCTGGTCATGTTCGACATGGACGGCACACTGATCGATACGCAGGCGTTGATTGTCGAACACATGGCGACAACTTTTGCCGAGGCCGGTTTGGACGTACCTCCGCCAGGCGCAGTGCGCCGCATCATTGGGCTGTCCCTGCCCATGGCCATGCTGCAATTGCTGGGCCGGGACGACCACGCCCTCGCCGAGCAATTGTCGGAACGCTATCGCGCGCATTATCGCGGCTCTCTTGTGGCCGCTGAAGGACGCGAAGGTCTGTTTCCCGGGGCACGTGAGGCCCTGGAAATTCTCGGAGCGCGGCCCGAGATGGTCATGGGTATTGCGACAGGCAAGGGACTGCACGGGGTGCACCGTCTGACGCAATTGCATAACATCGCCCACCATTTCGTGACTTTGCAGACCCCGGACAACAATCCCTCCAAGCCCCATCCGGGCATGATGCTGCAGGCCATGGCCGAAACCGGTGCGGAAAAGCATCGCACTGTAATTGTTGGCGATACGACGTTTGACATGGAAATGGGCAAGGCCGCCGGGGCCAGGGCCATCGGGGTGACGTGGGGCTATCATGACGCAGTTGAACTGCGCAGCGCCGGGGCCGATATGCTGGTCGAAGGCTATGAAGACCTTCCCGCGGCGATAGACAGCATTCTGGAGAACTGAAATGCGAGACCAGCTCGAAGAAGCGCTTCGGCACCAGGATGATGGGTATGGGCGGGCGCAGCACCTGAACAAGGTGGAACTGCCCAAGCGATTCTATAAGTCCGTGGATGTCGCGCGCAGTGAAGAGGGCTACTCGGTCACGTTGGACGGCCGTCCTGTTCGGACCCCGGGCAAGAAGATCCCGATCGTCTTGCCAGTGCTCGACCTGGCTCAGCTCAAGGCAGAGGAATGGGCGGCGCAGGGCGAGCGCATTGATCCGGCCACCATGCCGATGACGCGGCTGATCAACTCGGCAATCGAGAGCGGGGAAGAAATGATCCCGGCCTTTCGTGCGGAGATTGGCAAATTCACCGCAAGTGATTTGTTGCTGTACAGGGCCGATGCACCACAGGAGCTGGTGGAAGAGCAGGAGCGGGTCTGGGACGGTGCTTTGGTCAAATTGGCGCGCAAGTTCGACGTCGCCTTCCAACCGACAATTGGTATCATCCATCAATCCCAGCCGACGGCGACGCTTGAGAAGCTCGATGCCGCGCTCGAGGGACAGGGCTTGCTTAGCCTGACAGCACTTGTGTCGATTACCGGCATAACCGGATCGGGCCTTTTGGCCCTGGCCCTATTGCATCAGCTGATGGATGCCGACGCGGTCTGGCACGCGGCTCACGTTGATGAGGATCACCAGATCAGGCTCTGGGGCGAAGACGAAGAAGCCATGGAACGTCGTGCCAGGAGACGGGTCGAGTTCGACACAGCGGTCCGGGTCGTTGACGCTCTGCGTTAATCCTGGCGCTGGATAATCCAGTCGGCTGTTTCGGGCGATATCTCGCGCAATGGGTCCAGCACGAAATCGCGTTCATGGGCGAAGCGATGGGGCAGAATGAGCTTGGTCGTGTCCATCTCAACCCGGTCATAGGCAATGAGGTCGATGTCTATCAGGCGCGGGCCCCATACCTCATGGCGCACGCGGCCCATGTCGCGTTCGATATCAAGACAGGCATGTAAAAGATCAATCGGCAGCAGATCGGTTTCAACCGCGGCAGCCATATTGGCGAAGTCCGGTTGGTCGGTCTTGCCCCAGGCCTTGGTGCGGATGACGCGCGATTGCGCAGTGACGCGGATATTTGCGTGCTTATCCAGGCGGCGAATGGCCTCGGACAATTGCTCCGCAGGGTCCCCGATATTGGCGCCGAGGGAAAGCCAGGCCGTGGGCATCAGTCCGATCTCACGCGGTGCAGCTCGATCGCTGCTTCACCCCGGACCATGGCGATTGGGGCTTCGGGCTTCCGCACCCGCACGATCACCCAATTGATGTCACTGAACGCCTCGAACAGGGCCGCGCAGATATTCTGCGCCAAGGCTTCTATGAGCTTGGTGCGTTTCGCTTCAAAGGTCGCCTTCACCACATCGTAGATGTCAGCATAGGACACGGTGTGGCCGATTTCGTCGGTGCTGCCGGGGGCGGAGAGGTCGACGCCGCATTGCAGATCGATGAAGAAGCGCTGACCAAGCCTTTCTTCCTCATTGAACAGGCCATGATAGCCGTAGAAGCCCAGATCGTTGAGAATGATGCGGTCGCCGGTGAAGGGTGTGATCATTAATTGATCCTCAGTTCTGTGGCGGACCATACAACGTCGCCTCTGCCACGCGAAGCGCGTCGCGATTGGGAGCGACATCATGGACGCGGAAGATGTGGCCGCCGCGCTCATAGCCCTGGACGGTGGTGGCGATGGTGCCCGCCAGGCGTTCGCCTGGCAGATTGTCGAGCAATTTGCCGATCATGGACTTTCGCGAGGTGCCGACGAGCAAGGCGTTGGTGGGAAATTCATGAGTCAGTTCATCGATCTGGCGCAGGATGCTGTAGTTCTGGTTCAGCGTTTTGGTGAAGCCGAAACCGGGATCGAGAATAACGGTCTGCGGGGCGATGCCCGCCCTGCTTGCGATGTCTAGCGTCGATCTGAAATAGCTCATCATGGCCGGCAGCGGGTCGGTGTCGGCCGTCCAATTGCGGTCCCAGTGCATGGCGATGACTGGGGCCTCCATGACTGCTGCGATTTCGGCCATCTCCGGCGGGCCCTGCAGGCCGTTGACGTCGTTGATGATGTCGGCACCCGCTTCCAGCGCCTGGTGAGCGACCAGCGGCTTCATGGTGTCGATGGAGATGGGCACTGTGATCCCGGCGGCGCGGATAGCGTCAATCACGGGCATCACGCGGTCCAGCTCTTGCTGCGTACCCACTGGCTCCGCGCCAGGTCGCGTGCTTTCGCCGCCGATGTCGATGATGTCGGCCCCTTCGGCGAGCATCAGGCGGGCATGGGCAAGGGCGGCGTCGACATGGTCATGTTGGCCGCCGTCTGAGAAACTGTCCGGCGTGACATTGAGAATGCCCATCACCAGCGCGTGCTGGCCCAGCTGCAGCGCCGGGCGGTGCGCTAGGTTTATGGTGTGTTTGGTGTGCATTGGGGGGCTCCGACTAGTCCGGCAGTTGGGACCCCGACATCCCCCAGGCCGTCACCCTCAGGCTTGACCCGAGGGGTTTGTTCTTGCCTTGCCATTAGGAAGTATAGAGCTCTCCGGTCAAGCCCGAGGGTGACGAGCGCGGATGCGAGGCGATCGGCGCTCAGCCGTGCCTTCGAGATTCCAGCACCGATTTGAGGATGAGCGTCACCACGGCGATCAGGGTCAGGGTCGAGGCGGCTGCAAAGGCGCCGGTGACGTTAAAGTCGTTGAACAGCAGATTGATCTGCAAGGGCAGGGTGTTGGTCTGGCCCCGGATGGCGCCCGATACGACGGAGACTGCCCCGAACTCGCCCATGACGCGGGCATTGGTGAGGACCGCGCCATAGACCAGGGCCCAAGAGATATTGGGCAAAGTGACGTGCCAGAACATCTGCCAGCCATTGGCGCCAAGAGAAAGGGCAGCCTCTTCGTCCTCCGTGCCCTGCTGGCTCATCAGGGGAATGAGCTCGCGGGCGGCGAAGGGAGCGGTTACGAACAGGCTGACCAAAACGATGGCAAGAGGCGTGAACATCACCTGCCAGCCGTTGGCCTGGAGGAAGGGGCCCAGCAGGCCCTGGCCGCCATAGAGGAAGAGATAGACGACACCGGCGACAATCGGGCTCATCGATGCGGGGAGTTCGACAATGGAAATCAGCAGCTGCCGCCCGCGAAAGCGGAAGCGCGTAACCAGCCAGGCCAGGGCAGCTCCGACGACGATATTGACCGGCACCACGATCAGGGCCGTCATCACTGTGAGCCAGATGGCGTGCAGCGTATTGGGTTCGACAATGTTTGCGACATAGACCGCCAAGCCTTCGCGCAGGGCGAAGGAAAAAATCAGGGCGAGCGGCACGACGAGAACGAAGGCGGCGAGCAGGAATGCCGCTGCGATCAGGGTGATTTCGGCTTTGGAGCGTTTGGCCATCGTCACGCGCTCCGCTCCACATAGCGGGTCTGCCAGGCCGAGAGGGCATTGGTGGCGACCAGGGTGAGGAAGGCGACGAGGAGGAGGACGAAAGCCAGGGCGGCGGCGGCCTCGTAGTTGTATTCATCCAGCCGGATATAGATGAGCAGGGAGACGATCTCGGTGACGCCGGGGATGTTGCCTGCGATGAAAACGACAGCGCCGAATTCGCCCAGTGAGCGGGCAAAGGACAGCACGCAGCCGCCAGCAAAGGCGGGGAAGATGGTGGGCCAAATAATGTGTGTGAAGACTTGCCAGCGATTGGCGCCCAGCGACTCTGCAGCGGCTTCAAGGCTTTCATCGACCTCTTCGAGCACGGGCTGAACGGCGCGGACGACAAAGGGGATCGAGGTGAAGGCCATGGCCAGCACAATGCCGAGCTGGGTGTAATTGACCTTGAACCCGTTGGGTTCCAGGAACTGACCATACCAGCCGGTATCAGCAAACAGCGTCACCAGAACCAATCCTGCGACGGCGGTGGGCAGGGCAAAGGGCAGGTCGACCAAGGCGTCCAATATGCGGCGGCCGGGGAAACGGTAGCGGGTCAACACCCAGGCCAGGAGCAGGCCGACGGTACCATTGAGGATGGTGGCGTAGAAGGCCGAGGAGAAGGTGATCTGATAGGCGGCAATAGCGCGGCGCGAGGAGATGATGCGCCAAAATTCGGGTAGGCCCATGCCGGCTACCTTGAGCAGCATGGCCGCGATAGGCAGGAGGATGACCAGCGTGATGTAGAAGAGCGAGATGCCCACGGTCAGGCCGAAGCCGGGGAGCAGGTGCTTGCTGTTCTTGCGGGCCATGGGTCTCTCCAAACTGCAGGCGACGCGGTCATGCCGCGTCGCCCGAGCCTACAATCAGATAGATGTCACTGATTCACGAAGACCTGGTCGAGCAAGCCGCCTTCGGCGAAGTGTTCTTCGGAAACCTTGGCCCAGCCACCGAATTCATCGTCGACATTGACCAGGCGCACATCGGGGAAACGGTCGGCGAATTCGGCGGCGACGGCTTCGTTGTTGACGCGGTGGTTGCGACCGGCCGCAATGCGCTGACCTTCTTCGGAATAGAGGAAATCGAGATAGGCCTGGGCCAGGTCGCGGCTGCCGCGGTTGTCGACGACCTTGTCAACGATGGCGACGGGGAACTCGGCCAGCAGGCTGACGGAGGGAACGACCGCCTCGTACTTGTCGGCACCGAGCAGATTGACTGCGCTCAGGACTTCGGCTTCGAAGGTAATGAGCACATCGCCCAGGCCGCGCTCGGCAAAGGCGGTGGTGGCGCCGCGGCCGCCAGTCTCGAAGACCGGAACGTTGAGGAAGACCTTGGTCAGATATTCGGCAACCTTGTCCTGGTCGCCACCGAATTCCTCATTGGCCCAGGCCCGTGCGGCCAGATAGGTGTAGCGCGCATTGCCCGAGGTCTTTGGATTGGGGAAAATCACCGAGACGTCGTCGCGGGCCAGATCGCTCCAGTCGGCGATGTTCTTGGGGTTGCCGGCGCGGACCAGGAAGGCGGGCAGCGAATAGAAGGGCGAGGCGCTGTTGGGGAACTCACTCTGCCAGTCTTCGGAAACGAAGCCGCCTTCGACGAGCTTTTCGATATCGGTGACCTGGTTGAAGGTCACCACATCGGCCGGCAGGCCTTCGAGGATGGCGCGGGCCTGGGTCGAGGTGCCGGCATGGGACTGGTTGATGGTGACGGTCACGCCCTGGGCGGCCTCGTAGGCCGGGACGAAGGCGGCGTTCTCTTCCTCGAAGATCTCGCGGGCAATGTCATAGGACGCGTTGAGAAGGTCCGTGGGTTGGGCCAGGACCGGTGAAGCGGTCAGGCTGAAGGCCGCAAAGGCGGTAGCAAAGAGCTTGTGCATCGTGACGCAAATTCCATTGGTCTGGTCGAGTTGGCCAAGGTGATGCGCCGGGTGATGCGATCTGGTAAAGCGCTAAATGCTTGCTTCGGATGAGTAATTTACGGTGATGCGGGTCGCCGGCAAAGACGTTGCGCGGGCCCGCCATTCGGTGACATTTCGTTCCCGAAGGAAAGTGCCGGCCCGGGTGGGGCCGGCACATATGCTTATTTAGCTACGGCGCGTCCGATCAAGATGATGATGCAGGCGCCGATGAATCCGGCAATAAGATAGCCGATCCAACCGCCAAAGGAGATGCCAAGCAGGCCAAAGGCCAGGCTGGCCAGAATGGCGCCGACAATGCCGAGAATGACGTTCTTTAGCACGCCTCCGCCGGCGTTCATGAACCGGCTGGCGAGCCATCCGGCGAGGCCACCAATGATGATGGCAGCGATCCAACCTACTCCGTCAAAACCCATTTGCTTCCTCCTCGCAGTGAGTCTGCGTACGAGACGAGGGTGGCATAGTGGACGGAAAAGGCAAGAAGCGTTCGGTTTGAATGCATTCTCTCCAACCGCGGCGCCCTGAAATAGGCCCTCCTGCGACCTGCCATCAATGTGGTCAGAACGGCCATACCACCATCAGCGCAGGGACGGCGGCCAGGACCACGAGGATGGATAGTGGAAAGCCCAGCCGCCAATAGTCACCGAAACGGTAGCCACCGGGCGCCATGACGAGCGTATTGCACTGGTGGCCAATGGGGGTGAGGAAGTCGCAGCCGGCGCCGATGGCGACGGCCATCAGGAACGCCTCCGGGCTGTAGCCGAGGCCGGTGGCGAACACCGCAGCGATGGGGGCCATGACTAGCACGGTGGCGGCATTGTTGAGGAAGGGCGTGACGGCCATGGCGGCGACCATGATGAGCGCCAATGCGCCCCAGCCGGGCAGGGTGACGGCGGTTGCGGTCAGCAGAGCGGCGACCAGATCGGTGCCGCCGGTCAGTTGCAGGCTTTCCGACACCGGGATCAGGCAGGCCAGCATAACCAGAATGGGTCCGTCGATCTGGTTATAGACGTCGCGCAGGGGGAGGGCGCCGGTGAGAATCATGAGACCCGCTGCGGCAAAGAAGGCCGGGGCCACAGGGACGACGCCGAAGGCGGTGGCGGCCATGGCCACGAGCAGAATCGCCAGGGGCACGAGGCCGTTGCGTACGCTGCCGAGTCGCAGGCCGCGCTCGACCAAGGGCAGAATGTCCCATTCTCGCAGCAGTTCGGGAATGCGCTTGAGATGGCCCTGGAGCAGGATCACGTCGCCATTCTGAAAGCGGATTTCCCCGAGGCGCTTGGTGAAGCGCTGATCGCGCCGCGAAATGGCAATGAGATTGAGGCCGGTGCGGTCAAAGAGGGTCAGTTCGCGGGCGCTGGCGCCGATCAGTGCCGAGCTTTCGCCAATGATCGCCTCGATGACGCCGATATTGCCGCTGTCACGCTGGGCGCCGCCGCGCCGTTCGGCAAAACTGAGGCCGGTTTGGCTGACCATCTTGTCGAGGGCTTCGGGGTCGCCTTCGATCAGCAGGATATCGCCGGCTTTCAAGGTTGCGTCCGGCAAGGGCGTGCGGCGACGCCCCGAGGCGCTGACAATGCCGGTGACCATGGCGGCGCCATCGGCGGCCGACTGCAGATCGCCCACCGTCTTGCCGACGGCCGAGCTGTCGGGCAGCACATGGGCTTCGGTGGTGTAGTTCTTGATCTCGATGGCCTTGTCCATGCCGCTCTCTTCGCGGCGACGCTCGGGCAGCAGCCAGTAGAACAGGGCCAGGAAGACGATCCCCACCGCGGCCAGGATGGCGCCCACGGGGGTGAAGTCGAACATGGTGAAGGCTGTGCCGGTCAATTCCTGGCGCACGCCGGAGACGATGATGTTGGGCGAGGTACCAATCTGCGTCATCAGCCCGCCCAGCAATGAGCCGAAGGCCATGGGCATGAGGAACATGGAGGGCGAGACGCTGGAGCGCCGCGCAAACTGGAAGGCGATCGGCATCATGATGGCCAGAGCGCCAATATTCTTCACAAAGGCGGAGAGCACGGTGACGATGGTGACCAGCACGATCAATTGCAGGCGCGGGCTGCTCATGCGCGGCACATAGCGCCGAATCAGGATTTCCATGATGCCTGAGCGGGCGACGGCGGCGCTGACCACAAGCGCGCTGCCCACGATGATGACGATGTCGTTGGAAAAGCCGACAAAGGCGCGCTCGAAGGGGACAACGCCGACCAAGAGGCCAACCAGCAGGGCGCAAACGGCGACCAGATCATAGCGCCAGCGGCCCAGGATGAAGGCGACCATCATGCCCGCAATAATCAGAAAGGCGAGCATTTGCGGGATCGTCATCGGCTGCTCCGTTTGGGGACGTACATAACGCAGGAGGCGCCACAAAAGTCGCACACGGAGGTCTATATAGACTAAGGGGCATTGTTCCTGCGAGGGGGCTGTGGGAAAGAAAGGAGGGGGAGACATCAATGGCGCAATTGCACACTACGTTGGGGCCGATGCAACGGGATCAGCTCGGGCTGATCCTGCCGCATGAACATGTTTTCGTGGACCTGCGGACGCCGGACCAGCCCGGCTATGCCCAGGCCGATGCGGCCGATGTCGTGGCGCTGATGGCGCCGCAGATCGAAGCGATCAAGGCGCAGGGTGTGACGGCGCTGATCGAATGCTCGACCAGCGGCGTGGGCTTGCGGGTAGACCTGGACCTGGCGGTATCGCGGGCGACCGATTTTCCCATCGTGGTGGCGACGGGCAACTATCGCGAACCCTGGATCCCCGACTGGGTGGCGGCTGCCAGCGAATCGGAGCTTGAGCGCTGGATGGTGGGGCATCTGTGCGACGGCGTGGACGACACCGGCGTCGTTGCCGCCTGGATCAAGGTGAGTGCGGGCGATGACGGCATCACGCCGCTGGAGACCAAGATATTGCGGGCCGCTGCGCGGGCTTCGGCACAGACCGGTGCGCTGATCGGCTCACATACGATCAAGGGTCGCGTGGTGCTCGACCAGCTCGACATCATCGAGGCCGAGGGTGGGTCGGCCAACCGCTTCCTGTCGATCCATACGCAGGAGGAAAAGGATTTCGGCCTGCACCGGGAGGTGTTTGCGCGCGGGGCCTGGCTGGAATTCGACCACATCGGGCGAGCGCCGGACGCCGAAGTGGTCGCGCTCGTAACGCGCGCACTTCAGGTTGGGCAGGGGGAGCGGCTACTGCTGAGCCACGATCGGGGCTGGTATGACCCGGCAAAGCCCGGCGGCGGCACGCCGCAACCCTATACCCATCTGGTCGCGCATTTTCTACCGGCCCTGCGCGAGGCGGGTGTCGCGGAGACCACCATTGCGCAACTAACCCAGGATAATCCATTCACCGCATTTGCGCGCTAAACGCTTTTGCCCTTCACGGCATAGGGGAGCCTGGCCACCAGACGGCGCGCACCGTCCTCTATTTCGAAACAGCCCTGCGTGGGCGTGCCGGACAGAGACAAGGCGTTGCGGGCGGCAAAGCTGGCTTCATCGAGCGCGCTGTGGAGCGATGGGAGCAGCATGCCATCAATGTCTAACTGCAACTGGCCCGACTGGTCCCGGTGGTTGAAAAAGTAGCGTTCCATTTTCGGCCTCCATTTTGCGCATGAACGCGCATGGAGGCCGAAGCGATCCTTATGGGCCGATCACGAATGTCTGGCCGTCGCCCTCAGACAGGGGCTGGCACCGCGAAGAGATCGTACTCGTCGTTGTCGGTGACGGTGACCGAGACGATGTCCCCGATCTTTATGCCGTCTGCCTGGTCGACAATGACCTGACCATCGATCTCGGGCGCGTCCCACTTGGAACGGGCGATGACGCGGTTCTGCTCGGGGCGGACGTCGTCAACGATGACGTCGATGGTACGGCCGACCTTCTTCTGCAACTGACCGAAGGAAACGTTCTGCGCCACTTCCATCAACTGGGCAAAGCGCTCTTCCTTGACCTCGTCGGGCACGACGCCGTCGAGTTCGTTGGCGGTGGCGCCGGTGACGGGCTCATATTTGAAGCAGCCGGCCCGGTCGATTTCGGCCTCCTCGATGAAATCGAGCAGCATTTCGAAATCTTCCTCGGTCTCGCCGGGGAAACCGACGATGAAGTTTGAGCGCACGGTGAGGTCGGGCACCTGGCGCTTCCAGTCGAGGATGCGGTTGAGCGTCTTTTCCTGATGCGCGGGACGGCGCATGGCCTTCAAGACGTTTGGGGAAGCGTGCTGGAAGGGAATGTCGAGATAGGGCAGGACGAGGCCTTCCGCCATCAGTTCCATGACCGGATCGACATGGGGGTAGGGATAGACATAGTGCAGGCGCACCCAGGCGCCCAGTTCGCCCAGTTCCTTGGCCAGGTCGTAGAACTTGGCCTTGACCTCGCGGCCCCGATATTTCGACGTCGCATATTTAATGTCGAGGCCGTAGGCGCTGGTGTCCTGCGAGATGACCAGCAACTCCTTGACGCCTGAACGAATGAGCCCCTCGGCTTCCGAGAGGATACCGGCTGCCGGGCGCGAGGCCAGATCACCGCGAATCTGGGGAATGATGCAGAAGGAGCAACGGTTGTTGCAGCCTTCGGAAATCTTGAGATAGGCGTAGTGCCGCGGAGTGAGCTTCAGCCCGCTCTCGGGAACCAGGTCCACGAATTTGTTAGGCACGGGCGGCAGGTGATCATGCACCGCCGAAACCACGCTTTCATATTGATGCGGGCCCGTGATGGCGAGGACCGAAGGATGCGTCTCGCGGATCAGGTTCTCCTCGACGCCCAGGCAACCGGTAACGATCACGCGACCGTTTTCATTCAGGGCTTCGCCAATGGCTTCAAGGCTTTCCTGCTTGGCGCTGTCGAGGAAGCCGCAGGTGTTGACCAGCACGACATCGGCCCCGGCATAATCGCGGCTGAAGGAGTAGCCCTGCGCGCGCAGGGTGGTCATTATGCGCTCGCTGTCTACGAGAGCCTTGGGGCAGCCGAGGCTGACGAGCCCGATTTTGGGCGCCTGAGTCATGCGCGTCACATTGTCCGGTGCTGGATAGGATGGCGCGTCATACAGAATGTTGGGCGGTTACGCAATGTGACTGACCGGCAACACGGGCTTGTCTGCGTTGCGGGAAACGGCGAACACGCGAACGTTACTGTTTAGGTTGGGTGAACAGCGCGTGCGCTGATTGCCGGGTTCTGCCTGATCCGACCACGGGCTAGGTCAAAGGTCTGTCCAGCGCCCTTTGGCGCAGCAAGAAGGAATTCTCTTATGACCGACCGTCTCTCCGCATACGCGCCGCAGGCCCTGTCCGTGCTGCGCATCGTTGCCGCACTGCTGTTCCTCGCGCATGGAAGCCAGAAGCTGATGGGCTTCCCGGCCGCCGAATTTGCGCCGCCCGTGTTCTCGATCTTCTGGTTTGCCGGCGTGATCGAAATCATCACCGGCATTCTGATCGGTGTCGGCCTGTTTACCCGTCCGGCGGCCTTCATCGCCTCGGGCACCATGGCCGTTGCCTATTGGATGGCGCATGCGCCGGCCAATTTCTTCCCCACCAATAACGGTGGCGATGCGGCCATTCTGTTCTGCTTTGTGTTCCTGTTCCTGGTGTTTGCCGGCCCGGGCCGCTGGGCGGTCAACGAGAAGTAAGACCCTGCCGCCGGTCAGCGTACTGACTGCGAGAAACACAAAGGCCGCTCCAGTGAGCGGCCTTTTTCAATTCAGGTCACCGATTTGGGCGGGGTACGCTTGGCGGTGCGGCGGGGCTTGTGGGTCTCGCCGGGCTTGGTGGCGGGCTCACGGGTGGCCTCATCAACTGGCTGGGTCTGGGGCACCGTTTCGGTGGCTGGCGTGATGAATTCGTCGGCCTCGGAGAGGTCGCGCTCGTCGCCCTCCTCGGCAAGGTCACGTATGGCGTCGCGCACCTCATCGAGCAGGGAGGCCGAGAAGCGCGAACGCTGCACGGTATCACCAGTGGCCTCCTGGCTTTTGAACCAGACCAGCAGTGCCTCGCAGCCAATGCGGAGGCCCACCAGAGACAAAAGGCCGAACACGGCAATCTCAAGCAGGCCCCAGAGGCCGTCGCCGAAGCTGGTGCCGAAGCGGAAGAAGAAGTGGCTGATGGCCCAGAGCAGGATGGCCGCGAGACCCAGCGCATAGAAAATGGGTACCAGGCGGGGTGAGAGGATGGCATCGAGCCGGAACAGGGTTTGGCGCGTCAGGAGGCGTTTCAGGTCGTCCAGCGTCATATCGGGCTCCTCGAATCCTACGTCTGATTGGCAAATTGGTCGGACGGCGCGTCGATGGCAAGGCTGGTAGGGCCAAAAATCGCTTCAAAGCGAGCGCGCAGCACCGAATCGACCTCGGCCATGGACACCAGCAGCCCCAGATCCTCGAATGAGGTCACGCCCTGATCGGTGATGCCACAAGGCACAATGCCGTCATAGTGGGAGAGATCGGGCGCGATATTCAGCGAAATGCCGTGGAAGGTGACCCATTTGCGCACTCGCACCCCGATGGCAGCGATCTTGTCCTCGCGCGCACGTCCCTTTTCCGGGCGTGGGACCCAGACTCCGACGCGGCCCTCGCGCCTCTCGCCGGCGATATTGTGTGCCGCCAGCGTGTCGATGACCCATTGCTCCAGGCCCTGTACGAGACAGCGTATATCTCGTCCGCGCCGCGTCAGGTCCAGCATGACATAGGCCACGCGCTGGCCAGGGCCGTGATAGGTAAATTGTCCGCCGCGCCCTGCCGGATAGACGGGGAAGCGTGGGTTGAGCAGATCCTCGGGCCGGGCCGAGGTGCCAGAGGTGTATAGAGGGGGGTGCTCGAGCAGCCAGACCGCTTCGGGCTCTTCGCCGGCGGCAATCGCCGCCACCCGTTCATCCATCATGGCAAGAGCTGCGGGATAGTCCACGGGCTGGTCGAAGATGCGCCAATCGACGGGGCTTGCGTCATTGCGCTGCAATTTTGGGCCGAATTGGCACGCTTCATTCACTTTTGTTAAGACTTCCATAACCAGCTCTGGCCGACCCTCGGGGACAAACGAATCCGTGGCGCGCCTGCGCCGGACCCGGGACTGCACCTTATCTATGAACACCCTGGACAATATTGAAGTCGATATCACGGTCGAGCTGGGCGCGACCACCATGCCGATCCACCATATGCTGCGCATGGGCCGCGGTGCGGTGATCGAACTGGACGCGACCGAGCACGACCCTCTGCGCATCTATGCCAATAGCACCTTGATCGCCAAGGGCGAGGTGAATGTGGAGGAGGGGCACCTCAGAGTGTTCGTCACTGAAAAGGTGTTGCGCTTCGGTTGAGGTCTGAGCATCCGAGCGGGGCGTTGATCGGCTTTGCACAGGGACGCGAAAATCTCCGATTATCCGCTTGTGGGAATGCAACAGCTTTGCTACACCCCCACTCGCTTCGGGGCCGCAGGCGCCAAAGCTTCTACCACACTGTGCGGTCGTGGCGGAATTGGTAGACGCGCAGCGTTGAGGTCGCTGTGCCGCAAGGCGTGGAAGTTCGAGTCTTCTCGACCGCACCAGTCACCTAGGGCCAGTTTATCGTTTTTGAGAACGATAAACTGGCCCTAGGCGTTTCTTGCCCTCAAAGCTTATGTAGCCTCACCGGGCTGCCCTTGGCGCGGGCGATGACCTTCTTTGATTCCAGATCCAGGTGTACGGCCTTGAGCCACCAGCCGGCTTTGTCCCCACCGGGGAAGATCTCCTGGGAGAGGTGCGGCAGCAGCGCTTCCTTGGCCTCGGCCACGGTCAGGCCGGGCGGTTCGGTGGGCAGGATGGCCATCAATGCCTCGTGCATGGCCATATATTTGGCGCGGTCCACGCGTTCGCTGTGGTCGGGGTGATTGACGTTGCCGATGGCGATCTTGTCGTCCGCGTCAGGCATTGATCCGCTCCTTGATCTCAAATTTGGGTGTCTTGAAGCCCATGGCGATCCATTCCCCAAGTAGTTTGGCGTAGAAGCCTGCCGTTGTCATGGTTCCGGCGGGTAGGGAATCATCGAGCGTCATGCCGTCGGGGACATCGCCGGTTTGCGTGCGAATACGGGGTTCGGGGCGCTGGTTTTCCGGCCACAGGCCGGTAAAAAGGCTTACCCAGTGACCGCCTTCGAACTCAAGAAAGATCGGCGTGTTGCAGCAAGTGGTGAGCACGCGCCGCGTGGGTGCCGTATCGCTAAGGCGAAATTCAGCGAGCCCGGCGGTGCCGTCGGGGAGCCGGATACGGTCCTCGCGATAGAGAGCATAGGGTATGCCCCCATTGTCAGCCGCGATGGGGAAGGCGGGGGGTAGAATTGACAATCGCTGCGTGGCGGTGCGGCAAGACTTGCAATGACATTCCGGTGCGCTGAACGGTTCTCCAAGCACTTCGAGGTGAAACTGGCCGCAGGCGCAGCTCAGCGTTGTGGTCGTTCTAGGCATTCCAAGTTTTTCCTTTGCGTCTTGCTCGGTCCGGACCCAATGCGGTCCCATTGAACCAGACCATCGGCCCCCAACTGGGGTTGTCGCAACATTGTGCAGAACTCTCGTGTGCGAATTTTCGCGTGTTGCTCCAGTGACGACGACAGGGCGCCCGGCGTTTCGACACAGTGACGCGGTGAAAATGCCCTGCGCGCCAGAAGGCGATCGCACGTTCAAACGAACTTTCGATCTAGCTAACTGAACCGTCATTTAAGCGTCATCAAAGCTTCAAGTGAACGTCAAGCAAGCTCAATAGACGGGGCGGGCAGGTCGGCGCCCGAGGGCGGCAGGCCTGTGCGCCGGGCTTTTCGGATTGTTTCGTATGGTTTCGAACGTCCAGGCCGGTGCTCACACACATTACAGGTCTGGCTGGAGCCGGGCGGCCTTTGAGCGGCTGTGCCGGCCCATTGGGAGACAACCATGAAGACTTTCAACCGCGTGGGCCTTGCGGCTCTTTCGCTGATGCTTTCCACCTCCGTTGCCTTTGCGCAGACCGAGGTGACCTGGTGGCACGCCATGGGTGGCGAACTGGGTGAGAAGCTCGAAGAAATCGTGGCCGGCTACAATGCCAGCCAGTCCGACTATGTCGTGACCCCGGTCTACAAGGGCACCTATGCCGAGACCATGACTGCTGCCATCGCCGCCTTCCGCGCCGGCGAGCAGCCCGAAATCGTACAGGTGTTCGAAGTGGGCACCGGTACCATGATGGCCGCCCAGGGCGCCGTTTACCCCGTCTATCAGCTTATGGCCGATATGGGCGCCGACTTCGACCCGAGCGCTTTCCTGCCGACCGTCGTGGGTTACTACACCGACACCGAAGGCAACATGCTTTCGATGCCGTTCAACTCCTCCACCCCGATCATGTACTACAACAAGGACGTGTTCGAAGCCGCTGGCCTCGATCCTGAAACGCCGCCCAAGACCTGGGAAGAACTCGAAGCATTCTCGCGCCAGATTATGGAAGCGGGCGCTGCCGAGTGCGGCTTCACCTCGGGCTGGATCTCCTGGGCACAGCTGGAGAACTTTTCGGCATGGCACAACCAGCCAATCGGCACGCTCGAGAACGGCTTTGGTGGCCTGGATACCGAATTCGTCGTCAATGGCCCGCTGCAGGTCAAGCACTGGGACAACCTCAAGACCTGGCAGGATGAGGGTGTGTTCTCCTATGGTGGCCCCGGTGGCGCTGCCGATGCTCCGGCAAAGTTCTACACCGGCGAATGCGCCATCTACATGAATTCCTCTGCCTCGCGTGCTGGCGTTCTGGCCAATGCCGAAGGCTTTGAAGTCGGCTTCGGCATGCTGCCGCACTACGAAGAAGTCGAGCCGCAGAACTCGATCATCGGCGGCGCAACCCTGTGGGTCCTGCAGGGTGCCGATGAAGCCCAGTACAAGGGTGTTGCCGACTTCTTCTCCTATCTCTCGTCGGCTGAAGTGCAAGCCGATTGGCACCAGTTCTCGGGCTATCTGCCGATCACCCAGGCTGCCTACGAGCTTAGCCAGGAACAGGGCTATTACGAAGCCAATCCGGGTTCGGACGTGGCCATCAAGCAGATGACCCTCAATGGCCCGACCGAAAACTCCAAGGGCCTGCGCTTCGGTAATTATGTCCAGATCCGTGACATCATCGACCAGGAATTCCAGGCTCTCCTGACTGGCGACAAGACCGCCCAGCAGGCGCTCGATGAGCTGGTCAGCCGTGGCAACCAGATGCTCCGCGACTTCCAGGCTGCCAATCAGTAAGGCGGACTGACACCATCGGGCGGTGGCGGCTGGTCTGCCCCGCCCATTCGTCTTTTCGAGGCAGCCTTATGCGCTGCTTCCGCGGATCGGGTCGATGGATACCAAACGCACAGTCTTTCCCTCGCAGGGGCTGCCATATCTTCTGGTAGCGCCGCAGCTGATCATCACGATCATCTTCTTCATCTGGCCGGCCGGACAGGCCGTCAAATCCTCCTTTGAGCGGGAAGACCCCTTCGGTCTTTCGACCAGCTTTGTGGGGCTGCAGCACTATCTGCGCCTGTTCCAGGAGCCGGCCTATCTGGCATCGGTAGGGCGTACGGCGCTGTTCGCGCTGGCGGTGACGCTCATCTCCATGGGGCTGGCGCTGGTGCTCGCCACGGCGGTCAACCGGCTGATCCGGGCGGGAACGACCTATTCGACCATGCTGCTCTGGCCCTATGCGGTGTCTCCGGTGGTGGCTGGCATTCTGTGGTGGTTCATTTTCAATTCCTCCACCGGCATCCTGCCCTATATGCTGGAATTCTTCGGGATGCGCTGGGACCACCAGCTCAATGGCGCGCACGCGATGATCCTGATCATCATCGCGGCGAGCTGGAAGCAGATTTCCTACAATTTCCTGTTCTTTCTCGCGGGGCTGCAATCGGTGCCGCAATCGCTCAACGAGGCGGCGGCCATCGACGGAGCCGGGCCGTTCAAGCGATTCTGGACCATCGTCTTTCCACTGCTCTCGCCGACCACCTTCTTCCTGATGATCGTCAATCTCAACTACACAATGTTCGATACCTTCGGCGTGATCGACGCCACGACCGCCGGTGGGCCGAACCAGGCCACCAATACGCTGGTCTACAAGGTGTATACCGACGGCTATATCGGGCTGAACCTTGGATCCAGCTCCGCTCAGTCCGTCATCCTCATGCTCTTTGTCATCGTGCTCACCGTGATCCAGTTCCGCTACGTGGAACGCCGGGTCCAGTATTAGGAGGCCGGGTCAATGGTCGAAAATCGTCCCTGGCTGACTTTCCTGACCCATTTCGTGCTGATTTGCGGCGTCGTGATCGTGGTGTTCCCGGTCTATATTGCGCTTATTGCCTCGACCCATGGGCCGACGGCCCTATCGTCGGGCATGATGCCGCTGCTGCCCGGTGCGGAGTTGTGGAACAACGTCGTACAGGTGCTGACTGAGCAGCGCCGTGGCGTCGCGCCATTCTGGCTGATGGCCTGGAACTCGTTGTGGATGGCGATCATCATCACGGTGGGCAAGATCGCCATTTCCATCATCTCGGCCTATGCCATTGTGTATTTCCGCTTTCCCCTGCGGGTGCTGGCCTTCTGGATGATCTTCATCACCCTCATGCTGCCCGTTGAGGTGCGCATCATTCCGACTTTTGCGGTGGTCGCCAATCTTAGCATGCTCAACTCCTATCTCGGGTTGACCATTCCGCTGATCGCCTCGGCTACAGCGACGTTCCTGTTCCGCCAGTTCTTCATGACCATTCCGGATGAGTTGATGGAGGCGGCGCGCGTCGATGGCGCCGGACCAATCAAGTTCTTCCGCGATATCCTTCTGCCCCTGAGCCGCACCAATATCGCCGCGCTCTGCGTCATCCTCTTCATCTATGGATGGATGCAGTATCTCTGGCCCCTCCTGGTGACCACGGATCCGAAATACTACACACTGATGATGGGCGTGAAACGTATGGCCGCGGTGTCCGACGCCGATCCGCAGTGGAACACCATCATGGCGGCCGTGGTCATGGCCATGCTGCCGCCGGTCCTGATTGTTATCTTCATGCAGCGCCTCTTCGTCAAAGGCCTGGTGGAAACGGAGAAATAAGAACAATGGCAAGCATCGATCTCAAAGGCGTCCGCAAGGTCTATCAGGGCAATGTCACCGCCATCCACGCGCTGGATCTCTCCATCGCCGATGGGGAACTGGTGGTGCTGGTGGGGCCGTCGGGCTGCGGCAAGTCCACGCTGCTGCGCATGATTGCCGGGCTCGAAACGATTACCGATGGCACGATTTCCATTGGCGATGATGTGGTGAACAAGAAAGAGCCCGCCGAGCGGGACATCGCCATGGTGTTCCAGAATTATGCGCTCTATCCGCATATGAGCGTTCGCCAAAACCTCGAATATGGCCTGAAAAACCGGGGCACGCCGCGCGACGAGATCGATCGCCGCGTCAATGAGGCGGCCCGGATCCTGGAAATCACGCCATTCCTGGATCGCAAGCCGCGCCAGCTTTCGGGTGGCCAGCGCCAGCGCGTGGCCATGGGCCGGGCGATTGTGCGCCAGCCCAAGGCGTTCCTGTTCGACGAGCCGCTATCCAATCTCGATGCCAAGCTGCGTGGTCAGATGCGCATCGAAATCCGTCGCCTGCAGCGCTCGCTCAAGACCACCAGCGTTTACGTGACCCATGACCAGCTCGAAGCCATGACCCTGGCTGACCGGCTGGTGGTAATGAATGGCGGGCGCATCGAGCAGGTCGGCAAGCCGATCGAACTCTATGACAAGCCAGCCAGCCTGTTCGTGGCCGGTTTCATCGGCTCGCCGCCTATGAACCTGCTGCCCATTGCGGCGCTGCAGGCGATTGCAGGCGGGACCATGCCCAGCCTGCCGACGGGCACGGATATTGTCGGCATTCGTCCCGACCAGGTGGTTGTCGGGTCCGGCGAGGGTATCGCGCTGTCCGGCACGGTCGAGCTGATCGAACCGGTGGGTGGCGAAAGCCATCTCTATGTCCGGGTCGAGGGCCTCGATCAGACGCTGATCCTGGTGCAGCAGGGCCGGGCAAGCGTGGGCGAAGCCGACCAGATCGATTTCGTGCTGCCGCTGGCAGCGCTGCATGGATTCAACAAGGAAAGCGGTCTGCGGGTGGACTGACTACTGGCGTCCAGCTCGGGACGTTTCTCAAGCCGCCCCTGGTAGCAGCCAGGGGCGGTTTCGTCTTTTTGGCGCTGCGCTAATCGACATATTTGCGCAGATTGTCCGGCGCGACATATTCCCAGGCATCATGCAGGCGCAAGGAGAGTTCCTCGTCATCGATCTTGTCGAGATGGACCAGAACCACGTTCTGTCCGACCTGCTGTTCGGTCTCGAAATAGACTTTTGGCGAGATGTCCATAAGCAGCACTTTCTGGTGCCGGGGGCAGGCCAGCGCGAGCACGGTTTCGTCGTGCAGCTCGGCCAGGGTCGAATCCGCAACCAGCAGGGCCGGGGAGGCGCCGCTTGATCGGGACACGCCGGGCAGGCCGCGTTGATCGACAAGCTGGACAATTCGGGCAAAGGCGCGTTCGAGGTCCTTGGCTTCGGTCATTCGCGCATCGTCTCCGCAATTGATGAAAAAGCCTCGCTTGCACTCTGGCGCATCACAGGGTGATTGGCTACAGCTTTACTTGCCCCTGAAACCCCCAGAAACACAAAGGGCTCCCGATGAGCGAAGAATTTGATCCGGCGCCCGGTTTCGATACCGGGAATGATAGCAATGTGTTCCGCGATGCGGACGGCCGGATCAGTGCGCTCTGGCTCGAGCGGCTGCGCGCTTTCCTAGAGGCGGGCAGAAATGACGATGTCGCGCTGGTCATGGAGCCGCTGCATCATTCCGAGGTCGGCGACGTGCTCGAGCAGCTCGACGCCGAGGAGCGGCTGGCCCTGGTGTATGCCCTGGGCGACAAGTTCGACTTTTCCGCGCTCACCGAGGTCGACGAGAGCATTCGCCTCGAGATCATGGAGGCCCTGCCCAACGCCGCGATCGCCCGCGGCGTGGCCGAGCTGGACAATGACGACGCGGTCTATCTGCTCGAAGATCTGGAGGAGGTGGACCGGGACGAAATTCTCTCCGCTCTGCCGACTTTTGAGCGACTGTCCCTCAAGCGCAGCCTGGATTTCCCCGAGGAATCGGCCGGGCGGCGGATGCAGACCGATTTCATCGCCATTCCACCGTTTTGGACGGTCGGACAAGTGATCGACTATCTGCGCAGCGAAAAGGACCTGCCGGACGAGTTCTACCAGCTCTATGTCGTTGATGCGTCTTATACCGTGCTGGGCACGCTGCCGCTGGACAAGTTCCTGCGCACGCCGCGCGCCACCAAGATCGACAGCATCATGAACACCAATTTCGTGCTGGTGAATGCTGAAGAAGACCAGGAAGAGGCGGCGCGCAGCTTTGAGCGCTACGATCTAGTCGAAGTCGGCGTGGTCGACGAAAGCGGTCGTTTGGTCGGCGTTCTGACCATCGACGACATCGTCGACGTGATCCAGGAAGAGGCGGAAGAAGATATTCGCCTGATGGCCGGCGTGGGCGACGAAGATGTGTCGGACACCACGTTCGATACGGTGAAAAGCCGCGTGCCCTGGCTTGTCGTCAACCTGGTCACGGCGGTGCTGGTGTCGCTTGTCATCGGGCTGTTCAACGCGACCATCGAACAGATGGTAGCGCTGGCGGTGCTGATGCCGATCGTTGCCTCAATGGGCGGCAATGCCGGAGCGCAGACCATGACGGTGACTGTGCGCGCCCTGGCAATGCGGGAACTGGATGGAGGGCGCCTGCGGCGCCTGATCCGCCGCGAAATGGTCGTCGGTGTGGTCAATGGCGTTATCTTCGCCATCCTGATCGGCATCGTGACGGCGCTGCGCTATGGCAATGTGCAACTGGGCGTCGTCATTGGCCTCGCCATGGTGATCAACATGATCGTGGCCGGAACCTTCGGAATTCTTATTCCGCTGGCCCTGGACAAGCTCAAGGCAGACCCGGCCATTGCCTCGGCTGTATTTGTCACGACGATCACCGATGTCATTGGTTTCTTTGCGTTTTTGGGAATCGCGGGGCTCTGGTTCGGTCTGTTCTGACACCGAAGTGTCATTTTCCACAGAGCCGGAGTGTTGCAGTTTGGTCGCTTGCTTCCCATCTGCGACACGGCTAACGATTCATTACCGACCCAACCCGGTCGGTGTGGACGACTGACAAGGAGCGATCTATGCGCAGTCAAACCAAGACCTCAGCCTGGCAAACGATGAGCTGGGCGCTGGTATGCCTCGTCTCTGTGGGGCTGGTTTTCTCCGTGGTTGCTAGCGTCTAGAAGAGACGTTGGAGTTATTCACTGGCAGAGTTTAGGGGAGGGCGCCCGGCCACTGGGCGCCCTTCTTCTTTGGAGCACCAAGGGGTGCCGCAGTCGCTTGACTGTCGCACTCGCGGACCGCAAAACGACTCGCTCCTATATGTGAGGACATTCGATGAAGCTCTTGATCGGGAATCGTAATTATTCAACCTGGTCTTTGCGGCCCTGGCTGGTGTTGCGGCATTTCGAAATCCCGTTCGAGGATGAAGTGCTGCAATTGTCCGGGCCGGGCTGGCGGGAGAACCTAGCCGCGCGGTCTCCGACAGCGAAGGTGCCGGTGCTGCTCGACGGGGATCTGGTGGTGCCCGAGACCATCGCCATCATTGAATACCTGGCCGACAGTTATCCGGACAAGGCGATCTGGCCGCGCGACCGCGCAGAACGCGCGCTGGCCCGCGCCGCAGCGGCGGAAATGCATGCTGGCTTCAGCGCCTTGCGCACTCACGCACCGATGAATTTGCGCGCCAGCCATCCCGGCAAAATTGATCTTGATGCCGTGCGCAGGGATCTTCATCGCGTGGAAACGCTGTGGGGTGACTTGCTGGAGCGTTCTTCCGGGCCCTATCTGTTCGGGGAGTTCTCGGCGGCTGACGCCATGTTCGCGCCGCTAGCGACGCGATTGCGGACCTATGAATTGCCCGTGTCCGATGTGGCCCAATGCTATGTCGAGGCCATCTACGCGTTGCCGGCGTTCCAAGAGTGGCGGGCGCTGGCGCTCCAGGAGCCCTGGATCGTCGATGATGACGAAATCGACGTGATCCAGGGCCGGGTGGCGCCGGGGACGCTGGCATGATCCATATGGTCAAGCTCTGCGTTGGCGTGTCCAGCGTGGAGGAATTGGAGAGCTACCGGGACCAGCGGGCCCATTGGTGGGGCGCGGACTATGGCGAGGACGTCCATGTCCATCGCACCCGCATGATGCCCAAGCGCGGCGCCGAGATGGAGGGGCAGGGCTCGATCTATTGGGTGATGTCTGGCTCGATCTGCTGCCGGCAACAAATCCAGCGGTTGGCACAATACACCGATGCCGAGGGCAAGGATTATTGCGATATCATCATGTCGCCGGACATCATCCGCACCGTGCCTTATCCCAAACGCCCGTTCCAGGGCTGGCGCTATCTGCGCGTCGAAGACGCGCCGCCGGATCTGGAGGCGGGGGCGAACGAGAACTCGGCCGAGATAGCCGCTGAGCTAGCGCGGATGGGTTTGATTTAGGGTCGGGCGGGTGTCACCCCACCCGCCAATCCCTCCCGTTGAGGGGAGGGGTACCCTTGTGAAGGCCTCACTCCGCCGCCTTGGTGACATAGTGCGGGCGGCGTTCCATGACTTCCTTGAGATACACCCCGGTATGCGAGCGCGGATTTTCTGCCACGGCTTCCGGCGTGCCGACAGCAACGATCTCGCCGCCGCCATCGCCGCCTTCCGGGCCAAGGTCGATGATCCAATCCGCAGTCTTGATGACTTCGAGATTGTGCTCGATGACGACGACCGTATTGCCGCCCTCGACCAGCTCATGCAGCACTTCGAGCAGCTTGGCAACGTCATGGAAATGAAGGCCCGTGGTCGGTTCATCCAGCATATAGAGCGTACGGCCGGTGGCACGCTTGCTTAGCTCCTTGCTCAGCTTCACGCGCTGGGCCTCGCCGCCCGACAGGGTGGTGGCGGGCTGGCCGATCTTGACGTAGCCCAGGCCCACACGTTGCAGCGTGGCGAACTTGTCGCGAATGGTGGGGACCGCCGAGAAGAATTCAACGCCCTCATCAATGGTCATGTCGAGAATGTCGGAGATCGACTTGCCCTTGAACTGCACCTCGAGCGTTTCGCGATTGTAGCGCTTGCCCTTGCAGACATCGCAGGTGACGTAGACGTCGGGCAGGAAGTGCATCTCGATCTTGAGCACACCATCGCCCTGGCATTTTTCGCACCGGCCACCCTTGACGTTGAAGCTGAAGCGGCCCGGGCCATAGCCGCGGGTCTTGGCTTCGGGGAGGCCCGCGAACCATTCGCGCAAAGGCGTGAAGGCGCCGGTATAGGTGGCCGGATTGGAACGCGGCGTGCGGCCGATGGGTGACTGGTCGATGTCGATGACCTTGTCGAGGAATTCGAGGCCGGTGAGGCTTTCATGTGGAGCGGGAACGACGCGGGCGCCATTCAGGCGCCGGGCAATCGCCTGGTACATGGTGTCGATCATCAAGGTCGACTTGCCGCCGCCCGAGACGCCGGTGATGGCGACGAACATGCCGAGCGGTACATCGACCGAGACATTCTTGAGGTTGTTGCCAGTGGCGCCCTTGATAGACAGCGCCTTGCCCTTGCGGCCTTCGCGGCGCTCGGCAGGCAGGGGGATGCCCATGCGACCCGAGAGATATTTGCCGGTCAGGGAGTCTGGGTGGTTGAGAATGTCCTGCGGGCTGCCTTCGGCCACGATACGGCCCCCATTGACGCCGGCGCCGGGGCCGATGTCGAGCACATAATCCGCGGTAAGGATCGCGTCCTCGTCATGTTCGACGACAATGACAGTATTGCCCAGGTCGCGCAGGCGCTGCAGGGTTTCGAGCAGGCGGGAATTATCGCGCTGGTGCAGGCCGATGGATGGCTCGTCGAGCACATAGAGCACGCCGGTCAGGCCCGAGCCGATCTGGCTGGCGAGGCGAATGCGCTGGCTCTCGCCGCCCGACAGGGTGCCGGAATTGCGCGACATGGAGAGATATTCCAGACCCACATCGTTGAGGAACTTCAGGCGCTCCCGGATTTCCTTGAGAATGCGTTCGCCGATTTGGCTCTGCGTGGGGGACAGCTTGGCGGAGAGGTCGTTGAACCACTGGCTGGCATTGCGAATGGACATTTCGCTGACCTTGCCGACATGCAGGCCGTCGATCTTGACCGCCAGAGCCTCAGGCTTGAGACGATAGCCATCGCAAGCCACGCAGGGCTTGGCCGACATGTATTTTTCGATCTCTTCGCGCATGCCGGCGCTCTCGGTTTCCTTGTAGCGGCGCTCAAGGTTGCCGATGACGCCCTCGAAGGGCTTGGTGGTCTTGTACTGCCGCAGGCCATCATCATAGACGAAATTGATCGCGGTCTTGTCCGTGCCATAGAGGACGGCGTGCTGGACGTCGAAAGGTAGCTCGTTCCAGGCGGTGCCTGTTGAGGCACCATAGTGCTTCACTACGGCTTGAAGCGTCTGCTGGTAATAGGGCGCGCTGGTCTTGGACCAGGGCAGGATGGCGCCGTCGCGCAGCGACAGGGTGGGATCGGGGACGATCTGGTCGGGGTCGATCTTCTGTTCAGTCCCCAGCCCATCGCAGACCGGGCAGGCGCCAAAGGGATTGTTGAACGAGAACAGGCGCGGCTCGATTTCGGCGATGGTGAAGCCGGATACGGGACAGGCGAATTTTTCCGAGAAGGTAATACGGCGCGGTTCGCCATTGTCGTCTTTCTCGTCGGCGAATTCGACCAGGGCAATGCCGTCGGCCAGCTTCAGCGCGGTCTCGAAACTTTCGGCCAGGCGGCCCATAATATCCTTTGATACAACAAGGCGATCGACGACGATTTCAATGTCGTGCTTGAACTTCTTGTCGAGCGCTGGTGCGTCCTCAATCTCGTGATATTCGCCATCGATCTTGACGCGCTGAAAGCCTTTGCGCATCAGATCGGCCAGTTCCTTCTTGAACTCGCCCTTGCGGCCGCGCGCAATGGGGGCCAGAAGATAGAGGCGTGTACCTTCAGGCAGTTCCAGCGTGCGGTCGACCATCTGGGAGACGGTCTGGCTCTCGATGGGAAGACCGGTGGCCGGCGAATAGGGTACGCCCACGCGCGCATAGAGCAGACGCAGATAGTCGTAGATCTCGGTGACGGTACCGACCGTCGAGCGCGGGTTGCGGCTGGTGGTCTTCTGTTCGATGGAAATGGCGGGCGAAAGGCCTTCGATGTGCTCGACATCGGGCTTCTGCATCATTTCCAGGAACTGGCGCGCATAGGCCGAGAGGCTCTCCACATAGCGGCGCTGCCCCTCGGCATAGATGGTATCGAAGGCGAGCGACGATTTGCCCGAGCCGGAAAGGCCGGTCATCACGATCAAGCTGTCGCGCGGCAGTTTGACGTCAATGCCCTTCAGATTGTGCTCGCGGGCGCCGCGCACAATGATTTCGCGGTTGAGGCTGGGCTTTTCGGTCATGTCGGGTCCATAGCAGGTCGCGCCGGCGGCGGGAGGGGCGGCGAAGGCCAAGAAATAGGCCTTCGTGTCGCCACCCGCAAGTCAACTCGGGCGCTCAAGATGTTGTGAACGTAACCAGAACGAGCGGGATTCGGTCAAGGTGGAATAGAGCAGGCCACTGACA
>Ga0208522_1000302_pt1 | contig 34357 bp, 34 predicted proteins | sample ETNtaG_25_FD_185763 | JGI IMG/M metagenome (GOLD analysis project Ga0208522, IMG submission 185763) | Marine microbial and viral communities from oxygen minimum zone, Eastern Pacific Ocean - ETNP201302SV86 (SPAdes) (version 2) | ecosystem: Environmental > Aquatic > Marine > Oceanic ... | reverse complement strand
AAGACTTCATTACAAATGTTCTGCACAGCAATTGTACAGAGCGGGGTAGTGGATGAGGGTTTCCAGATGGTTGTATTGCCGCAGATGGCGGCGATAAATGCATTCCAGCTCCAGACAGCAACAGGAAAATTGAAGGCACTGATTACACCAACTATTCCCAGAGGATGCCATTGTTCATACATACGGTGTTCCACGCGCTCTGAGTGCATTGTTTTTCCGTAGAGCATCCTGGATTGGCCAACTGCAAAATCGGCGATATCAACCATTTCCTGGACTTCACCATCGCCCTCCTGCTTGATCTTCCCCATTTCAAGAGCCACAAGACTGCCCAGGGCATCTTTATTGTCCCGGAGTGCGTCGCCCATCTTTCGAACAAGTTGGCCTCGTTCAGGGGCGGGCACTTTTCGCCATTCCTGAAATGCAGCCAGGGAATCACGAACAACCGTTTCGTAATCTTCGGCGGAACAGAGGTAAATGGAAGCAATGGTTTCCCCAGTGGCAGGATTCATTGAAGCGATTTCTCCTCCGCCAGTGGTTTTGTGCCATTTCCCTGGGCCTGAACAGGCACCAAAATTGTTAGTACGTATGCCCAGTTTACTCAATATATTCATCATTATATTCTGGAGTTATGCGTTAGAAAAAAAGGGGGGTGAACTTACGGAATTTATTTCAGATTTTATAAGGTTTCGCCCGTCAATAATACCATTTGACAGGCAGAAATTACATCAAGACCCGGGCATGGCTCGGATCAATCAGCCACAGCCAGTCGTTTAATAAAAATTCAACACGAATTGCCAGGAGAGCAATCCGGCCCATGACCGTATAACCGAATGCTGCCCCGAAAGTGATCATCAAAAACCAAATTCCAAGTTTAGCCGTTTTCCCTACAAAACCCTTATGTTCTATGGAGAAGAAGAAATAAACGATTGCCGACAGTACACCGATGATGATAATGATATTTTTAACGGAATCCCAGAAAGAGAATCCCGTTTCAGGTGAACTGACGACCAGAGGAATAATTGTATTTCTAATCTGACCCAGGAAATCCGCATGGAGGAATCCAATCAAGCGAATGCCCGCCGTTGTTCCAATGATGAATGCCAGCGGCCAGCGGCTGATCCAGGAGCCTTTCGGCGCCAGTCTCCAAAGCAGCATGACACCCATAGTCAAAGGTACAAGGTAAATAAATTCCGCTTCCGTATTCAGGCCGGGCATGGCCCAGCTTTTGATCCAGCCCGGGGACAATTTTCCTAAAAGGTTCGGCACAATGGTGGTCCAGAAAGCAACCACCATCCAATAGGCGGCGGAGACGCCAACAACAACAGACTCCGCAATCTTATATAAAGGATTATCCTTGTATAGAAAAGACAAGATAAATAATGTGAACAAAGCCGCCACCCAGGTACCAAGCGTCCGGGACAAACTGAATTGATACACAGCCTGGTCTGGATCTTTTATCACTGCTTCATGATAGCTGCGCTGGGTTGCGTTTTCATACTTTGTCCAGCTGATTTCCGGATCCGTTTCCAATGATTTCACCTCCACTGCGCGTACATATGCTTTTCCCATGCCGTGCTCGGTGAAAAATACCCGTCCAGTGAGATATAAAGCTCCCAATACCAGCAAAGAAGTCGAAATAAGCGCTTCCCGTCTCATACACTCACCCCCCTTTTTCTTTCAACAAAATAAATATAATTTGCCAATATGATCAGAAGAATTATCAACAGATGGGCAACCAGCTGCGGACCCATTCTCCGCTTTGCCTCCAGATATTTTGGATCTGGATTATCCCCGCCGTACTTATCTACCACCAGCTTTTCGTATTCAGCAGCACCCTTAATTGCCCCTAAAAGCCCTGGAAGCTGATTCGGGATATAAGGATATAGAAGGGGAGCCTGGACACCTGTACACCCTGCTACAATTTTGATTTTATCAGGATAAGGAGTGGAAGCATATTGAACCCATTCTTTTGTGCCCGCATAACCAGCACTGACATTAATGACCAGTTCGAAATCCTGCACATTCTCAATATCTTTCATCATAGGTATGTCATCAATACTGGTTCCAATATCATCTGTTGTATATAGCTCTCGCATGTCGGTGACAATTACTTTTATAACACCCTCGTTTCCGGGTTTAAATCCCATGTTTACATAATCCATGCCATAGACTAGGTGAGAAAAATCGGAGTGTATCACCCTGGCTATGGCATCATCGATCATTTGCGGACCCACGGGCCAGAGCGCCATAAAGTACATTTTTACTTTCTTTTCGGCGCAATGGCGCACAAATGCCGTTGCCATGGGACCAAGCTCTCCCTCGCTTGCGGGATCAAAATCAAAAGACAAAAGCACCGGATCACCTTCATCCAGATCTTCTACAGCCTGGAAAACCGCTTCAGACAATACGGTTGGAACTTCTGGAAACGATTTTCCCGTTTTTGCGATGATGTAAATCGGGATGGTTACGGAAAGGAACATGAGCAGGAAAATCCAGCGTTTGTCCAAATCCTTTAAGAATTCATACATGACCTAATCCTCCCCCGAACCCAGGTAAGAGCGATCCACCCCAAGCAGTACTTTTAAGGAGGTGGATGCAATGCCCAGGGCGATGCCAATCATAATGGCCCTGTTACCGGCAGTGTTGAAGACACTCATGATGAAGACTGTCAGGTTTTCAATTTTCAGTCCGGACATCCAATCCGGAAGCCAGGCGGTTAAATATACACCGGCGAAAGTTCGACCCAGCAATATAATGAAAGCTGTGCCTAACAGCAGTATCGCTTCTATATTTTTAGCGCGGAAGGCCCGGAAGGCCGCTGAAGATATATAAAAGGCCAGCATGGCAAACATGGTGGCTGTTAAGGGCTTGAACGCATATTCATACAGCCACCAGAAAGGGCTGCCGATTTCCCGATAATGCCCAGAAAGACCGTAATCAGGATACAGGGGATTTGGATTCACGCCGACTTTTCCCAATCCTACGAATAATGTGATTAAAAAAGCTGCAAGGGTGATGGCCGAATAAGCCCAGCCAACGCGTTTATCGGATATTTTTTTCAAGTGGATCTTCAGGAGATTACCGCCGCCCAGGATGAATGCGATGGAAGCCAGGATATCGAACCAAATTGCCGCCACCTCTCCCCAGCCCTGTGTGGCCGGAATAAAATAGGCAATAATTAAAATAAATCCACCCAGCGCTGTGATCAATAGTGGTACATTTCGCTTCATATATTCAAATACTCCTTAAGTCAAAATAACTGATTTCAGGTATTCCGCCGCTGTGATGAATGCGGTACCCAGGCTTGTCTCCGGACCGACGATTGTGCCCAACGTTAACAGAAAAACACCAATGATAATACCAGCAGCAACAATGACTTTTCCAACATCCTGGCCCTTCAGGCTGCCCAATTGGTCAGGTTCTCCGGACAAGTAGGCAGAAGCGGCAAAAAACTCCTCTCCAATCAGGGTGTAATCACAGGCAGCAACGAAAAAGGGGAGCTGGGCGGGCATGGCCGTTCCAGCAACCTGAATGGCGCCAATCGTATTTCCGGTTTCGGCTAAAATAAGGGATTCCGCGAAAAAGGCACCCATATAAAAACAGGCGGCTGGTTTCTCCCGGACCATCATTCCCTGCACGTAAGCTACGTAACCAAATTGCTCATCGGTGACGTAATACACCAGGTCCTGGTTATAAGATTCAGGTCTTCCTGCCGTTAGAAATGAGGCTTGTACCGTTTCTCGCGCTGCGGTCATCACCAGGGAACGACTGGTGGGCACTTCCACCTTTGCGTCATATTCAGCCGCCACCTTGGCCACTCGCGAAAGAACGGTTATCCCGGCAATGGTTTGAATTTCATTCATATCCTGTATTCCGGGTATGAAAAGGATGGACCTGCCCATTTCCGTAGCCCGGCCTACTGCCTCGTCAACAGCTTCCAGGCCGGCAATTTTTCTGATTTGAAGAGGTCGACCACTGCGGGCATGGTAGATCCAGTACACGACGGATCCGCAAAAAATGAGTGTTATAATAAACAGTGGAAACCGGCGTCCGTCAAACCACTGGCGTGAGGGCGAAATGGCGGTTAGGGTTACAGCAGGTTCCGACTCATTGCCGCTGTCATCCATCACAGTCACTTTGAAAAAATAAGTCTCTTCCCTGTTCAGTTTTTCAATTGTAAACCGGTTAACACCGGGATCCGTATTGCCTACAAATAAAAACGATCCTGGATTGGCGGGATCCGATTTAAAAATAGAATAGAATGCTACAGTACCCGGATCATCTTTTGAAAGGAGCCATTCAAGATCGATCTTTTCGCCATGGTCCCAGGGGTGGTCAGAGGCGCTAAGATTGCCGGGCGCGCCCGGACCGGGGACGTCCTGGCCCTGGAGACAAACATTCATGCCTGAAAAAATAAAAGCAAGGAAAATGATATGAATAAACTTTGTCTTCATGTTGCGTCATGCCCCTCTATTCGTTCTATATTTGCTCTGGGGATGGTAAGAATATCACTATTTTCCATCATAACTTCCAGCACTCGGGTTTTTGTGCCTGATTCCAGTCTCTGGGGCTTGGAAGGCAGTGAATGTACCTTTCCAATTTTTCCAAAATAAGGATCGCGAATTATTCTTACGGGTGATTCAATTTCCAGCATACCGGGTGCATGGACCGTATCCCCGTCCGAAACGGGAACCGAATCGTCCACAGGAATGATGATGGAAGGACGAATCACGCCTGCCCTGATTTGGGTAGCGCCGTTAATGGATGATTCCCTGCCTGCGCTGGACTGCAATAATTCAAAAGTACGTTTGGCCATGGATATATCTCCAAAACCCTCAGTAATGATCAGGCTCACGCCCAGTGTTTCTGAACCGGTGATTGCCACACCAAGGTCATATCCTAGGATCTCTTTCAAGTCATGATCATCAATCCCGCCGGATATAACGCCCGCAGCACCTATATCAATTGCTTTTAAAATGGCCTCGGACGTCATCCGGGCTCCACCTATAATAATCGAGTCTTTCATATCTTCATGGATTTTATCAGCCGTTAAGATCTCATCAGGAGAATTACAGGCCAGAACGATTTCACCAAACGTTTCACCGCCAATACCAAAAATGCCCTGGATAAATGAAACGTTCGCTTCAATGATTACACCCTGGTTCTCAATGACCTCAATGACCTTACCGGGCATAAAAGCCAGGACGTTGACCGGATGCGGATCGCCCCGCAGAATAATCTGGCCGGTAACATGGGAGATGGTTTCCACTATTCCGCTGTACGGTGATCGGTACATGGTTTTAAACATTCCGAAAATACCTTTCGTCTCCGCAAGGATATCACCTACTTGAATGATATCTCCCACTTGTACAATTACGCATTCCGGCACATCTCCAGGCGGCATGGACAATTGGTTGGCCAGGTTGATTGGAAAAATATCACCAGGCATAAATGTTTCAGCAACAATTTGCTGTGGTATCACCTTCTCACCTTCCTTCACTAGAACACTCCCTGGTATGGGCAAGACTCTTCTCCGCCTGAGCGTCGCGCGATGACTCACTTCCAGACCCGGTGTATAGGCATGGGCTTTTTTGGAAGATTCCTTGGCCCTATCCTTTGTTGAGTCTGCATCGGGGATTTCCATTTTTGGATAAATGTCCAGTTTTGTGACCCAATCGTTGACCATTTCCATATTGGCCGCAGGATGGTCGGCAAAGGACAATGGTCTTCCCCTGGCATCAAGGATGAGACCCACCAGGCCACCTTTTACTTTTTTGGTGACTTTTTTACCGGGACCATCCCCCATATCAAAGTTTTTTGCTGGTTCCACGGTTATTTTCGCCTCTTCGCCAATACCCAGGGGATGTAATTCCATTTCCCCAAAAGCCATATCACCGGATTGGTTCAATGTTTTGCCAATAATTTCGTAACGAAAACAGGTATTCCCTTTGGCGCCATTCCCTTTTGGTGCAACCACAGATCCTAGATAGATTAAACAATCTTTTTCAAATACATCCATAGCGGCCTGAGGATGCACCTGGGCCAGGACGCCTAAATGGGGCATCATGAAAATACTGTCTTTGGCCAGCGTGGTTACACCTTCTGGCTGGAACGCATCAATAAGCATCATAGCAGTTTGCTGCATATGAGGAGCATGGGACAGCACGCCTCCGGAAGCGACCAGCAGGTTCAGCTTCATATTATCAACAATGGTTTGGCCACCAACTTCCTGGCTGAACGTATCGCCTACGGTTCGCTGCTGCTGGATCCCTTTTAACGTTGTGGCAAATTCTTTGTGCTGCACATAGGCCAGCCGCAGGGCCTCCCGGGCTACAGCCTGCTCAAATATGAGTGCATCAATTGACTGTGGAATGGTTGTGGGGCGAATCATTTTGTTTTTTACGCGATTGCGCAGTTCCCGTTCATTCATATCCAGATGCATCCAGCGCATGATGCTGGGCATGGTGGCCTCGGCACATACATTGGATATGGAATAGCTCATGCCCAAATTGGCGCTCACAGTTCGATTGAAGATACCATCAAAAACACTGAAAACATCTGTTGTGGCGCCCCCGATATCCACACCGACGACATTGATCCTGTACTGTTCAGCAATGGTCTGCAGTATATTCCCTACCGCTCCTGGTGTGGGCATGATGGGTGCATCCGCCCACTGGATCAATCGATTATAGCCCGGCGCATGGGCCATGACATGTTCCAGGAAAAGGTCATGTATCGCATCCCGTGCAGGACTGAGGTTCTCCTGCTCCAGTGTAGGCCGGAGATTTTCTACGACGGATAATTCAAAATCTTCCTTAAACAATTCATCCATGTTTCCGGACGCTTCCTTATTTCCGGCATAAATGAGGGGCAGCTGGTATTGGGCACCAAAACGTGGCTGCGGCTTGGCCGGGGCGATTAATTCAGCTATTTTTACAACATGGGTTTTCGTTCCACCATCCGTACCGCCAGACAGCAGAATCATATCCGGCCTTAGTTCACGGATACGCTGGATTTGCTCGTGAGGCTGGCGCTTATCATTGGAAGCGATAACATCCATCACAATGGCGCCGGCACCAAGGGCAGCCCGTTTTGCGCTGGCCGCCGTCATCTCCCGTATAACACCAGCCACCATCATCTGCAAGCCTCCGCCGGCACTGGAAGTGGAAATATAAATATCACAGCCTTCATCCCCTTTTGCAGGCGTTATGATTTTACCATCATCATTGATAAGGCGCCTGCCGGCCAATTCTGCAATTTCTGTAACTGAATTCACAACGCCTACGGTAACGTCGGCAAACGGTTCTTCTACGGTGGAAGGCGCTTCACCCCGGTGTGACTGCCTGAACTGGCCATCTGTTTTCTGAATCAGGATCGCTTTTGTGGTCGTGCTGCCACAATCCGTAGCCAGGATCACCTTGATATTATCAATATTGATTTTGCTCATATTTTATTAATTGTAATGTTTTATCTGATCAAACAGTGAAATACAACTGCCGCTTACTCTGGACCTTTTACAGTTGTTTCCCCTTCAGATTCAATTTCATTGATCCGGTTGCACAGGTAATCCACGCTTCCCCTTTGTTCAAGAAAATTGCTGAATTCAGTATAGCCGTCACCAGTGAGAACTGCAGAAATGATCGGCTGGAAAAAATGCATTACCTGGGAACCGATATAATTCAAGGGTCGAAACGTTTCTAATAAAATTTGAGCCGGCAGGGCCAAACGACGCTTTACGACTTCGCGACACACTTTATCTACAATAATTTGTTGTTTTTTATCCGGCTCACAGTAACCGGTCTCTCCAATGGCAAAAGCGTGTTTTATTGCATCCTTCATGTAAAATTATCCTTGTAAATTACCTCTAAATCGCTGGTAAGAACTCGGATTCAAATAATAAAATGGATGTAAATAAACATGGTGGGAGTTGCAAATATCAGGGAGTCAAAGCGGTCCAATATTCCGCCGTGCCCTCTCAATAACGTACCGGTATCTTTCACCCCTGCGTCCCGTTTCAACATGGATTCATAAAAATCACCAATTTGACCAATAATTCCTGATATCAAGCCCATGATAAGCGCATTTTTGATTGTAAAAATATCACCCAGTACCCCGTAATACTGAAAGCCATAAAAAACAAGAACCGCAGCGATCAGACCGGACAGGCTGCCGAGCCACGATTTATTAGGACTGATCCGGGGAAATATTTTACTGGATCCCCAAAGAGATCCCAGGATAAATGCCGCAGAGTCGCATGCCCACACAGATGTAACAAGTGCAAAGGTGATGTGCGTATCCATTTGCTGATCGAATTGCCGTATTGCAATGGCTGTACCCAGCATGACCGGTATATAGAGTATGCCTTTCATGGTCAGAGCTACATTCTCAGTGGGGTTTTCTGTGTCTCGAAAAAGCTGCCAAATGAATATAATCAGAATGATCAGGATAAATATTCCTATAAACTGAAAAGCCGTCATTTCCGGCTGGACATGGTAATAGTCCGCAATAAACACAGCGATTGCAAATCCTATAAATCGCAGTGGGGTGGCATTTTTTTTCTCAGCCAGTTCATAAAATTCCTGGAGTCCCAGGATTATGGCAGATAAAATAAAAAAAGTGTAATAATACCCTCCCAGCCAAATGAGATATAGCCATCCCGGTATGCCGACCAGGATTGTAAAATTGCGCCCTTTCATCATATTCATTATAAAACCGATGTTTTAATTAAACTAAGACGCGGACCGCATTTTGAATCATTTTAACATGTATGGGCGTACTGCCCAGAATTTCACCATCAATATTCAGTACACAGTCCTCCTGCGGTATCACCGAAAATTCCCTGACCTGCCGGTAGTCCACAACAGGGTCCGCGATATGTTTTCCACTGAAAAGCTTAGGAAAAAGCCGTAGCAGTTTTATACGGCTCGCTTTCCGTGCTATAATTAAATCAATCATACCATCGTCCAGCTGGGCAAGGGGAGCCATTTTCATTCCCTTTCCCGTATGAATTGTGTTACAGCCCAGAACAAAACCAAAATCACCTACAACGGTGTTGCCTTCAATAATCACTTTTGCCAGACGCTGTTTATATTTAAGGACTTCGATAATGGCTGCAATATTATACCGCTGCCCTCCCAGCCAACGAATTCTTTCCGCCATGATGGTTATATCTGTGGGCATGCCCCAGCCAATGATATTAAAACCATATCGAACCTCACCATTGCTGCCAATCTCTGCAACGTCAATGTTCCGCAATCTGCCGGTGGTGATACGTTTGGCAGCATTCACCGGATCAAGGCAGTCCAGGTCGTGCATGAAGGAGTTTCCAGTTCCGCCGGTCACCAGTCCTATGGGAAGTTGTCTTTTATCCGGCCTTTTCAGCATCCCATTGATAATTTCGTGCATGGTCCCATCACCGCCAATAGCGCATAATCCGTCATAACCGGTGTAATCCAGTTCGTAAGCGTATTCATAAGCATGCCCTGCTCTTTCCGTCTCAAGAATATTTAATTGAGTGTCTTGATCTTCAAGAACCGGTTTTATTTTCTCAAGAATATCCAGACCTTTTTTCAGGCCGCCGTGAGGGTTTACAATCATGAATAATCTTTTCAAGACTCGTTTTTCCTGTGTTTCATATATTTATCATCTCCCCATTCAATCACTTCAATTTTTACATTTGTCGTGCCCTGGTTTATGAAATCCAGCTTTTTAGCCGCTCCATAGGAGCAATCCAGAATTCTGCCTTTTACATAGGGACCCCGGTCGTTGATTCTTAAAATCAGGGATTTTCCATTGCTCTGGTTTGTGACCCTGCAGATCGTATTCAAAGGCAGTGTTTTATGGGCGGCCGTAAGGCCATACATATCATACACTTCTCCATTGGCAGTAAGTTTACCATGAAAATCTTCAGCATAAAAGGAACTGATACCATTCATGACTTTTCGATGCTTAGGTTTACCTTTTGACCGGGTGGATAATGCTTTTGGTTTTTTCATATTTCGACTTGCCGGACGCTGGGTGCCGTAACGGGGAGCGCTGGAACAGCAATGGAAGAACAATGCCGCCGCCAGGATAGCGTTAAGACTGATTTTCATTGATCTGACGCAGGGCTTCAAAAAGAACAATACTGACACTGTTGGCCAGGTTTAAACTCCGTATGCTGGGATTTTTCATGGGTATGGTACAGGTTAATTCCCAATGTGCTGTTAATATATTATCATTGATGCCGGTCGTTTCACTGCCGAATATGAGATAATCATTGATCATAAATTGCCTGGAAGTGTACGCATAGGGTGATTTTGTGGTCAAGAGATGAAACCGATTGCTTTGTACCAGGTTCCGGTGGTAGCGGTCAAGATCAGGAAAGTACTTAAAATCAATATGTTCCCAGTAATCAAGGCCCGCACGTTTCATTTTCTTATCGGTGAGATCAAATCCTATGTTTCCTACAATATGTAGCGTAGTATCCGTGGCAGCGCATAAACGGCCGATATTGCCTGTGTTTGGCGGGATCTGAGGTTCATACAGGACAATGGTAAGCATCACAGCATTGAATTGATATTGGGAATACAGAACGGATCCAGTACCAGTGCTGTGGCCATACCAAAAAGTACAGCACCTTCATCTTTGACCGCTTTAACATGATCAATGGTAGAAATACCACCTGTGGCCATGACGGGCATCCCTCTGCTGGAGAATAGATGAACCATTTTTAACGTACTTGGAAAAATGGCAGGTCCGGAAACTCCTCCCCCCGGCATTGAAAAGTTTTTCTTTTCTACACCGGCGTCACTGACTGTTTTATATTGTGTGTTTCCGGCATTAATGAATGTCTGGGGACAGCTTCCTGCGATTTCACCGATAGTTGAAAGTTCATCCAATTCGGAATCGGGAGAAACTTTAACGGCAATAACCCGCGGGGTCATATTCCGTATCTCTTGTAAAACGGTGTCCAGCTGGTCAGGGTCATCCGCCAGTGTTCGCCCGTTTTCCGTATTGGGGCAGCTGATATTGAGTTCCAGAAAATAATTATCCTTATCCCTCAGGGCATGAAGAAATTTTTGGATATTGGATACATATTCAGCCCCTGAATCACCTCCTACGCTGATCCCTAGGGGTCTGCCGTAATCCCAGAGTTTAGAATCTGCTATTGTTTCCGCAAAAGCATCGATCCCCGGGCCCGGTAATCCCATGGAATTCAGGAAACCCGAATTCCCAGCCGCATTGACTTCCTGGAGCCGCGGACGTTCATTGCCGGTTCTTATACCCTCCATTATTGTTTTCAGGGTGACACTTCCGAGTCCCATGGTGAGCCATATGCCCAGAATATCAGTTTCCGATTTAAATGAAGCCCCTGTAAGCGGTGATGGAAATTTCAGATCATAGAGTTCAACTTCAATTCCCGCGGGAATCCTGTAATTGAAAACGAATGGAGTCATCCTGGAAAGCAACGCCAGATTTTTATCCCCGAAAATAACCGCAGGCTCCAGATCCAGAGGTTTCAACAGCAGCCATTGGAAAATATATAATATTTTTGTAGTTATAAATCGTATCAGCCGATAGCAAAAAGAGAAGAATGATTTTCTCAATTTTCTATTTGTCCAACCGGATCGATAGCAGTGGTGTCAGGTGCAATTTCAGCCAGAGCCATTTGCAGGGCAGCCAGCCTTTCTTTGGCTGGAACAGCATGTTCGGAATTAGGATGATTTTTTTGTATCCATGAATAATATTTCACTGCGCTGTCAATTTCCGCAGACTGGTCATACTGATAACCCAGATAGTAGGCAGCAGAGACAGAAAGGTCGCTTTGGGCAAAAGAGTGTATTATCGTTCGAAATGAATGCCTTGCTGAATCTGGATTGTGTTCCCATTGTTTTTCCGCATTCCGATAAAGTGTTTCTTCCGGTTTTTTGGCTACTTCCGTTCCAAACTGCAAATGAGAAGCGAATTCAGAGTTTGGATATAGGTGTACTAGGCTGTCTATTGTTTGATTGGCCTTTAGCGTATCGCCCCTGTCAGCATAGATTAGTGACAATGTGAATAATGCTTTCGAATGGAGTGGAGATTCAGGGTGATCGGCTACGATCTGGTTAAAAAACTCGATCCCTTGATCCGGACGATCAAACGTGAATGCTTCCAGATCTCCTAACTGATACAAAAGTTCAGGTTTGCTTTTTTCCGGTAATTTTGATTTGTTAGTGTACTGAGTTGTATCGGTGGTATCCTTTTCCATTGCCTGGGTTGTATCTATTTTGGTTAAGGATGCATATTGTTCCAGGCTTTCCAGAGAATTAAGATAAATTTCAACCGCTTTACTTTTGCTGACCGCCGATGGTTTATAAATTGATCTGGCTGATTCTTTGCCCACCTGCTCGAAATATTCTTTGGCTTTACTGGGTAACCATTTATCAGAAGTATAAATCTGCCCCAGCAAAAAATACGCTTCTGCAGAAATTAAGGTTCGCTGTCGATCATTCACGATGGTCTCCAGCCGGATAATTGCTTCACCAATTTCACCTTGGTTTTTATACAGCTGCACCAGTTCCAGTTCCAGGTTGCCGGCAATATTTTTGAACTTATCATCTGTAAGCATTGCTTTAATTTTTCTGGATGCGGAACGGTAATTTTTTTTCAAACGCAGTATTTTCAGTATCTGGAGATGTGCATGCTCCACTTTTTCCTTTGCCAGTGAATTTGTAATTACCTGGCTGTAGGCAGCGCTGGCGATATCATAGTTTTCCCTTTGAAATGCCATTTCAGCCAGCTGGCCATAGATTACACCTCGCTGGGCGCGATCTCTGGTGATTTTTGCACCCCGTTCCAGATGGTCCAGCGCTTCCTCGGTCCTTGATTCTTCAACGGCAATATCCGAAAGTGATAAATGACAGCGCGCCTTTATATCATTATCTGCGATTTCCAGCAATCGGCTCAACTCTGTTACCGCCGCCTGGGAACTGCCCTTTTTCCATTTACAGAGTGCCTGCCAGTAATTTGCCTCCTGGACCTGGTGTTTTTTTCCTTCAGCGGCCACTCGTTTCAGGTGCTCCAATGCTAGCTCATAATCATTCCGGTAATAGGTGGCTTTTGCCATGAGCAGATAGGCATCAATTTTCCACCGGGAATCGGGGTAAGCCAATAATGACTTTTCACATTTTTGAACCGTTTTTCCATATTTATCCATTGCAGATAAAGGAATTGCTTTCCCTTCTTTTTCTAACCTTATTTTTTCCGCTTCATCAAAATACCGCTGGGCATTATACAGGGTATTAAAGTAGGCGCAGGATGTTATGAACAAAAAAAATGTGGAAAATAGAAAATGTCCCGGTCGAAATTTTGGCTCCATCAGAATATAAATTTACTTATTTGATTTCATGGAGAGATAAAAATAATTTGGTGTTAGTGAAAAGTCCTTATGCTTATAAACTTCTAATCCTTTTCTGGCTCAATGTTTTAATTGCCCAGGACAATACAGACATGAATTCTTATGGGTTTATTGATATAAAAACAGATAGTATGGATGTGCCCTTCTTTATAGATGGTATTTATGTAGGATCCCATCCATTGAAGGAACCTGTCGCGGTGATCCCCGGTTTTCATGAGGTGGGCTATATCCCTCCTGAGCTGCAACATAGGAAAGTCAGGGAGAATCTTACCGATGGGCTAAAACGTGTTTATGTGGCGGCGAGTGACACTCTGGAGGTTTTCCTGTTCTACGACCATTACCTGGCCCAGGTTCAGGCTATGGAGAAAGAGTTTAAACTCCAGTCTATCATGGGTGTTTCCCTGTTTGGGGTATTGCTAATCTTACTTTTTATTATCACTTGATTTCCTTTATTCATCCCCAGTATATAAGTGATAGATTCGATCCATGAATTCTCATCATACATTTGAAAATGGGTTGAAATACAAGCCTGATTACGCTTGGCCGAAAGAAGGGACAAAAAGAAAATGCCCCGTATGCAATGACTCCCTGGAACTGGTAGATAACGCCGAGAATTACTATGGCAAACCCTGGTGGTGTGCCCCGTGCCAATGGCAGTACTCAGAAGAAGATTTCCGAGCCAGATCTAAAAAACCCGCAAAATAATATTAAGCTCAGGCGCGGGTGATATCGGGTAACTCTCCCTTTACTTGATCAAAAACCCAGTGTACCACCGCTGCATCATCCAGGTATCCATAATTTGGAATGATGTCCGGAATTTCATCATCCGCATCGCAAAAATAAGAAATTGCGAATAAGATTCGTTTAACCGTAATCGGTCTCAGATCAGGGTACAGTTCCAAAATTCCCAGTAAATCAGAAACATCATTTATTAAATTAACCTCAATCACATTTAAGTCCCCATCATCCATCATAGAGTCAATTTTTGGACCAATAATCTGTACTATTTCATTTCTACTGGTTAAATCTATTTTATTTATTAATTCGTTATAATGGGCTTTATCTTCCTCAGTCAATTGAAATAAGTTTGGATCTGTCATACACTAAAATTCAAATAAAACAGGTAAAAATACAATGTCTATTGAAAAAGAAATAAAGCAGCGACTGGAACAGAATCTTGATGTACATCATTTTGAAATCAAGGATTTTACCGGTCGGCATTTGGCGCATGAATTGCATGAAGGCGGGTTTCACCTGGAAGCAGTGATCGTCTCTGACAGTTTTGATGGATTGAGTTTAATTGACCGGCATAAAAAAGTTTATGAAGCCATGGGTGAACTTATGAAGCATGAAATTCATGCCTTGAGTATGAAAACACATACAAAATCAGAATGGGATAATCCATAGTTTGGCCTGGTTTGGCAAAAAGAAAAAAAAAGATATAACCTCTCCTGAGACAATGTCACCCTTAGAGGCTGTCACGCATTTATTTGCGGCGGTGCAATTATCAGATCAACAGACGGGCTACGAAGAGCGAGAATCCTGGCTCAAAGCTATTTCTGAGTTATTTCCTGATTATTCTGACGAACGGGCAGATAATTATATCAATGATGCCTATAAAGTGTTAAACCGGAAACACGGGCCAGACCGGAAACATTATATTATTGCGGTGCTAAGCAGAATTAAAGAACTCCTGGATGAGGGTCAAATAGCAGAACTTGGTCCAAAAATAATTCACCTTATTGAGGCCGACGGCATCGTCATGTCTGCCGAGATGGAAATCGCCCAATTGATTGCAGCCCATCTAGGAATTACAATCAATATTGAAGACGAAGATTAAGTTTTATTTTATAAAAATCATTTTCTTCGTCTGGGTGAAATCATTCGTAGTAATTGTATAAAAATAAACTCCATTTGGTACCTTTCTTCCCTGCCTATCCTGTGAATTCCATTGCACATTATGTGTTCCAGCAACTTCTTTATTATCAATTAAACTCCTTATATATTTGCCTTTAACATCAAATATATCAAGTTTAACATGAGATTCACGCGGTAATTCATACTGGATTATTGTGGAAGGATTGAATGGATTTGGAAAATTTTGTGCCAATTTATATGTACCAGGTACTGATTCATTCAGTATCGAAGTTTGCGGTGCTGATAATGTTGTAGTAAATAACCCTCTCCCGTAGGTGGCGGCAGCAATCAGTTTATCAGATTCCCTCACCCGAAGCATATCCACCCTGACATTGGCTAAACTCCCATTATTTGGGTACCATTGGATAGAATTCGCATTAACATCGTCGCATATCCAAATCCCAATCTCCGTGGCAGCAATTATAGAGTTTTGATCCTCAGGATGATATATAGCCCAGCGGATCGGCATATCGGGCAGGTCTCCGTCCAAATTAACCCAGGATTGAGTGCCATCATTACTATTCCATATAGATGGAATTCCATAATTGGAAAATGTTAATAATATTTGATCTTCAGATTGACCAAATTCTATTGACGAAAGATACCCTTGAGGAAAACTGGCCGATGTAATTTCATTGACAACTGGGCTGTTTGAATTGGCATTACTAATCTCAAACAACCGGCCTGCATCTGTGCCTACAAGCAGATAGCCGGCATCATAAGGCGAAATTTTGAGACAGGATGCCAATGAGCCTAAGGAAAGACCATTTATATCATTTCTTTCTGGTGTAGATGTCACGTTAAATACCCTTGTAAGGGAAGTACGACTTTTGGATGAGTAAAGAATATCATTATCTGAATCAAAATCTGTGGGGTTAATGAAATGTCCGGTTTCACTATCACTAAGAATTTTGTATTGATAGTTTAAATTATGGAAGAGATAATAATTGTTGTACACATAAGAAGTGATTCGGTATGCCGGATCAGTTTCGTTGAAGAAGCACCAGGCTCCATCTCCTCCTGATATTTCATACGTATTTTCCAGGCCGGGCTCATCAAAATATTGGGTTCCATTATCTTGCGATCCAGCAAGAAACTGATTTGAATTTTCATCAGGATGTATTGCAAGAGCATAGAATTGGGTTACATTATAGCCATTATTCTTCAATGAGTAATTATTATTGAAATTTTCAAAGGTAGACCCCCCATCTGTTGAATAATGAATGCCACCATCGTTTCCTACAGCAAATTCTTGTGGATAATTTGGACGAAAAGATATACTATGCTGGTCAGCGTGAACATAACTGTATGGGTAACCATACCATTGAGATATTTGGGTCCAACTGTTCCCAGAATCCGTACTTTTATGCAAATCTATACCACCCACATACAAAGTAGATGATGTAACAGGATCCACCGCGAGAATGAGATCATACCAAGCTTGCCCTCTGGTAAAATGTACATTATTCTCATTTAACGGTATTGAAATATTTGCCCAGGATATACCGCTATTATTTGTTTTAATAAAAAAGCCAATATCGTTGTCAGAATATTCAACTGAGTTCCCAACAGCAAATACTGCACCTGGATCTGATGGCGCAACTGCGAGTTCTACTCTTTTTGCATTAATATTCTCGTATACTACATTCCAGTTTATCCCATCAGTAGACTTTAAAATAGTGCCGGCACCATCCCACCACGCATTTCTTCTCGTTCCAACCCACAATGTATTATCACTTCCAATTTCCAAATCTGACGGCTGGTAAGGTTGGTTGTTGGGCGCAACTTCTGGAAGAACTTGCGTAAAGGAGGCACCTTGATTAACAGAACGGTAAAGACCATGAGCACCTGAGTGCCATTCCCCTTCATAATAATTCATACCAGTGCCTGCATAAAGGACACCCTGGTTATTTTCATCACGAACCACCATATCATTTACATAATAGAAATTCTCAGTACTGCTCAGATGGTACCAACTATCCCCCCCATCTTCGGATTTCCATATACCAAATCCGCGACTCGCATTCGCATATATTTCCCCTGTCCCTGCATAAAATATATTGGTATTCGTTGGATCATACACTATCGAAGAAATTGCCAGATTGGCCCATAAATCATCAATTTTATACCAGACAGGTGCTGATGCAGTAATATCATTGGTAAACCAAAGACCGCCAGTAATACCACCTGCCCAAAATCGTTTCTGATCAGGGTCGTTAGGGTCAAACATTATAGCCCTGGTACGGCCAGCCACATTCGAAGGGCCTTGTTCTTCCCATACCAATGAATCTCTGTAAGAAGATCCTTGATTATTGCCTAATCTTCGTTCTGTTTCCTTTAAGGCATTAAATAGCCTTTCCTGGGGTACTCTGCCAAGTGCAGGGTCCATTGTTTTGATTTTTTCAAATTCAGCATTTGGTTTTGGGCGAATATGCTTTGGTATATTTTTGCGCTCTTTTTTTGTTAAACGTTCCTGGGTATAATAGGGTTGATTATGAAGCAAATTTTCGTAGACTATTTGACCATGTTTATGCAAATACCCCTCGCGGTTACCAATCCCTGTGGAAACAAAAATAATTAATGTTAAAATACTAATTATTGTATGAATTTTAATGGTCATGGTTAACCTCCTCCCTCATAGAATAAAATCATTTATCGAGTAAAGACTGGTGTGTTTGGTGTAGACAGGCTTGGGTTGTGGCAATATCCATCATGATCGAAGTTGTGAATATTCGCGGGATTATGTAATCGGTTTTGGACTATATAACGTGCCATAGCCCCCCGTGCCTTTTTAGCAAAGAACGAAACAATTTTCGGCTTGCCCTTTTTGATCTCCTTGAAGACAGGGGTGACCACCTCAGCTTCCAATTTACTCATGTCTATGACTTTGAAGTATTCCAACGATGCGCAATTGATTATAACTCTCTGCTTATGGGAATTTAGCTCCCTGTTCAATGCTTTGGTGATAATATCGCCCCAGAATGAATACAGATCATTTCCATTTCCATGATCCAAGCGTGTGCCCATTTCCAGCCGGTAGGGCATAATCAGGTCCATGGGCCTCAACAAACCATATAACCCGGATAATATGCGGGTATGTTGCTGGCAGAATTTGATATCTGCTTTAGATAATGTAGCTATGTCGAATCCGGTATAAGTATCTCCAGTAAAGGTATACATAGCCTGCCGTGCACTGTCAGAATGAAAGGGTATACTCCAGTTCTGGTAACGTTCCCAGTTTAATATTGATAGATTTTCACTAATATTCATTATATCACTTAACATATCCGGCTGATATTTCTTCAGGAGCTTTACCAGGGTGCTGGCCGGGTCCAGGAATTCGCAGGTACTCTGAAATCCATCCGCGGCGCTGCAGTCTGATGAGAGCTTTTTTGCCGGAGAGATGACTGTAATCATAATATATCCCAAATCCTCATATTCTAATGTTAATCACTCTGTTGATAATATTCATAAAAAATAGCATTTGCAGTCCCATATTTTTTCCTGCCTGGCACTATTTACTTTAATTCGTCCTTTCACAAAGCGGCTGGAGATCAATCCCTGTCCTGGTGCTGTGCCGATTGGCCCCTGGTGTATTTTTTCTGGCACCTACTGCAGACATAGGTACCCCGTCCTGCTACCTTGATTTTTTCAATATCCCGGCCGCAGGTGATGCAGGGCTGACCCTTCCTGCCAAAGATACGGAGTTGACTGGTATAGCGGCCGTTTTGGCCATTCAAATAAGAAAAATCAATAATGGTTGTTCCCTTGGCTGTAATCGCAGCTTTTAATATTGCCTGTACAGCTTCATGTAGCCTACTGATCCTTGCTGCCGGAAGAGCGTTCGAAATGGAACCAGGATGGATTCCCGCCGCCCACAGGCTTTCATCTACATAGATATTTCCTAATCCTGCCAGGAAGGATTGGTCAAGGAGGAGTGCTTTTATATTTCTTTTCCTTTGCTGTAATGCCCGGTGCAGCCAACCCACGGAAAAGTTTTTTCCCAGCGGTTCCGGCCCATGTCTTTCATTGATCGGCGTCAAATCATTGTATAAGTATATTCTGCCAAATTTCCGTGTATCGTGGAAAATGAGCTTTTTCCTGCTGTCTAACTTGATCACCGCAGTGGTGTGCTTTGGGATATGATTTGCAACAGGAAAGAACAATTTACCGGTCATGCGGAGATGAATGGCTAAAATGGATGAGGGAAAATGAATAATGATGAATTTTGCCCGCCGGGTCACATCCTGAATCAAGGTCGTTCTACCCTTGATGAACAGGTCACTGGGAATAAAATTGGATAGCACTTTTTCCCAGATGGGTGTGATACAGGTTATCCGGTCGCCGACCAGGTCTTCTTTAAGCCCGTTTACAACCGTTTGGACTTCAGGCAGTTCGGGCATTATTATGTCGCCTCGGCAAGTATGTTTTTTGATGATCTGCCCAGGTATACCACCAGGATAGTACCGATGAATGCGAAGGCGTAATGAATGGTGGTGAATGTCATCCCAGCCACGACATTGTGATACTCAACAATCCACCCCGCAGCCAATGCGCTGGACACCACCATCACCCGGGTATATACGCCGAATATGGTCTGCACTCTGCCCATGATATTGTTGGGAATGTTTTCCATAAATACGGTCCGGATAATGATACGGGCGGAGTTATTGTGCAGACCCATGAAAAAATAGGCTGTTGCCGCCAGATAAATGGACGCCAGAAGCGGCGTGATGAAACACATGATGCCTGCAATCGCATAACAGACCAGAAGTGATTTACTCCGGCCTAGGTTCTTCGTCAGCGAGACAACAGCAACAGTAGAAATCAAAGCACCGATACCATAAAAGCCATCCATGAGTCCGTACCCCCAGCTGCCTGCTAAAAACACTTCCCTTGATAGAGTAATGGTTAGTACTGATAAGGCACCCCAGATTGCCACATCGGATAAAATGGTCATTAATCCAAGGATCAGAATAGTACCCTTCTCCCGTAAATAAACAAAGCCGCGGGTAAGCGCAACAATCAGTTTTTCCGGTTCATGCTTCATATTCACCCGTTGGAATGGTGCCAGCGAGATCAAGATGCCTGAGATAAAATAGGTAACAGCATTGATGCAGAGAGCGGCGAAAGGACTGTAAATGTGAACAATAATGCCCCCCAAACCGGCGCCTAACAGGGAACCAACCTGGTAGCTGGCTGACAACACGGCGTTAGCCGGGAAATAATCACGCTCTGATACAAGCTCCTGCACGAATGCCTGTGCGGTGGGCCAGAATATTGAATTCCCCAGACCCATGAGAATCGTCACCGGGTAAAGGTAGGATATTTTGAATCCTGATTTTGCCAGGACCAGCAAGAATACACAGATTACAATTAAACGAAAACCATCCAGAAATACCATGAGCCATTTTCGATTTACCTTATCAATGATAATCCCGGAAAAAAGAGCAAGTAGAACTCCTGGTGCAGTGGCAAGGGCCATAATCTTGCCCAGTGCAAACTCTGAACCTGTTTCTTGAAGGACCAGCCAGCTCACTGCCACCAGGTTGAATCCGAATCCGATCAGGGAAATGATATTCCCAAAGAAGAATAGAAGAAATGTTGAGTTCCTTAGCAAATGAATCATCGGTTGTTTGAATATTCCCCTAGACGACTTGTATTTATAACAATAATCAATAGTGAATATGAAGAAAATATTGATTTATATAAAAGAATATCTATACAGCGCGGGTGCCCCGTTGCGGAGCACCCGGCTGTTTAATGCAGCTGATCTCCTATGGATCTCAACAATTGAGTGCGCTAATAAGCCGCTCCATTGGAGGTCAGCATACTACTTGAATTAGACAACTGATCACCTCCTTTCATAATTATTGAAAAAAACTGCTTAAGGAAATTAGGCATATTCCAAATAAATATTCAAAAATCATAAGGCCATGCTAGTGTTCAGATCATTTCACTCTAAAACAATTATACAATATGCCTTTGTGTTACCACTTTATACAGACCCCCTGCTGTCCTGTAATGGCGGTATTTATAGACGGTGCTCAATCATCTCCGGGTATTCGCTCAGCATTTTTTTCCACTTGCGCTGTAATTCTGCTATTCCCTGGTCATATTCCTTGTACCTGATATTACCATTGATGCGTACGCCAATCAGTTTTTCCTGTAGTACTTTTTCTATCATAAGTCCTGTCCACGGCACCTGACCCCATTCTTCAATAATATCAGGCGGATCGCCCTCAATAATATTGGTATGAATTTCCCCTGAGGGCGATAAACTGACAATATACCCATCATCAAAAAGAAACATGAAAGATTCCTGCTGTTCTATGAAGAGCCAATCCTGGTCGTGATAATGGAATTTCAAGCCCAGTTCCCGGGTGTTTTTATCATAGAACAGGTTTAAATCCACCGTCCCGTTCGGCCCGTATATATTATTATCTACTTCAGAAATCAGATGGTTTTGTGTGTCGGGATCTACGGTAAGGATCACCTTGTGTTGAGTCGCTTTACACCCTGTTTTCAATATTAATACCGCCAGCAATACAAGGTTGCAGTAATTTAGTATAGCCAGTTCACCAGCAATATCATATTTGTCGAATTGAATGAATAACTTTCTTACTATATGGTTTTGTTTTTAAGGAATTTATAACTGCCCTTCTGCCACTATTGAAGCCTCGAACAAAGACAAACTTATATTCTCAATAGCAGACAGTTTGAGATGTTCCGGATGTTTTCTCAGATAAAGATGTACAACTTCAATATATTGTTCTACCTGCCACTGTCTGCTCAAAGGCATCAGCACGATGCCGAGATTGGCACTGGCTTTTTTATTAGGGATATATTCAGCAATAATTTTTGTATAAACAGTCCTGGAATGGGCCATGGCATTGACCACGCCCATAATATAAGCACTGGCCGTTTCGTAATCATGATAATCAGAAACATTTGTGGAATATTTTTTATTGAGTGAGCGGTAAAGGTCATAGCCGGTGATGGTATCCCCAAAAGCAGGATTCACCAATAAAAGAAAAAGGAAAAAATATCGCATTTTATTCTCCTAACACTTATGTGGGTGCGGGAATTTAGAGTCAACCGGTATTGCAATTAAAGGCTGGAACTGGAGAAAAAACCTCCCTAAAGGAATTTTTTTTAAATAAACGTTAATTATTTAAATTAATTTTTATCACGATAGAGTTACATTAAAGAAGAGATTGGTAATGAAGGTAAAAGTATTTGAAATTAATAAAAGCGGATTGGATCCGCTAAGTGTGGAAATGGAGCAGACGCTGCAGGCCTGGCTGGACAGCAATACTGGAATAGAGATTATCAATATTTCCCAGTCGCAGCACCTCCGTGAGAATACTGTATTTATTACTGTTTTTTATAAAGACAGCCAGGCAGGTTAATCCGGCCTATTCTCCAGTTCCAGCCAGGTGACCAATATGAGAATCCTGTTGTAAAGGGCAATCTCCCGCAGGGTGGCATTTTCTCCGGGTTTTGGCAGGGAACGGAGCAACTTTTCGGCCAGGCTAACTGACGCGGCCGTTTTCCCGGCCGTGTTGTGGTGAACGAAAAACGGATGTTTTGTTAAGCCCCCGCATTCATATTTCCAGAGGATTTCACCGGTTTTCTCATCCATTTTATATTCATTTGTTTTACGGATATAGGTGGCATCAAAGGGGCACTTGACCCGCGTGTACTGAGCGCTGGAAAGGGAAATAAACAGAATGTAGAGTGGGATTCGGGATAACATACAACTCAAATTTATATCATCATTCTGGTAAGATGTAAAATATATTGCAATGAATTGCAGGCACGGGACTGCGCAGCATCAGGGCTGCAGCAATATGCCAAGCCGAATCAGGGCGTTGCCGATCCAGGTCATTAACCCGATGTACAATACCCCATATATCCTGTTAATCGGAAGAATACTGGATATCTCGGGTAATGCAGTCTCATACCAGTCCCTGCCAAACCATGCGATCCCATTGTAGATAAGACTGTCAATGAAAAAAATATACCAAAAAAGAACTTCTATATTAATCATTCATTGTTCCTGTAGGTTTTATTATTAAGTTTGCCTGACTGCTCCCATCCTGTGTTCCCGTATCTGTCATTAATAGTGAACTGGCCGTCCCTTTCGCTGTTTGTACCGATTATCCCTGTTGTTTTACCATAATGATTCATGAACCGGAGCATCCCGCCAGTCCCGGCTGCATTCAGGCCGAAAAATACGCCGCTGCTGTCTTCAGAATTCAGGAAAGCCGCCGTGGCGTTGCCGCGGATCCGGCTTGAAAAATGGCCGGCATCGTTGGTGTGGAACATGGACAATTCCCCCCGGGATGTCATAAGACAGGCGAGGGAATCATTTTTATCCCTGATGGCCAACATGCCACCAAGGTTATCGTCGATCCCGATTATAGCTGCTGCTGTGCCATTCCCGTCAAAGGACTGGAACTTTCCATCAGCGATCCGGCTCTGGATCAAGTGTTGTTTACCGGTATTGTAGAGGCTCAGGGAAGCGGATTGACCGCCCTCGGCATCTAAAACGGCAAAAGGCTCAGTATTCTTGTACAGTGTCAATATGCCCGCATCCTTGCCGCCAATCGTACACAAGGTTTCCCCCTGATCGTTCTTTACGGATAGTTGATTTACTGATAATTCCCCCAGGGATAACCGCTGGTAACTGCTTTGAGCAGAAATAAATAACATGCAGCTCACGCTCAGCAGAATACCTGTGACCAGGCCGACGCTGTATTCTTTCATATCGTACTCCCTTAAACGGCTGTAAATCTAACGGGACTTTCGGGAACAAAGAAGCCTTTCCAGGCCCTCCCTGGCATCGCAATACAAATAAAAGATGCATTGCAGGTTGAAATAGAGGTTGTCTGTCGATTTAAAGGATGATTATGTACTGTATCATATTGATTTAAATAATATTACAATAATAAGTAAGTTTTTGCCGTTTTTTCCTTACCGTCCAGGCGCAGTCGGCAGGCGTATTTCCAGATATATATTTGTATAGGTTACATAATTACAAGTATTTAGCGAACAAGTTACTAAACATATTATGTATAATTGCAGCACATATACCCCTGTTTTACAGGTCAGGCTTCAATAAAGAATCAAAAGGGATCAGGCCTGGTTCTCTTCTTTTTTCATTATCTACTTTAGATGAATCACTATATGTTATTATATAATAGTATTCTAACGCTGTATTAGTATTTCGTACAGCGCGGATATTATGGTATTCACGGCCAAGGCTGTTTCGGTCCCTGAATTCGTTGTAATAAGCGCTGATTGTCCGTTCCCGGGCCCGCTTACGCACCGGATCCGCTGCCAGTACAGGTTCATAAAATTTAAATTCAAATGTATTGACCTCGTCCGGTATTTTTTTAACGTCCAATAAAACAACAACATCATTTACCATGTGTTTTTTCACACCGTACATATCTTCCAGGTAAGGATTGAATACCGTACCCGCACACCCGGGTAATAATCCCCCTGCAATCAGGATAATTTGAACGTGTTTAAACAGTATGAATTTTTGCTTTTTTATCTCCATGTTGTCGATTGGGAATTGGGTGGCTATCTCACGGCTTGCAAAGCCTGTTTCAGGACCGGTTCCAGTCTTGCGCTCCAGAGGTCATACCCATGCTGGCTGAGGTGCAGGCTGTCGGACACAAAAAGAGCGGGATTTGGCTGCCCTGCCGCGTTCAGCATGGGTGTGGCTGTATCCGCATAATAAAGCGCAGGATACTTATTGGCGTAGGTTTTGATCAAAGTATTGGTTTTTTCCATAACCGGCCAGAATGACCAGCGCCTAAGACTGGGTTTGATGGATATGAATATAATGGGTGTAACCGGCAGCTTCTCATTGACCCGGGCAACGAAACTCTTATAGTCCTCAAATACGCGCAGGGCGCTTTTCCCGCTTGCAATATCGTTGTCCCCGGCATAGAGCACGATGGCCCGGGGCGCATATTTCAGTACCGTTTTATCAAAATAATAATTCACATCCGAAATATGGGAGCCGCCAAAACCGCGATTAATCACCGGCACAAAAGGGAAATACCTGGATGTAGGCCACTTCCGTATGCTGGAACTGCCCACGAACAGCACAGCGTCATCCGGAACTGAATTTTTCTCATCCCAGTATTCAAATGACTCAATATAGACCTCATCGCCGTCGGGGCTTTTCGCAAACCTGGCAGGGTCAGGGTCGGCCTGGCCGGTCAGGAGTGTGATCATGCCCATGAGTAGCGGTGAGATAAGGGTAATTATTGCGCGCACGGCCGGTACCTATTGCCCTGTTATTTTCCAATATTCTGAGCCATCATCTTTTCTAGCTAAATATCGCCTTGATATCAGTTCTCTTCTCAGCAATGCAATATCCTGGAATAAGTGAGATTGTTGGATTATTCCATTTACTTCTTTTTCAGTATAAATTTTATCAAATATAAACTTTGCTGCTAAAAATTCTATAACGCTTTTTTTATCAGCCTTCTTTTTAGGCCACCTGGTTATTTTGCCGTATGCATTAAATAAATTATTCATAAAATTCTGGTGTAGTTAATTAATTACCTAATCTACCTTCATTGCCCCTGTTAAAAACACCACTTTTTACCAATATGGAGAATCATCAGCTGTCAAATTAAGGGTAAGACGATTTGTCCACGGGATACCGGGTTATGATCATGGGACCATCTTCATCACTCAGAAAATGATAGAGATCAGAATCCTGCAGCAGGTCACTCACACTTCTCTCTTCCCCGTTGACACTGCATTTCGCAAGGGCAAAGCGGATACCATGACTGTAATCCGCATACCAGTTTATATGGCCTGAATATAAGGGCTGGATAGGCTGTCCATTGGTCCTGTGCCAGCCATAGATCACTACTTTATCCTGGTTCTCTGATATACGATTGGATAAAACCACATCCTTTTTATGCCCGCCAACCATAGCTCCCAGCGGAAACGGATTTATCTTATCCTGCCGCTGCAGCCATACCAGTTCATTATGGTCAGCAAATACAGGAATAGTGACCATTTCCGGACTTGGATCGATAGGTATAGGCTCCAGTTGTATGTCTGCCTGCAGCCAAATATCGTTCACCATTTTACGGGTGATCATAATGAGTCCAAGGGCATCAGCAATTTCCTGGGCAAGGATGGGTGTCATAGGGAGTAAAAAATAATCTTCATCGCCGCCCACTGCCATATAATCCGCAGTGACATAAAAGATTAATTCCCAGGAAGGGTTCCCCATCCCAACCGACGCAGATACGGACTTTAACTGACGAAGAAATGACGGAATATTTCCAGACATGATTTCAGAATAAATTATTTCTTCACGTTCCCGCAGGCTTAAGGGTGTCAATATTTGGACCAGATCAGTCCCGCTGTACGCATTGACGGATCTTTCTGGTAAATCCAGGTTTGCTGCAAACAATGCCTCTTCCTGCAGGGAATTATCTGAATTGCCATTGCCCTGGCAGCACCAGGAAAGTGCAATCAATAATAAAAGTGGAGGTTTAATTTTCATTTTCGCCCACGCACCGCATACAGGCGGGCGGTGTCCATCGAGAGTATGCCGAAGAAAAGCATCGCTATCACCTGCTGTCTATCCTAAATAATCTCAAAATAGCGGTCCAGCATCCAGCGCCAGTCAGGGTCACCCTTTTTCTGCTCATTATAGCATTGAGCCTCCCACTTCCGGGTCAGGCTGAAGTGGTCTACCCACTCATCCCCAAATAACTCCCGCATGACACTGCTTTGATGAAACGATGCAGTCGATTTTTTCAGTGTTTCTGGCAGTTTTGCATTTTCCGGTGAAGTTTCCAGGTCATAGGCATTTCCCACTACCCCGGGCGGCAGCTCAAGTTTATGCTCAATGCCGTAAAGCCCGCAGGCAATGGAAGCAGCCAATACCAGGTAGGGGTTTCCGTCGGCGGCGGCAATGCGGTATTCCAGGCGGTGGCTTTTTGGCGAGCCAGGGATAACCCGGATGGCACAGGTGCGGTTGTCCAGGCCCCAGTTGGAATGGGTGGGTGCCCAGAAACCCTTGATCATACGGGTATAGGAATTGACGGTGGGAGCGATCATGGGCAGCACCTCCGGCAGAAGCCTGAGCTGCCCTGCTAGGTAATGGCGGAAAGTATCACTCATATGAAGTGCCTTCGTGTCATGGTAAAAAGCATTGCTTCCGTCCTTATACCAAAGGGACTGATGCAGGTGACCGCTCTGGCCCGGATAGTCTGGCGACCACTTGGCCATGAAAGTGGCCATAAGTTCCCTCCTCTGGACAAGAACCTTGGCAAAGGTCTTAAACAGGGCCGCTTTGTCTGCGGCTGCCAGCCCGCTGTCAACGGAGATACAGGCTTCTAAAACGCCTGGTCCTGTTTCGGTGTGGACGCCTTCGAGTTCCATATCCATTTCCCGGCAGGTATCAATCAAGTCATGATACAATTCGCTGTGAACGGAACTGCGCAGTATAGAATAACCGAACATACCTGGAGTGAACGGGGCCAGGTTTTCGTACTTTTTTTCACGAACGGTATGGGGCGTTTCATCAAAGAGAAAAAACTCATATTCAAAGGCAGATTTGACCTTATAACCCATAGCATCTGCCTTATGCAGGACAGTCTTGCAGAGCTGCCGGGGGCAGGCGGGATAAGGGATGTTCTCCGGAGATTCGAAATCGGCGATAAAAAGTGCTGTGCCCGGCTCCCAGGGGATCTTCCGGAAGGTGCCAACGTCAATCTTCGCCGGTGCGTCGGGAAAGCCAGTATGCCAGCCGGTGACCGTAGGCTGATCATACAGTTCATCTGCCGTATCCCAGCCGAAAACAACATCGCAGAAGCCGAAGCCCTTTTCCAGCGCCGATTCAAACTTCTTAATATTGATGTATTTCCCCCGCATGATACCGTCTACATCAAAAATGCCCAGTTTGATCTTGTGAATCTTATTTTTTTTCAGCTTGTCAAGTATGGGGAGCATTATTAATAGTAAAATATTAAGGTTATTTTAATAAAATCATTTTTTTAACCAGGTGAAAATAACTGGCCTGGATTGCATAAAAATACATACCAGCACTAACAGGTATCCCAGCATCATTGGTGGCATCCCAATGGATTGATTTGAACCCGGCATTCTGCTGGCTGTTCACCATAGTTTTAACATTCCTTCCCATCATATCATAGATAGTGATATTGACCATGGCATCTTCTGGAAGATCATAGCGGAGAGTTGTGAATGGGTTGAATGGGTTGGGGTATGCGTTGTAAAGGCTATAGGTGATTGGGAATGTTTCATCTGTGATTGCGGCCTGGGTACAATTATAGGTGTCTTGTTCTCCTGCATAATTTTCGATACATGACGGATAGGGTGGACAGAGCTGGTTGTTGGAAATATTGAAATCAGAAGAACTGCTCCAATTCAAATCTAGACCGCATATACTCACAGGTATCGCTCCGGTGAGGCTGTTACTGTTTAAACGTAAACTGGTCAGATTGGTCAGATTCCCAATCTCTGCAGGAATGGGACCTGTGAGTTCATTAGTGCCTAAACCCAGATTAATCAAATTGGTCAGATACCCAATCTCTGGAGGAATGGGGCCTGTGAGGCCATTCCATTGTAAATCCAAATGAGTCAGATTGGCCAGATTCCCAATCTCTGCAGGAATTAAACCTGTGACTCCACTAAAATATAAACTCAACCAAGCCAGATTTGTTAAACTTCCAATCTCTGTCGGAATGGAACCTGTAAGGTCATTCCATTGTAAATCCAAAAAAGTCAGATTTGTGAGATTCCCAATCTCCGGGGGTATCTCTCCGGTTAGTCCTCTATTAGATAAATCCAATTCAGTAGTATTTTCTATTGAATAACACTGATTCCATAATTCAACTTCACTGCTGTCACACTGACCCCCGCCTGTAAATGGGATATCTATACTCCAGACAGCACCATTGATCAAACCATCATTATCGTTTCCGCCCGCATCATTGGCTATGTCTCCGGTGCCTTCGTTGAAATTCCAGTAACCGACCAGACCTGCCTCACCGGTCAAATCTGCATACATATAATCCTGAATTTGCTGTTCTGTCAAGGCAATGTTCCAGAGGCTCACTTCATCCGCCTGACCATCCAGGTCAAAGTTCGTGGTTTGGAAGACCAGCCTGCCAATTGTTAAAGATACATTTTCATTGATAATTTGCCCGGATGCTTCTGTTGACCCTGCTTCAATACCATTTATATAAACAAATAGATTAGCGCCATCATAAGTCAAGGCAAGATGATACCATGTGTTGGGACTAATGGATTCTGCAGCTGTCACAACAGTATATGCCACATTTCCAGTTACTCGTAACCGGCCTTCCACTTTGTAATTATCAAGCTGCAGGAGATAGAAATCAGCATCGGATTCATTCCTGAAACCAAAAAAAGCATCAAAATCAGGCCATCCAGAATTTGTGTTTCGTGGATATACCCATCCACACAAGGTTATTTGTCCGGCATTAGCAATCATTGCGGAGCCATAAGGAACTTCGACATAGTCAGCTTCTCCATCAAAGTTCAAGGAATAAGAGTTTTGAGCTTTAACAGGATATATTGATAAGATAATAAATGTTATATAGAAAAATCTTATTTCCATGCCTAGCTGAAATATACCCACTATCATCCCACATAAAAAAACCACTTAAAGGTCATCCCCAGGCGGATGGCTGAATAGCTCTTTGTAATATTCGAGAATTGCAACGTACCCTGCCAATGCGGTTGGGTCGACCGATAGGGGGGCTACTGAGATCCCGGTTCCAAATACCGATCGAAGTGAGCTACGAGCTTGCCAAATAGGTAGCGTGCATAGTGGGTCGGGCGTGTCCAGCCATGGGTTGCCCCGGGAGCGAAGGCGAAATCAAAGTCCTTGCCTAAGCGCATCAACTCTTCCGCCAGTACCACCGTCGTCTTGAATGGCACCACGTCGTCCTGCATTCCGTGGATCATCAGCAGATGATCCTCCAGGTTGCCCGCGTACTGTACGGCGCCCCGGGCGAACGCCTCCGGATGACTCTGTGGGCGTCGCGCTATGGCGACATCGTCTGTACCAAAGAAATACGGGTCCACCGCTGCAGCCCCGGCGACTCCGGCCTTGTACAATCCCGGCTTCTTGAAGAGCGAGTATATAGTTAGCGTGCCCCCGTAGCTGCTGCCCCAGATTCCGACTCGCCCCGGATCTACGTAGGGCAGCGTCGATAAGTAATTGACAGCGCTCTCGAGGTCGTCGATGTCCCTGCCGCCGAAGTCCATGAGGAACTCCTCCCTAAATGCCCTCCCGTATCCGGTGCTGCCCCGCACATCGACCTGGATCACGATGTAGCCCCGTTCGACTAGAAGCTGGTGCAGGAGGGCGATCGTTCCGGCCCATCGGTTGCGCACCGTGTTCGAATAGGCAGGGCCGAAAATGACGGGATACCGTTTTCCGGGCTTGAGGTCGGCCGGCTCGAGGATGCGTGCGTGCAGTGTGTAGTTATCGATTCGGCTCGGGAAGGTCGCGTACCGTGCTCGGGCCCAAGATCGACGCAAGAACTCAGGAGTGGGTGACGTGGTGATCCTGCTCTCGGGTAAGCCGTTCCGTGTATCCGCGAGGTAGAGCTCCGGCGGGCTCAGGTCACTGTTGTGGAGAAGCGCTACCCTTGTGCCGTCGGGAGACGGGTAGGGACGGTGTTGACCCGGCAGGGTGGTGACGCGCGTTGCAGTTCCTCCTACATCCGGGATACGAAACACCTGACGCTCGTACGGGCTTGGCTCATTGGACTGGAAGAAGATCATGCCTGCGGGCGATACAACGAGGGGTTCGCCCGTGACATCGAAGGACTCGTTCGTCAACAGATTCGGCGTTCCATCACCGGGAGCAAGAAGATAGAGCCCATAACGATCACCGAGGTCGCTAAGAAACACCACGCGCACGCCGTCGGAGTGCCAGGCAGATGCGATGGATGTATATACCCGTGTTTCCCGATGGTCGTGCCAGAGTTCCTGCATGCGACCATCAACCGGGTCGACGGTGTGCAACCAACGGTCCACCGCCGTATCCGACTCTCGATCAAGGAGTAGGGTTCCATTGGGGGACCAGGAGAATGCGACAACACGGTTGGCCGTGGGGCCCGGAAGATCCAACAGCGCTAGGTCACCGCTTTCGATTCCATAGAAACCGATTGTGCGGTGCTCATTCGGGTCACCGGGGTATCCCCGGCGAAGGTTGTTTACAAGGGTCTCTTTGCCGAGATAGTACGGGAACGGCACCGTTCGCATGTTCCGGCGATCGACGTAATGAACCGCAATGGTCCGGCTGTCGGGCGACCAGGCGTACGTGGGGCCACCCCAGACGTACGGCCCGATTTCGACGTCGGGGCGGTTGTATCGCCCGAGCTGCACGCTGGAAATAGACGGTACACCAACCTCCGTCGCCCGGGTCAGCGTACTTGTTCCCAGATGGAAGAGCCAGAGGTCGCCGTCTTGAAGGAAGGAGACATAACGGCCGTCAGGTGAGACAGCCAGGTCCGACTTATTGCCCCCTGTCTTCGTGAGACGCTTCCCGCCCCCATTCGTGAAGGACACACGCCATACGTCGCCGGAGCGTAAATAAATAAGGCCTGCCGCGTCGGGTGTCCACACAAACAGATCTACGCCTCCCGTGCCTTCGATCTCCGAGGTGAGACGGCGCAGCCCTGAGCCGTCGCCCCCAACGATCCATATCTCGCGGCGTGGCAGTCCAGAGTCGTTCCAGAGGAACGCGAGTTGGCGGCTGTCGGCTGACCAGGCGGGGGAGGTCGGCGCTGTACCGGTAATTGAAGGCTGCGAGACGATACGATCGATAGTGAGCGCCGGTTCTTGACCGGCGCCGGCGGTCAGCGCACCCAGGGACGCCTTGAAAAATTTGCCAGGTAGTTTTTTTTGACCACCGTATACTGGCTCATCTTTCTCAAATATGGTGGATTTATCTACGGATTTTTGAGAACACCCAACAATCAGTAATAATACAAATAATAATGTCTTTCTCATATCAAACTCCTTACCCAAATCTATCCATCCTCCCATAAACAAAAAACCCCGCGAATGCGGGGCTGGATCTTGTCTAGGGCAGCAATTCATAGCGAACATCGGGTCTGTCTGAGTGCGGTTCATAATCACCCCAAAATTCTTCTGCAAACTTAAGCCCTGCTTTTTCCATGACTCTAATTGATGCTATATTATCAATCATGGCTCGAGCAACAATAAGTTTATCCATTCCCTTCCCTCTTTTAACAAGCGCTTTTGCCACCTCAGTTGCGTACCCGAGCCCCCAGAACTCCCTTTTCAGGCGCCAGCCAATTTCAACTGCGTCATTTATATCTTGGTCAGGTTCAAACTGGAACCAGCCAATATAATTTTCCGTGCGCTTAAGGTAGGCTGGGAAAATACCAAACTCCTCCCCGTGACTGTAGGATTTCATGATTCTTGGCATCGACCTTGATTTCACTTCATCAAAGGTCATTACTTTTCCCGGTGTAATGTATTTCATCACTTCAGGATCACTATTAAGCTGAAACAGCAAATCAACCTGTTCTTTCCTGAATTTCCTTAGTTGTATCCTTTTGGTGCTGATTGGTTCCTTCATGAAATAGCAAACCTATTATTTACAAGAAATTGCATATTGTTTTGATAATTTTTTCAACTTCACACCCAAATGTAACAACACCCCAAAAAACAAAAAACCCCGCTATTATACGGGGTCTCATGTTGTGGTGAGTGAGATAAATCTATTTAAGGAAAATCATTTTCTTTGTCTGCTTGAAGTTTCCAGCCTGTATAGTATATAAGTACAAACCAGCACTCACTGGCTGACCTGTATTGCTGGTAGCGTTCCACTGGATAGATTTATAGCCAGCGTTTTGCTCTTTGTTAACCATAGTTTTGACTGTTCTGCCCATCATATCGTAAATAGTTATGTTTACCAATGCATCTTCCGGTAAAACATAGCTGATTGTTGTCAATGGATTGAAAGGATTGGGATAGTTGTTATTCAAACTATATTCAATTGGGGTCTGACCAAATTCGCCTTCAATAACGCTTACTGTTCCACCACCTTCCCAGTAAATATCATCCAGCCCAAATTCACACGACGCACCATTCACTTCCAGTATGACGAATTCATAACTCAACATGCGTAAATCAATAAATTCGCCCCGGATATCTTCCACGGGGATTGATGCCTGCCCCCAATTGCCGTCCCTGACAAGTCCATAGGTTGTCTGGTTCGCTGGAAAATCAACATACGACTGATTGCCCCAGGCATCTATAATACCGATCTGAAATGAAATATTTGCCGGGATTTTGATCATGAATTTTAAATGTCCTTCTTCAAAATTGAACAGGTTAACCGGCTGCATGGACATGATTCCTGCGCCAAACCAGCCTGAACCGGTGGTTTGCCATGATATACCGTTCTCACCTTCATAGGGCGGAATACTGCCTTCGCTTAAGGTACCTTCCCAGACATAGATTTCCGCATCGTCACCGGCTACCAAACCGTTATCAATCGGAGTTGTGTCTGTAAAGAGACCAAAGGTACCTCCCTGGAAAGTGGGCGGCCCGATATGAACTTCGCCCTGCCCGTTCCATTCCATCACTTTAATGTAGTCAACATACATATGAGCAGGGAAAGGCATAGAAATCGGTAATCCGCTTCCACCAATATAAACTGCATCTGTAAATGCACCGCCTATAGCTAGGTTTGCTATTAAATAAAATGGTTGTTGAAATTCAGCAGAAACACTATCAATGGGTAATGGGTCAGTGTAAAAATCATATTCCACTTCATTATCGATTACTGTAAACCGGATACTGTCTGGATCCCAATAAATTCGATAGGTGAGAAACCTGTCGTTTAAATTATCATAATTGTAGTAGGGTCTGCAATAATCATCATCCGGATCCCATGAGATACTGGCGGCCCCAGATGGATTTTCTGGGACCACAGCTTCATCTGCATAAAAAATAGCGTTTGCCCCAACT
>Ga0208522_1000294_pt1 | contig 34720 bp, 37 predicted proteins | sample ETNtaG_25_FD_185763 | JGI IMG/M metagenome (GOLD analysis project Ga0208522, IMG submission 185763) | Marine microbial and viral communities from oxygen minimum zone, Eastern Pacific Ocean - ETNP201302SV86 (SPAdes) (version 2) | ecosystem: Environmental > Aquatic > Marine > Oceanic ... | reverse complement strand
TTTTATCTGGAATTGAATTTAATTGTAAGATAGATTTTGTTGGTTGAGCAATTTTATTTCCATCAAATTCAAGAGTTACACTAATACCGTTATCTTTTTGAATTGTAAATGCTGTAAATTCATACATTCCAATAATTGAAAAGAACTCATCTACCTTTTTTGCATTTGTTTCAAATATTCCATCTGAGTTGGACAATGCAGTTACTAACAAACTTTTACCCCCATTTGGATCCGTCATCTCCACATTAACGAATGTACTTCCTTCATCTTCATTTCCTACAAATACAATTCCTTCATCAATTGTATAGAAATTTTTTTCAATTGAAAATTCTGTTACTTCTGCATAAACTGGTGCTAACATTATCAAAAATAATGATAATATTCCAAATCCAGCTAATTTTACTTGCATATTATTAATTAGAAAATTCATTTTTAAAAAATAAGCATAATTTTTTCCTGTTTATAGCAAATAATTATTCACAAACTTACAAATCAAGAAGGAATTTCATATACACTTTCTCTTCATTTCTAATCACCATGTCATAAAATGTAGGTGCTTTTATCTCTACTTTGAAATTATGTTTTTTCAAATCTAGAGTCTCACCAAATGCTTTTGCATTAATTTTATAGGAATCGTTTTTTTCAATGGTAAATTCTATTCTTTTTATTGCAAATCCTTCTGTAATGAGAATAAATGGAATTTCTTCTAACCAACTAAAAAGAAGATAATACAGATCTTTTCCTTGTGATACAAATTCTTTACTTTCTTTTTCTTTAACTTTGTCTTGATCTAGTGTTAAATTAATCACTGCATCTGCTGCAACTGAAAATGCTTCTTTTAGATCTTTTGCATTAATTTCAATTATTGCATCAGTTGAATGATCTAGGAATTTATAACTCAATTATCTTTTTTTAATTTCTCCAACTATTAATCTACTATACTAAATTGAATTAATTATGACTAATTGGGACTAATGATACTCAAAAAAGTGAAATTTTTTACATTAAACATTTTAAGTCAATTTGAAGAGATTAATCATATTGAATACCGCAGAAATTTCAATAATTTTGCCTACTTATAATGAATCTAAAAATATTCGTGGAATCTTAGAACACATTAAGAAATCTTTTCCATCAAATCTGAAACTTGAAACTATAATTGTAGATGATAATTCTCCTGATAATACTGCAAAAATTGCTGAAGATTATTTTCATTCAATTAAAGAAAAATCAAGTCATACAATTAATGTAATTAAACGAAAGGCAAAAAATGGATTAAGTTCTGCAATTCTTAATGGAATTCAAGAAGCTTCAGCAAATACAATTGTAGTGATGGACAGTGATTTTTCACATCCTCCTAGTATCATTCCTAAATTAATTGATGCAATTAAACAAACTAGATGTGATATTGCAATTGCTTCACGATATGTACATGGAGGTTCAATTCAGGGTTGGCCAATTAAAAGAAAATTAATGAGTAAGGTTGCAACATTAATTGCAAAAAAAGGATTAGGAATAAAACCTCTTGATCCAATGTCTGGATTTTTTGCTTTTAAAAAAAATATTCTTAATGGATTAAAATTTGATGCACTTGGTTACAAAATGTTATTAGAAATTTTAGTTAAAACAAAAGGTGTTAAAATAGAGGAAGTACCTTATACATTTACTGATAGAGAATTAGGTTCTAGTAAACTTGATACTTCAACTATTGTTGATTATTTTAAATCAGTTTGGAAATTATACAAATATGGAAGGTCAGTTGAAAAAGATGAATCAAGAGCATCTGTTAGGTTTCTTTCAAAGGCTGCAAGATTTTTTACTGTTGGAGCTTCTGGCTTAGCAATTAATTATCTCGCATCTATGATTTTTTCATTAAATTCTGATATGTGGTATATTCATGCTACTACATTTGGAATAATATTTTCCATTTCAAGTAATTTCCTACTAAACAAGTATTGGACATTTGAAGATAGAGACTTTTCTCCAAAACGAACTATTATTCAATATGGAAAATTTGTTGGGTTTAGTTCTATTGGTGCATTAGTTCAACTTGGCTTGGTTTACAATCTTGTAGATCAATGGAGTCTTTCATATCCAATTTCATTAGTATTGGCGGTTGGTGTTGCAGCATTTGGTAATTTCTTACTAAATAAAAGATGGACTTTCAAAGAAAAAGTTTGGAGTTAGAATAGTATTTCTAATTTTTTTAAGAAAAATTGAATTAAATTCTGATACTTAGGCATAAAAATTGAATTATTTGTCTAATCTTTTATTCGTAAGGTAGTTTAGTAAGATTTCTTTGTAAAAAAGAAATGGAACTATTTGATTCATTTCTAATATTTATTGCAGATTTTTTAGGTGAACATCTCTATGAAGGGATATTCTTTGCAGCGTTAATTGAAACTATAATTCCTCCAATTCCGACACTTGCAATATTTCCAACAGCTGGATTTTTAGCATCACAACAAGGAATTTCATTATTTGGTGTAGTTCCTATGATTATTCTTGGTGCAACTGGTGCTACAATTGGAACCTCTGTTATCTATCTAATTGCATTAAAACTTGGACGTACTGTTTTACTTCGATATTTAAAAAATTTTAGAATTTCAGAAGAAAAATTAGGACGGGTAGAAATATGGTTTGAAAAATATGGTGATAAGGCAGTTTTGATCGGAAGAATGGTTCCAGTTATGAGAGAAATGATTTCAGTGCCTGCTGGATTATTAAAAATGAAAATTCCTAAATTTATTTTATTCACTTTTATTGGTTCTTGTATTTGGTCATCTATCACTATACTAGCTGGATATTATTTTGGTGAAGCAATAGGTCTTACCGTTTAATTTAATATTTTTTTAGAAAGATCTATAAACTGAGAAAAAAATTATTCTGATAAGATATGTTTAAAACTAAAGATTGGTGGGATGATTTTCCTGAACTTGAACAAGATTTAGAAGAAAATATTGTTTAGTATTATAGAAATATCTAAATCATAACACTCTAACAGATAATTGACTTGGAATTACCACGTGGAATGAAAGATTTTGTAGGTTCTGAAACCACAAATATAGAACATATTAGATCTCATTTTAAACAACTCTCAAATCTTTATGGATTTTCATTTATGGATCCTTCTCCAATTGAATTACTCTCTACTCTTGAAACAAAGTCTGGTCCTACAATTAAAGATGAAATTTATTATTTCAAAGATAAAGGAGATCGAGAAATTGCTTTGAGATTTGATTTTACTATGGGTCTAACAAGATATGCAACTTCTCAAAAATCTATGAAACTTCCTGCAAAAATTTCCAGTTTTGGTGGAGTGTTTAGATACGATGAACCTCAAAAAGGTCGTTATCGATATTTCCATCAATGGGATCTTGAAATTTATGGTAAAGCAAATTTAGAATCAGAATCTGAAATAATTGAACTAACATCCAGATTGTTTGATTCATTATTGCTAACAAATATTACAATTGATGTTAATCATAGAAATCTTGTTGAATCATACATTAACAAAATTTTTGATTCAAAAGATCCACAATTAGTAGGAGATATGTTACGTGCAGTTGATAAAATTGCAAAAAAATCAAAAGATGAAATAATTAAAGAATTTGAGGATAGATATTCTAAAGAAAATTTGGAAAAAATTCTAGAATTCTCACAAATTAAAGGATCAATTAAAGAAGTTGAATCTGTATTTGATGTATCACAATTGGAATCTTGGGATGAAATTAAAGCATTATTTGAGTCTCTAGAAAATCGAGGTGTATCAAATGTTAGAATTAATTTTGGTATAGTTAGGGGATTAGATTATTACTCTGGAATTGTATTTGAAGTATTTGATAAAAATTCAAAACTTGGTGCTTTAGCTGGGGGAGGAAGATATGATACATTAACTAAAGCATTCAAAAGAGATGATCTTGGTGCAACAGGAGTTGCAGGTGGTGTCGAACGAATTATTTTAACAATGCAAGAACAAAATATTATTTCAGAAATACAACAACCTAGAATTTCAGTTCTATACATTAATGATGATATGCAAAAAGTTGCACATTCTATTACATCATTACTTCGATTAAATAAAATTCCAACTGATATTGATTTGGCGGGAAGAAATTTAAAAAAACAAATGGATATTGCAAATACTGCAAGATTTACAATTATTGTTGGACCTCAAGAATTAGAACAAGGAAATGTAGTACTCAAAGATATGAGAACTGGAACTGAAGGAACTGTTTCTTTAGAAAAATTAACTGATGATCCAAAGTCTATTTTTAATTTAGAAATGCCTTAGTTAAATTCATAATTTCAGAACCGTTAGTTAGTGAACCTACTACAATACAATGATTATTTGCTAAAATCCCTGATGAGACATATGGTACTCCACCATTTATTGATGATTGTTCTACTTTCACGCCTAATACATCTGCAATAATCTCCATATCATTCTCTTCTACTTTTGGATGAATTACAGCACCTGTATTGTTTGCTTTAACTGAAACTCCTGATAAATGAGAACCAGCTATTTTTTTTTGAAGTACTTCTACTCCCATTACATCTGATATCACTTTACAATTTTCTTTTGATAATGCCGGTGAAACAATAGCTCCTTTATCATTAGCACAAATTACATTTCCAAGTGCATTAAATTTAGTATCTAAAACTCCAATTTCTAAATCTGTTTCATTTTTCAAATAATCATATTCATCTTGATATGCAGTAGATGGTAGTAAAAATCCTTTATTGTTCATTACTGACAATGCTCCAATTAATCTAGTGTTGGCAATTGCTGTGTACATAATTTCGATATTCAAATATTTTGCTAGTTTATCTGCTTTAGTTTCTGCAAATCCCATTGGAACTAATCCAATTGTATCGTTAACACTGACGTAAACACCAATGTTAGGTCCTCTATACACATCATATTTGATAATATCCATATCCAGATTATTGATCGTTCAACATTATGAACGTAAGGAAACCCTTCCTGCCTAATTGATTAATTATTCTCATCATAGTTTGTTAGTTTCAACTAATTCTGTCTATCTTTAAATAATAACTCTAAGGAAATTGCACTATGCCAATAGCAGAAAATTTTCCTGAAGGCTTAACGCCAACTGGAAAAATTAATCTGAATGATGGAAATTTTCATATAATGTGGGGTCCTGGTAAAAAAACAAACACTGATGGTTCACAAGCTGAAGTGTTTGCAGATTCAGATGTTGTAGCAGCATATGCCGCAAGAAACGAAGAACAAGTTCCTCTTGGTGTAAGTGGTACTTATGTTGCAGTAGATTGGGATTCCTGTGTTGCAGATGGTGCTTGCATTGAAGCTTGTCCTGTACAAGTATTTCAATGGTATAGAACTGAAAAAGACATCCCAGCAAAAGATATTGTTGGTCAAACATTTGCAGGAACTGGTAGTGATATTAAAGATGAACGTAAAGATCTAACTGATAAAGCAGATCCAATTCGAGAACATGATTGTATTTGGTGTATGGCATGTGTCTCTGTATGTCCGCCTCAAGCTATCAAAGTTGATCAAATAAATGTTGAAAAACATGAGAGTGCAGCCAAATCTTTGTAATTATAACTAATTTTTTATACTTCAAAATTTTAATTTAGTCTCGACTAATTTTCTCTAGATTTAAATAATAATCTAGAATAATTCTAGTATGGTAGATCTACAAATACCAGAAGACTTTTGTCAACAAGGAGATCCTAAAGGAAAAACAAGCCACAGTGATGGTGAAAATTTCCATTATATCTGGGGTGACGGAAGAACTGATGGTGCAGCATTCTCAAACGATGATGTAAAGGCAGCTTATGAAGAAAGAGGCGAAGAACAAGTTCCTCTTGGAATTCATGGTACTACCGTTGCAGTCGATTGGGATTCATGTGTAGCAGCTGGTTCATGCATGAGTGTATGTCCAGTTCAAACATTCCAATGGTTCAGAACTGAACAAGATATTCCTGCAGCAGACTGCATGGATGCAACTTTTGAAGGTACTGGTTTAACAGAACAAGATGAAAGATTAGATTATACCGACAAATCACAACCAATCCGAGAACATGATTGTACGATTTGTATGGCATGTCAAGAAATTTGTCCTGAAGGAGCAATCCTTATCGAATCAGCTAATCAAGAATGGCACGAGAAAGCAGCTGGAACATATGTTGTAATGCCCTCAAGTGGGGGCGGACCTCACGCACACGATTAAAGAATTCTTTCTTTTATCTTATTTTTTATATTTCATTATCAACAGATTTTAATCACTATTTTCAAACATTTTTTGCCGAGGTCGCTTAGCCTGGTAGAGCGCGGGCCTTGAGAGCCTGTGTGCGCAAGCACGCGGGGGTTCGAATCCCTCTCTCGGCGTTTTATTTTTCTATTTTTGCAAGTTCTGCAAGCATTGCAGATAATTGAATTTCTGAATTTGCTCCAACTAAAATCCTATAATCATACTTTGCAATTACTTCTAAAATTTCTGATAGTTTTTCATGTTTGGATTTAAAAACAGCTGAGTTAATGTATTTGAGAAAGTCTGATACTGACATTCCATAAACTTTAATCAATTCAATCATTTTCTCTCTTGATTCTATTACATCACCTGATAATGCAATTTTTAAAACATCATCAACATCTGTTGTTTTAGTTAGTCCTGCTGATGATTTTACAGTTTCTTCAGTAATTTCACCAAGACTTGCTGTTGCTTGCATTAAATTAATTGCATGTCTTAAATCACCTTGTGAATAATCATAAATTGCCTTTAAACCATTTTTATCTGTCTTTATTTTTTCTTTTTTAGAAATCATTTCTAATCTACCAATGATGTTTTCTTCTGATACCGTAGTAAACTTGAATGTTGCACATCTACTTTGAATTGGATCAATAATTTTTGAAACATTATTTGCAATTAAAATAAATCTACAAATTTTAGCAGTATCTTCTATAATTCTTCTTAGTGCTGTTTGAGCATCAGAAGTCATTTCATCTGCTTCGTCTAAAATAATAATTTTAAATGGTACATCTGATAATCCTGCAAACCCTGAGAATTTTTTTACCTTTTCTCTAACCATTCCTATGCCTCTTTCATCTGAGGCATTTAGCTCTAGAAGATTACCTTCAATGTTATTTCCTAGAATTTGTCTTGTAATACATAATGCAGTAGTTGTTTTACCCACTCCTGCAGAACCTGAAAACATCAAGTGTGGCATATCTGTTGGATCTTTGATTAAAGCCTTCAAACTCCCAATAATTTCAGTTTGACCTACAATTTCTGAAATCTCCTTTGGTCGATATTTTTCTACCCACATTCCTGTTGCAGACATATGTGTATCAAAGCCTAATCCCATTAATAAATCCGAATTGGTTATTCTACTATACTCTATCTTAAAATGAAATTACTTCTCATGACTGATAGATTCAGCCTGTGATTAATTAGGATCAAATGATCTCACTAAATTGTTAACAGAATTGATCGATCCGATACTTGAGGATCTAAAAATGATAAGTGATCTCACATGGAAATTGAAGAAATAGAAAAAGTGCATACTATAGGATACCGGCTAAAGGATGCTAAAGTTACAGTTAATCAGGATTTTAAATATAATGTGGCTGGAGTCAAAATTGAGGGTGTTCAAGGTGATACAAATAACATGCCTCAATGGATTGGAAAAATCTTGAATGATGGTGGAATAGGTACAATGGATATGCCTGATATGATTACTGAATTAAAACAAGCATTATCTAAAGAAAAAATGGTTGGAGAATATCAGTTATCTACATTAGAACCTCATTTCTATATTAAACTAAAACAATCAATGAAAGAATTGAATCGAGATGATTTTGATAAAGTTGAAAGTATATTGTTAGAATTATTTAGAATGCGAAGAGGTAAAATTGTAAAGCTTGCAGATTCTATTAAACTAAATTCAGATATTTACAAACAATTAACAGTTGAAGAAAATATTTTCTACAAAACTATCTATGACAATAGTAAAGAATTTGAAAATCAAGTGAGAGGAAATTCAAATGAGTAGTCAAACTAGTTCATTTACTGATTCTGCTTTATCTGATAAAGTAAAAGAATTCCTAACTCGATTCAAAGATAAGCAAGGCAATTACACATATGTTGATGCAATTGATGCAATGATGCCAAAAAATGCAAAATACATTGTAGTTGATTATAATGATCTTGTAACTGAACCTGAAATTGAAATAATTTTTTCTGAAAACCCTGATAGAATTTTTGATGCTTTTGGAAGAGCAATTAAAGAAGCATTACAAACAAGATTTCCAGAATATGCTGAAAAAATTAAAGAAGAAGTTCGTGTTAGAATAGCAAATTTTCCACTTGAAAGAAGTTTAAGACAAATTAATGCAGAAACAATTGGAAATATTACTAGTGTTTCAGGAATGGTTGTTAGAGCATCAGAAGTAAAACCACTTGCAAAAGAATTAATTTTTGTTTGTCCTGATGAACACACTACAAAAATAATTCAACTAAAAGGAATGGATGCAAAAGAACCTGTGGTATGTGATAATCCTAATTGTAAACAACGAGATTTTGAATTAAAACCTGAAGCAAGTAAGTTTATTGATTTTCAAATTCTTAGATTACAAGAACTTCCTGAAGATTTACCTCCAGGACAATTACCTCATTATATTGATGTCACAATTAGGCAGGATTTGGTTGATAATTCAAGACCAGGGGACAGAATTATTCTTACAGGAGTGGTTAGAGTAGAACAGGAGTCTGTTACTGGAGTTCAAAGAGGTCATAGTGGATTATATCGATTAAGAATTGAAGGAAATAATATTGAATTTTTAAGTGGTCGTGGTTCTAAAACTGATAGAAAAATTGGTAGAGAAGAAATTTCTCCAGAAGAAGAAAAACGAATTAAATCTCTTGGTCAAAGTTCTGATGTTTATCAAAGATTAATTGATTCATTTGCTCCACACATTCAAGGTCAATCATTAATCAAAGAAGCTATTTTGTTACTTATTGTTGGTTCCAATCAAAGACTGTTGGGAGATGGTAGTAAAATCAGAGGCGACATTAATGTATTTTTAGTTGGAGATCCTGGTACTGCAAAAAGTGAGATGTTAAAATTTTGTGCAAGAATTGCACCACGAGGTTTGTATACTTCTGGTAGAGGTTCAACAGCTGCAGGACTTACAGCTGCTGTAGTTCGAGATAAAACAGGAATTATGATGTTGGAAGCTGGTGCAGTTGTACTTGGTGATCAAGGTTTAGTAAGTATAGACGAATTTGATAAAATGAAACCTGAAGACAGAAGTGCACTACACGAAGTTATGGAACAACAATCAGCAAGTATTGCAAAAGGTGGTATTGTAGCTACACTAAATGCTAGAACATCAATTTTAGCTGCAGCAAACCCAATGTATGGAAAATATGATCCTTTCAAAAATATTACAGAAAATGTAAATTTACCTATTCCATTGTTAACTAGATTTGATTTAATTTTTGTTGTTAGGGATATTCCGACTAAAGAAAGGGATATGCAAATTGCAAAACACATCATTCAACGCAATACTAGTTCAGGAACTGATAAAAAATCTGTAATTGAAGTTGATTTGTTAACTAAATATCTCTCATATGCAAAACGTGGTACACCTGAATTAACAAAAGAGGCAGAAGCAAAAATTCTTGACTATTATTTACAGATGAGAAATGTGGAATCTGAAGAAATGATTACTGTAACTCCTAGACAATTAGAGGGAATTATCCGACTTTCAACTGCTAGAGCCAGGCTACTCATGAAAGATAAGGTTGAAGAGGAAGATGCTGAGCGTGCAATTTTCCTAATCCAAAGCATGCTTGAAGATGCAGGCGTTGATGTCAATACTGGTAAAGTTGATCTTGGTGTATTACAAGGAAAGCCAAGAAGTGAAGTATCAAAAATGCAATTATTTATGGATATTCTAAAAAGTCTTGAGGGTGACAATAAAGTTGCCGTTGAAGAAAGAGCATTTGTACAAGAACTTGAAAAAAGTGAGAAATTTACTGAAGAGGAAGCAAGAAATTACATTCGAAGAATGCTTAGAGAAGCATCTATTTATGAATCAAAACCCGGTCATTATAACCGAGTATGAAAATAGAAAAACTTGATCTAGAACCTAAAGTAATTGATTTTCTAAAATCTGAAGGGTATGAAGAACTTTTTGAACCACAAGAACAATCTGTAAAAGCAGGATTATTTGATGAAAAAAAGAATTTTTTGATCACAATACCTACTGCAAGTGGAAAAACTCTCATTGCAATGTTAGCAATTCTTTCACATCTTTCAAAACATAAAACTAAAGTTGTTTACCTTACTCCATTACGTGCATTAACTAGTGAAAAATTTGAAGAGTTTAAAAAACTAGAGAAATTAAATTTAGGTCGAAAAATAAAAGTTGCATTATCTACAGGAGATTCAAAAGAAAAAAAAGAGAAATTAGAAGATGCAGATGTAATATTTCTTACAAATGAAAGCATGGATGCAAATCTGGCATTTCAGAAAGATTGGATTTATGACATAGGATTAGTAGTTTCTGATGAAATTCATCTAATTGGTGATAATACACGTGGTCCTACATTAGAAATTATTCTCACCCGATTTAAATCTGGATTTATTGGAAAAAATCCTCCTAAAATTATTGGACTTAGTGCAACAATATCAAATAGTAATGAACTTGCAGATTGGTTGAATTGTGAATTAGTTGAGAGTACATTTAGACGGGTTCCATTATCTGAAGCTGTTTACAGTCGACATATTATCACAAATCAAGATAGAGAAGAAACCGAGGGAAATTTTGCCAAAAATCGTCAAGAATCTAGGCATCCAAAAGCTTGGATTGGATTAGGATTAGATACTGTGGCTGAGAAACATCAATGCTTGATATTTGCAATGACTAGAAAAAATGCTGTAGCATGGGCAAAAGAAGCTGGATTAGATGTTGTAAAGGAGCTTAAACCAAATCAGAAAAAAGAATTAGAAAAAATTTCAAAGAAAATTCTTCCAAAAGAGGATTATGATAATACAAAATTAACTAGTGAATTAGCAAAAACAGTAAAAAATGGCACGGCATTTCATCATGCAGGACTTGATCAAAGATGTCGTACAATAATTGAAAATGCATTTAAAGATAGACACATAAAATTATTAACTGCAACTCCAACTTTAGCTGCCGGTGTAAACTTACCAGCACGTCGAGTTGTAATTCCCAGTGTAATGAGATACACAAATAATGGTTTGGAAAAAATTAGTATTTTAGAATATAAACAAATGTGTGGCAGAGCTGGAAGACCACAATATGATGATATTGGTGAATCAATAATTATTGCAAAAGGATATCCTGATGAAATACTAGAACATTATGTTGATGGTGAACCAGAACCATTGGAATCAAAAACATTAGATGAAGATAGTTCTTTAAGAATTAATTTACTTGGATTTATTTACACTGCATCTAAATTCAATCCGACATCTTACGAAAAAATAATAAAATTCTTTTCACAAACTTTTGCTGCCTACCAACTTTCTGATGATTCTGTATTGGAAAAAAAGATAACAAAACAACTTGAAAAATTAAAAGAGTATGGAATGATTACTGATGAAAATGGCTTTGAACCTACAAAATTTGGTATTCGAATTTTTTATTTAAGAATTGATCCTGAAACCGCATTTGATATGACTGGTTACATTGAAGATTATCTAAGAGGAACAAAACATACATTTGGAATATTATACATGATTACAAATCTTCATGAATTTTATTCACAATATCCAATACCTGATAAATATCAAGGTGATATGGATGATCTTATTGATCCAAATGAAAAATTATACAGAAATCAAGAATTTTTAAGGGAATACTGTTTCAAAAGTCTATTAATTCTTTACAAGTGGATTGATGCTATGACTTATCAAGATATGTCAGACCATTTTGATGCTGAACCAGGTGATATATTCTATATAAAAGAAAATGCAAAAGATTTAGTCTATATTTTTACAGAAATTATTAAATTTTGGAGAGATTATGCTAAAGAAAATAAACAAAAAAAGATTGTATCTGAATATCAGAGTCTTATTGATGAATTAGATTTACTGAAATTACAAATTCAGCATGGTGTTCCAGAAAAATATCTTGAATTAGTAAAAATTAAACAAATTGGACGAGTTCGTGCTCAAATTTTGTACAAAAATGGTTTCAAAAATCGTCTTGATTTAGAAAAAGCGAAAATAGAGAAATTAGCAAAAATTGATAAAATTGGTTTAACCATAGCAAATAACATTAAAGCTGAATTAACGAAGATTAGATATTGATTGAATTAATTATCCCTGCAATAATTTCTTGTATACTTGCATTTTTTGTAGTATATTTCACTACTCCGCCATTAATCAAAATTTTGGTAAAAAAGAATTACACTGTAAAAGACATGAACAAACAAGAAAATGTAATGGTTGCAAGACCTGGTGGAATATCTATAATATTGGGAATTGTTGTTTCAGAGATTGTTCTTTATGGATTTTTTCAACTAAATGAAATACTTGCAATAATAATTACAACTACAGCAGCATTTGCAATTGGTTATGTTGATGATAGAAAAGTAATGGGAGGTTGGTTTAAACCTCTAACTCTTGCAATTGCTGCACTACCAATTATTTTTCTTGGTGCATATAGTTCAGATCTTGCATTTCCATTATTTGGAGATGTTCAAATCCCATTACTGTATCTTGGATTGATAATTTTTATGATTCCTATTACCGGAAATACAATTAATTCTATTGATGTTTTTAATGGTGTTGCTAGTGGTTTTATGGTAATCGCAAGTTTCACATTATCTATTTGTTTATTTATTTTACAAAATTATGAAATTGCTATTGTTAGTTTACCTTTAGGATTTGTTTCATTGGCATTTTACAAATATCATAAGATCCCAAGTAAAATTTTTCCTGGAGATTCTGGAGCATTAACATTTGGTGCTATGTATGGTGTTATTGCAATTGTTGGGGGTGTAGAAATTATTGCAGCCATTGCACTATTACCTGCTGTAATCAATTCATTTTTGTTCCTATCAAGTGTAAAACGAGTAGTAGAACATAGACAAATCAAAGGAAAACCTGTTGAATTTACTAGTGATTTTAAATTAAAAGCAACTAATGACAAAACCGCACCAGTAACTTTAGTAAGATTAATTCTTGCAGGTGGTCCATTAACTGAAAAACAAGTTGGATTTGCAATTTTCAAACTTGCAATATTTTCTGGAATCTTAGCTATTATTACTGCATTTATGATGGGTGTTTCTCTTTGAAGTCTGGACTTTATGGTTTTTTATTTGCAATGTGGGGGTTGATCATTATTGGAGGTGGTATAATGGTTGTTTTGTTAGGTCCGTTTTCAATACAACAATTTGGTGATTTTCATTGGTTAATTGCATCAGGAATTAAAGTAACTGTTGCCTTGATCTTAGTTGTAATCTGGATTTTAATTTTATCAAAATTAAAAAATTATATCTTCAAAAAAGAATTGAATTCTTAACTATCTATCCATTTTTTTTGTTTTTTATCATATTCTTCTTTACTATATCTTAGAAAAGCTGGTGACCCTGCAACAACAGTATTTTCTTCAACGTCCCTTGTTACAATGGCACCCATTGCAACAACACTATTTTTCCCTATAGTTATTCCTGCTTTAATCACTGCACGTGCACCAATTATTGCATTATCTTCAATTGTAACTCCTACCATTTTGTCACACATTGGATATGGGTCGTTTGTTAAAACAGCTGCTGGACCAATGAATACATTTTTTCCAATTCTAGATAATGGTGGAATGTATGCTTGCCCTTCAATTTTTGTATTATCTCCAATTTTTACATCATAATCAATATGTGCAAGGGATCCAATTTTCACATTATCTCCAATTTCAACATCATCGCCAACATATGAGAAATGCCAAATTTGGACATTTTTTCCAATTTTTGCTTTTTCAGAAATAAAATTTGTAACCATTATCTCACAAATGCCATGGATTTGCCTTTGTAATAATTTTTTCAGGTAATTTGTCTTTGTTATTGTTTAAAAATTCCATTTCGTGCTTTTTGTCTCTAAGGTCATCTGGTAACATTATTGGAATTTCTTCCATTATTGGATAAAATCTAGAACATTTTGGACAAAATATTGCACCCTCAATAACAACCTCATTTTTTTCTTTAATTTCAAATAATTCTAAGGGATGATTCTTGTCTATTGGACATGCTAGTATTTCCATCATTGTTTTATTCATTTTAAATCCAGATAAATTGGGGTTCCTTTTTGACTAGATAAAAGTGCAGCTTCTGCAATCTTTGTAACATTGACTGCTTCTTGTGATTTGACAACTTGTTTAGTTTTATCTCTAATGGCATCTAAGAAATTTTGAATTTCTCGCATTAACGGTTCTTCTTTTTCATTTTTGATATTTTGAGTTTCTTCATCTTTTTCAACTATAATTTCTTGAGTGATAAAATCTGATGAAATAATTGCTTCTGTACATACTGCACTAAATTTTCTAACTTTTTTTGGTGTAATCCAATTTGAGGAAATTATCGCAACTTTATTATTTTTATATCCTAACATGATACTTGCAAAATCTTCATGTTCATGCTTAATTTTTCCTGCACGTGCAAAAACTACTTGGGGCATATCATTAAACAACCAATTTGCAGTATCTATGTCGTGAACTGATGTATCATAGATAATTCCAACATCTTTGATATGTAATGGCATTCTGTTTTCTCTATGAAATTCAAGCATCACTAGATCTCCGTATTTTTTTTCATTAACTATTTTTTTTACAATATCAACTGCAGGGTTGAATCTTTCAATATATCCACATGTTAGAATCACTTTATTTTTTTCTGCAAGTTTAGCAAGTTTTTCTCCATCTTCAGATTTGTATGTCATTGGTTTTTCTACAAAAACATGTTTTCTAGCTTCCAATAATTTCATTGCAATTTGTGTGTGTGTTGATGTTGGTGTGACAACGAATGCACCATCAAATTCTTCAGAACGTAATAATTCATCTAATGATTCATAATTATTTACCGAATATTTTTCTCCATATTCTTTACTTTTATCTGGATTAACATCACATATTGCTACAAGTACGCCTAATTCTGATAAAATTCTGGTATGATTTTTCCCCCATCCACCAGTTCCAATTTGAACAATTTTCATCTAATAAACCTCAGTCAACCAATGAGCATAATCAATATTTTTATTCATTACTATGTCGGAATACTCTTGCATCATTTTTTTTGTAATATCTCCTGGTTTTCCATTGCCTATTTTTTTAGAATCCATAGAAATTACTGGTGTAATTTCTGCAGCTGTACCTGTTAGAAAAATTTCATCTGACATTATTAGTTCACTTCTCTTGAAATTTCGTTCAATTACGTCTATGTCTAAATCTTTTCCAATTTTGAGTACTGCATCTCTAGTTATACCTTCTAATGCTGAAGATGATAATGATGGTGTAATTAATTGACCTTCTTTTACAATGAATATATTTTCCCCTGGTGCCTCACTTACATTTCCATTTTGATCAAGTAAAATTGCTTCATCCACGCCAACTCTTTTTGCTTCTTGTGTAGCAATAATTGAATTGAGATAATTTCCTCCCATTTTTGCTTGTGTAGGTGTAGAATTATCTGAGAATTTTCTCCAAGATACTATTGCTGCGGTAATGCCATTTTTATTAAATAAATCTCCAAATGGAAATGTAAAAATTGCAACATTTGTTGGAGATTTTTCTGTTACATGAAGATTAATCCCATAATCCCCTACAAAATAAAATGGTCTAATATAACAGGATTTTTTAATATTATTTTTTTTACAAATTCCCATTACTGCATTAGTTATTTGTTCATCTGTAAAATTTAATGAAATGTTATAAAATTGACCTGATTTTCTAAATCGTTTTACATGTTCTTCTAATCTAAATACATGAAGATTTTTTCCATTCCAATATGCTCTAATTCCTTCAAAAATTGATGTTCCATAATGGAGAGCATGAGTAGTTATTGGTATTTGGGCTTTTTCTGCAAGGATGTATTTTCCATCAAACCAAACATATTTTGATAAAGGAAGTTTCATACAAAAGTTTTAGCCAATCTCTATTAATCTATTTTCAATTAATTTACTGATTTTATACTAATGATTTTTTTATTTTTTTGACCAACCTTCTTTAGGAAATTTCATTCCTACGACTCGAGTAGTCATATCTTCACCAGATGAATATTTTTCTATAGTTTTCCATTCATCTTCAATAATTTTGATTATTTCTTTTGGAACATCTTCTTTCCAATTAGAATTTTTTTCTAATACTGCATCATACAATTTCTCTTTAACTGATGCTGCAGATAGAGATTTTCTTTCACCAATTTTTGGTTTTAATCTATACATTTTCAACATGTATCCTTCTGCCTTGTCACCAGTATATGAAAAATAATCCCCTTCAACTCCATTAAGAATTTGTTTTCTTAGTTTCCATGATTTTCTTCTTACTAATGGAGGGAGATATTTTTTAAACGGTGCTAGAAAAGCGTAATCATCAGTTATTTTAATCGAGTCTCCAAAAATTGATTCAAGCATTTTTTTTCTAGTTTCAAAATTAAATGGAAAACTTTTACTGTTTACTTCTCTATCATCATACTTGAAAATAACAGGCATTACTTTCACAATATCTGCCTCTTTTTTCAATTCTTTAATGATCTCTACATGAGCATTTGTTACTGGATTTAGATGAGCAAGATATAGGGCTGTTGTCAATTATAATTTCTAAATAATTCTCATATTTCAATGATTAATTTTATGAATAATTCTATCCGTATGATTCGTACTTAACTTCAAAGCTTCCATCTTCACGTTTATCGTGTTCTGTGATGAATCCTTTGGGCTTTAAAAAGTCCATAACTCCATCAATTGTTCCTTGCCAACCACAAACATAGAAAATTGTATTTTCTTGAGTAATTTTATCTCCAATTAATTCTTCTAATGGTGACATATCTGTACCTCTAGGTCTTAGAAATGTTTCAACTCTTCCAATTTGACCAGCCCAACTTCTGTTAAACCATTCTTGCGGTCTACTAATTGCTGCTCGATATTTAAAATTCCATTTATCCTTGCCTTTTGCAATACTCTCATCTTCAAGACCCGTTAGCAAATCTTTGTAACTTAATTCATCAACGTAACTTGCACCATGCAAAACAATAATTTCTCGTTTATCATTAGTATCATGAAGATGTTGTGCAAAACTGACAAATGGTGCCAATCCCGTTCCACCGCCAATACAAATTATTCTTCTTGTATCTTTTTCACCGTTTGGTAATTCTTCACTAATTCCTAATGCTTTACCTGTAGGTTTTAACCAAAGAATTTCGTCTCCTTCTTTTGCATTAAATATTTGTGTAGTTAATCTTCCTGGAAGTGGTTTTCTAACCCATCTTATTACAAATTCAATATACTCTTTATTTTCTGGATGAGATGCAATTGAATATGCTCGTCTAACAATTTTTCCATCATTTGCTGGATTTGGTAAACCTAATGTGAGAAATTGACCTGCTTCAAAATCTGGAACTGGACCATCATTTGGAACAATTCTCATTATAACCAAATCCTCTTTTAATAATTGAACATATGTGATAGTTGCTTTATTATCTACGACCATGACAATTCAATCAACATATTGAAGTTTAAATATATTGTGATAATTTCATTAACCTAATTTTTTAAATCGCTAAACGTTAATAACCAATTTAGAAAATATTATTCAATCAGCATTCTGATTATTGGGCCGGTCGTCTAGTCTGGTAGGATAGGTGCATGGCATGCATCGGATCAAGGGTTCAAATCCCTTCCGGTCCACTTATTTTTTTTAATTTTAATAATAGATTTTTTATTTGCTGATCATTATTTTTTGAAATTTCTTCAATTTTATTTTTTGAAATTTTGGCATTTACTTGAATTGCTGCTTGTAATGCACTTTTTTGTACCTCTAAATTAGAATCTGAAAGTAATTTTAAAATAATATCTGTAATTTTATCTGCTTTTAGATATCCTAATGCTCCAATTGCACAAGACCTTACCATTTCATGCTCATCTTTTATTAGTTTTATTATTTCTGGAATTGCAATTTTTTCATTTCGATTAGCTAATACTAGTGATGTAAAACCTCTGATATTTTTATTTGAAGAATTAAGATTATTAATTAGAATTTTAGAAATTTTATTTTGATTTAATAAAAGTGTGTTAAATGCTTCTCCTCTAACTTGAATACTATCATCATTTAATCTTAAAATTATCTGTTCTATTATTTTTAAATTATTTGTATTATCTAAAGTTTGTAAGATTTTAATTTTATTTTCAGCCTCTCCTGATTTTAATATTTCTATAATCTTTTCCAACCTAATGATAAATTCTATTTTGAACTTAATAATTCTTAAATTTTTATAAATATTCTAAAAAATTCATTTTAACTTTAAATTATTGTTAGATCCTAAACTAATCATGTCCACTGAAACTAGAGACACCATATTCATTGGTAAGAAACCATTGATGGCCTATGTAACATCGACGCTAATTCAATTAGCAAATATACCATCCGTCAACATCAAAGCTAGAGGACTCAGTATAGGTCGTGCTGTAGATGTAGCTCAAATTGTTGCACGAAAAACTGAAAATGCCGGATATTCTATTGGAAATATCAAAATTGGCTCCGAATCATTGGAATCAGAAGATGGTAGAACACGAAATGTTTCAACAATAGAAATTGAAGTAAAGAGAAACGCAGCTTAATTGTACTTTACTTGAAATTTTTTATTTTCTTTTTGAAAACTTGTACTTTGTTTCCATTTTTTTGAATTTATCTAACTCCACCAAATTATTGAATTGATCAAAATTTACTACTTTTTGTTTATATTTTGCCGTGGTTCCTGTATTTTTTAATTCTTGTAAAATATTCATTGTTGCAAACGTATTTGCAAATAATACTGATAATGGATATAGGATTATGTTGAATCCAATTTTGTTTAATGTTTGTGCTGAATTCATTGGTGTTGCTCCCCCTTCAATCATATTTGCAACTAGTGGAGATTTGATCTCTTTTCCAATTTTTTTCATTTCATCTAGTGATCTTGGAGCTTCTATAAACACAGCATCAGCTCCTGTTTTTTTATTTTGAATTCCTCTTTCTATTGCTGCTTCTAATCCTTCTATTGCTCTTGAATCTGTTCTAGCAACAATAATGAAATCTTTATTTTCACGTGCATCAATTGCGGCACCAAGTTTTTCTGTATATTCTTCTTGTGATATGACTTCCTTTCCTTGCATATGTCCACATCTTTTAGGCCATCTTTGATCCTCTAGAAATATGCCTGCAGCCCCTGCGGATTCTAATTCTTTTACTAATTTCCAAACACTTAGTGCATTACCATAACCCGTATCTGAATCAACGATAAGTGGAACTGAAATTGCATTTGATATTCTTCTTGCATTATCAACTGTTTCAGTTGCACCAATAAATCCATAATCTGGCATTCCAAATAATGTTGCTGACGTACCATATCCAGTTTGAAACATTGCATCAAATCCCACTTTTTCTGCAATTTTTGCTCCAATTGCATCATATACACCTGGTATGACAAGAGGTTTTTTTGATTTTATCATTCTAGATAACTTTTTCATAGATTTCTATTTTCTTTGAATTATTTATGATTTTAAATTATATTGTTTTATATTTTTTTTAAATTATTCTATTTTAATTTCTTTACCTGTTTTTACTACTTTTTTTTCATCCATTTTATTTAATTCATCTTGTAGAAACTTTTTGTATTTTTGAGTCTCTTCATCTGTCATGTTTGTTATGTTAGAACTTAGAATGGATCCCATTGAAGAAATTTTTTCAAGCAAGTCTATTGCAACAAATCTTCCTACATTTCCTAATCTGAATAAAACTTCTAATTGATTTTTAACAATGTCATTAATCTTATCAACATCATGTGCTGTCTCTGCACCTTTTTTTGTTAATTGATATCTTCCGTCTTTTGTTTCTTCAATTAAATTCTCATCTAAGAGTCGACCTAATAATGGATAAATTAATCCTGGAGATGGTTTCCAAATTCCGTTACTTTGTTTTACTGCATAATCAATAATTTCTTTTCCAGTGTATGTTTTCTCTTTTAACAATTCCAAAATAAAATATCTTGAAAACCCTCTTGGAACCGAACTTCCTACTCTTTGAAACCATTCAGAAATCATCACTAGTGATATCACTAGTGATATATTTTAACATTTCTAAATATGCCTGACATTACTTCATATTTAACCCAAAAATAGTGATTTTGTATTAAAATGGTTAATTCTTTAGAATTTGATCTAATTATCTGTGGTTCAGGACTTGCTGGATTACGAGCTGCAATAGCAGCTGCAAAGAAAGGCCCACATCTAAAGATTGGAATTGTTTCTAAAGTACAAGTTATGCGTTCTCATTCAGTTTCGGCAGAAGGTGGAACTGCTGCAGTACTTTTTGAAGATGAAGGTGATACAATTGAATCTCATGTTTATGATACTGTAAAAGGAAGTGACTTTCTTGCAGATCAAGATGTTGCTGAAAGATTATGTGTTGAAATGCCACAAGAAATTCATCAACTAGATCATTGGGGAATGCCTTGGTCTAGAAGAGATAATGGTCAAATTGATCAAAGAAATTTTGGTGGTTATAGTTTTCCTAGAGCAACATATGCATCTGATAAAGTTGGTTTCTTTGAAATGCAAACTTTGTATGATACATGTCAGAAATATGATAATATCGAATATCTTAACGAATGGTTTGTAACATCAATTATTCATGATGGTAAAACATTCATGGGTGTTACTGCAATTGAATTATCTTCTGGCACATTTTATACAATTAAAGGAAAAGCTCTAATCATTGCAACTGGTGGTGCTGGACGTTTATACAGCTTTTCAACTTATGCTTTATCTTCAACTCCTGATGGATTGGATATGGGATTTCGTGCTGGTATGGCATTAAAAGATATGGAATTTGTACAATTCCATCCAACTGGAATTTTACCTTCTGGAATATTGATCACTGAAGGTGCTAGAGGTGAAGGTGGTTATCTACTTAACAACAAAGGAGAACGATTTATGAAAAATTATGCTGCTGGAAAAATGGAATTAGCTCCACGTGATATTGTTTCAAGATCTATTATGACTGAAATTGAACAAGGTCATGGGTTTAAACATGAAACTGGTGTTGATTGTATGAAACTTGATATTCGACATCTCGGTGATGAGAAGATTAAAGAAAAATTAGGTGGAATTAGAGAAATTTCAATTAAATTTTCTGGAATTGATCCTGCTAAAGATTTGCTTGACATTAGACCTGTTTGTCACTATATGATGGGTGGATTACATACTGATATTGACGGTGCAACTGAAATTCAAGGTGTTTGGGCTGCAGGTGAGGCTGCATGTAATAGTGTTCACGGTTCTAATCGTTTAGGTGCAAACTCAACTTCAGAATGTATTGTTTGGGGTAAAATTACAGGTGAACTGGCAATTGAATATATTCAAAATAAGACAACATCAAACCCATGGCCTCATCATTTAGTTGATTTGGAAGAAAAAAGAATCTATGATGGAATATTCAGAGGAAATGGCGATGTAAATCCATATGAAATTAGACAAGAACTAACTGATACTTTGAATGACAAGGCATATGTTTATAGAAATGAAACTGATCTCGTTGATGGCTTGAAGAAAGTTCGTGAATTGAAAAAACAAGCTTGGAAACATGTTGATGATAAAGCAAAAGAATACAATACTAATTTTGTAAATGTTATGGAACTAGATTCCATGTTTAGAGTTGCAGAAGTAATTTTAGTTGGTGCAATTAATCGAAAGGAATCTCGTGGTGCACATGCAAGAACTGATTATACTAAACGTGATGATGCAAATTTCTTACATCATACACTTGCATATTATGATCCAAATGAACCAATAATGAAAACACATCCTGTGACAATTACTAAATATCAACCAGTGGAGAGAAAATATTAAATGACTGAAGATGAACATCGCGAAGGCATCAAAGGAATGGCAAACCCTGGTCGTTATGGAATTGAACGTGTTGCATATTTGTTAATGCGTTTAAGTGGATTGGGATTGTTAGGATATTTTATTGCACATATTTATGAAACAAGTAATATTTTACGAGGTCGAATGGGTTGGGATGAATTTCTTGCATTAACTCAAACTACTGAAGGACATATCTTTTTAGCACTTGTAATTGGAATGTGTGTTTTTCATACTGGAAATGGAATTCGAATTATGTTGGGACATGGTGGTGTTGGTGTAGGAAAACCTACTAGGCCTGATTATCCATATGATCCCGCATCACAAAATTATAGGCATAAAATAGGAATTTACTCTTCCATTGTTCTTGCAGCAGTTGCAATGATGTATGGAATGGCAGTAATGTTTGGTGAATAAAATGAAAGAAAGTACAATAATGAAAATTCACTATGGAACTGCTTTAGCTGCAGTTGGCTTAGTTGCAGTTCATATTTTGATGCGTCTTACAACTGGATTTGCTGACTCTTTAGAATATGAGAATGTTTTAGCTAATTATAGATCTGTTCCATATGTTGTAATGCTTGAATTAATTTTAATTTTACTTTCAGTTCATGGATTTAATGGATTAAGAGTTATCTTGTTGGAATTAAAACAAGGTAGGGTATATGAGAAAGCCGTATCATATGGTTGTGTAGTTGCAATGATTGGATTAATCGGCTATGGCTCAAGAACAATTATTATGACAAATATGGGAATGGTATAGAGATGGCTCAAGTATCTAGTATTGCAGATGAACAAGTATCAACTCCATTATCTACATCAAAATCTATTTTACTTAGAATTTCCAAATTTAACCCTGAATCTGATGATTCACCTAAATTCATGGAATTTAATGTATCTTATGAAAAATGGACAACAGTGTTGGAAGCAATTCTTGATGTCAAAAAGCATTTTGATCATTCTGTAGCTGTCCGTTATTCTTGTAGACAAGCCACATGTGGATCTTGTGGTATGTTGATTAATGGAAAACCTAGACTTGCATGTTTTACTAAAATTAGTGAATTAGATTCTGATGTCGTTACAGTTGAACCTATGAATAATTTTCCAGTAATTCGTGATTTGACAGTTGGATTTGAAAAATTGTTTGATAAACATCAAAAAATTAAACCTTATCTAATTCGTGATGATACTGAACTAGAATCTGATGAAAGAGAATTTCCACAATCACCTCAAGAAGTTGAACAATACATCCAATTTGCCAATTGTATCAAATGTGGATTATGTAATTCTGCATGTCCAACTATGGCTACTGATTCATCATTTGTCGGACCTCAGGCATTAGCACAAGCATATCGATATGTTGCTGATAGTAGAGATAAAGGAAAAGATACTAGATTAAATATAATTGATGAATCTCATGGTATTTGGAGATGCCACTTTGCTGGTTCATGTAGTCAGGTATGCCCAAAAGGTGTTGATCCTGCAATGGGAATTCAATTTCTTAGAGGATATTTGTTAGGATTTAGAAGTTAATCTGATTTTTTTGGAAGTTCACCTAATTTTTTAGGATTAGGACTATTGTTAACCTGATTGTTGATTTGTTCTGCCATAAAATGATTTGATACATTCACTTTAACATCTTCTACACCATCTACCTTCAGAAGATAATCATGAACATCTTGACAAATTTTGAAACCAAATACTGCTGGACAGAAAGGACTAGTTAGATGTAAATCTACCTTGACATTGCTATCACTGATATCTACCTCATCAATTAACTCTAATTCTACAATTGATGTATTGATTTCTGGATCTACAATCTTTGATAACTCATCAAAAATTTTGACCCTAAGTAATTTGATATCTTGGCTCATGTCGGAAAAACATTTATGCTATATATAACCATTTTACAACCTTAGATGATGTATCGTTCACGACTTGGTACTGATTTGAGTAATATTACTTTAGATTATGTTTCATCAATAAATGATGATTCTGAAATTGCTTTGTATGATATTATTGGAAGTCAAGCCCATACCATAATGTTACTTCAAAATAACATTATTACAAAAAAAGATGCAAAAAAAATCCTATCATCTTTGGAAAATTTGAAAAATGAAAAATTTGATTCTTCATCTGGAGCAGAGGATATTCATGAATTAATTGAATCTTTAGTAATTAAAAAAGCAGGTATGGCAAGTGGTGGAAAAATGCATACTGCAAGATCCAGAAATGATCAAGTTGTTTTAGATATTCGAATGAAAATTAGAGATGACATTAACATAATTTGTAATTGTCTTTTGGATACAATTGAATCACTTGTATCTGTATCTAAAAATCATCAAAAAACAATTATGCCTTTTTACACTCATCTTCAACAAGCTCAAGCAGGTTTATTTTCTCATTATCTTTTAGCTCAAGCAGATGTTTTATCTAGGGATTTTCAAAGATTGTTTGATACCTTTCAAAGAATTAATCAAAGTCCTCTTGGAGCTGGACCTGTTGGGGGAACTAGTATTACGATTGATAGACAAAGTACTGCAAAGATGTTAGGTTTTGATGGTGTTGTTGAGAATTCTCTTGATGCAACAAGTACACGTGATTTTGTAGCAGAATATGTGGCAATGATTTCAATTTTAATGACTAATCTAAGTAGAATTTCTGAAGATTTCATAATTTGGTCAACATCTGAATTTTCTTTTATTGAATTATCTGATGAGTTTACGTCACCTTCAAGTGTAATGCCTCAAAAAAAGAATCCTGATATTTTAGAATTAACTCGTGGAAAGACTGCAGAAATTATTGGAAATTTAACTGCCATTTTAACTACCATCAAAGGTTTAGCTTCAGGATACGGACGTGACTTACAACAAATCAAATCATCTATTTGGTCAACATCAAAAATATCTATCAGTGCATTACTAATTATAAAATCAATTGTTCTAACTATGAAAGTAAATGAAAAACAAATGAAAAAAGTAACTGAATCTAGTAGTCTAATTGCATTAGATATTGCTGAAAAATTAGTTCAAGAGGGCATTCCATTTAGAGTGACTCATAAAATTGCAGGAGTTTTAGTTCAATTGGCACATAATTCAAAAAAACCAATTTCTAAATTAACTACTTCAGAAATAAAAAAATCTGTAGAAGGAACTAAAGTGAATCCTAAAATTGTATCAAAAATTATTTCTACTACCAGTGTTGTTTCATCTCTAAAAAACAGACAATCTTTTGGTTCCTCTGGATATGATGAACAAAAAAGAATGATTTCTGATAGAATTCAAAAAATCAATACTTGGAGATCAGTTATGTCTGAAAGAGACAATAAAATCAAGTCTTCTATTGATGAGTTACAAAAATTAGTTAATGAAATCATTTAATGAATAAAGAGGAGCGGGTCTAAAGGGATTCGGACCCTTGACAACCGGATTAAAAGTCCGGTGCGCTACCTGGCTGCGCCATAGACCCACACAAAAAATGTTTAACGTGTATAATTTAGTCTTTTACAAATTTACCTGTTCTGACAGAAACTTTTAATCTGGGATTTTGATTCATACTACTTGTGCCCTTGTAGTATAGCCCGGTCTAGAATTCGGCCCTGTCACGGCTGAGACGCGTGTTCAAATCCCGCCGAGGGCGCCATTATTTTTAATTAATTACTTTTTTTAAAAGCGATCATTTTTTGTTTTCATTTCAAGTATTCTTTGGCATTTTTCCACACAAGAATATTAAAATTCAGGCAATTTTAGTGAAATTTGTTGTCTGAGGAGAAAAAAGAATCTGAAGTAGAAATAAAATCTACAGAAGATTCTGTATCTGAAAAACCATCAGTTAAAGATGTTAAAAAAGTTGAAGATGTTAAAAAAGTTGAAGTAGAATCTAAAGATACTCAAGAAGCAGCAGCTAAGGTTGAGGCAAATGCAAAAGCACTTGCTGATGCAGAGGCTGAATTACAAATAGCTCTTGAAAAAGCAAATGCAGCAAGAGCTAAATTAGAAGTATCAGCAGAAGAAGAGTACAAAGCAATTGCTGCTGAAGTAAAATCTGAAATTGCAAAAAAAGTTGATTATACATTCAAACGAAAAGGTGAAGAGATTTTTAGGCGAGAAATGGGCGAACCTGAATTTTGGTTAGATAAAAAAGATAGATTCCCAAGACCTATACTTACACCAGATCAACAAGAATCTATTACACAGATAGCTGAAACTCCTCATGATCAAACTCCAGAATATAATCCAGAACATGTCCTTAGTCCAGAATATGGTGGTGTTTCAAATTATGAACGTGGCGTAGATTCTTTCTTAGATGAATTAAAAATTAAACTTGCTAAATTAAGAAAAGATCCTGAATCAACTGAAAAAGAAATACTTGCAACAGAAAATGAAATTACTTATTTAGAATCACTACATGAAAATTACTTTATTGGAATGAATGTCTTCCGAACAGCAAAAGGTGGACGGGATAAAATTAACGCATAAGTTGGTATGATGATATGAATCACGTAATTTTTGATGTAATGAATGCCCGAGTAACTTTCAAAAATGTTCCAATTCATGAATTATCTAAATTTGCTTTCAAAGATGTTTGGGTAGCAGCAGAAGAATTTAAAAAAATCCCTGGTGTAGATGAATGTATTATTGTTCAAACAGCAAGTAGAATTGAAATTTTTACCGTCAGTAATATTGAAACTATTGATTCTCCTGATGCACGAAGAGCTGAAGGAAAAACTCTAATTTTAAATCAAGTTAAAGAGACTTGGATTTCCTTAACTGCATTAGAACAAATTGACATTGATCACTTTGATCAAACTATTGAAGTCTACAAAAGTGATGATGTATATCTTAATCTTTTACGATTAGGATCTGGTATTGATTCCTTTGTTGTTGGTAAAAAGGAAGTCTTTGATGAAATAGTTCAATCATTGGCTCATGCTAAATCTGCAGGTACTTCAGGTACTATTCTCAATAAATTATTTGAAAATATCATTCGATTATCTACTAGAATGAGAGATACTACTGGAATTTCAAAAGATGTTATTTCACTTGGAGATGTTGCAGTAAAATTAGTCGATGAAAAAGCAGGATTAGATTCAAAGAAAAAAGTATTGTTAATTGGTACTGGTAATTCTGCTGCTCTGGTTGCTAAAACTCTTAACAAAAAAGAAATTTCTTATGATGTTACAAGTAGAACTTTAGAGCGTGCCACTGGATTTAGTACTATTGTAGGTGGAAATCCTATAGATTTTGATGATGCTTTATCCACTTTTAATAAATATGATATAATTTTTGTTGCAACAACATCTGATTATTTCTTAATTACATTTGAAAGAATTCGACTTGTAATGGAAGAAAAGAAGAAAGGTACATTGATTTTAGATTTATCTGATCCACGAACTGTAGATGAGGGAATTACTGCTCTTCCTGGAATTAAATTATTATTTAGAGACCAAATTGCAGAAATTTTTGAAGAAAGCGTAAAATCTAGATCTAATGTTATTCCAGCAGTTGAAAAAATTATTGAAAAAGAATTACCTGTATTATCTGCTAGAATGAAAAGATTAGATGCTTAGTATTTTTTATTATCCTTGTTTTCTTAATATGAATTGCATTATTGCTTCTTTTGAATAATCTATTCCGTGAACATCTTCTGTATGACTTCTAAAATCTTCTATTACTTTTTCTGTTTCTCCTTCTACTGAAAAATCACATTCAAAACCATAATCATTACACTTCAATTTTACCATGTTTTGGAGAAAAATAGTCACTATAAAAATTATGATATTTGTTAATTTAAGATTAGAACTATTTCAAAAATAGATTTTATCCGTATGATTCGTATTTAATTCCAAAACTACCATCAGATTTCTTTTCATGTTCTGTTACAAAACCTTTAGAATCCAAGTGATCAATTACCCCATCAATTGTACCTTGATATCCACAAATGTAAATAATTGAATTTTCTGGAGTTAATTCTTCACCAACCATTTCCTCCACTGGTGATAAACCTGTTTTTTTATCTGGTTTGAAAAATGATTCAACTCTACCTACATGACCATTCCAAGATCTGTTAAAGAATTCTTTTGGTCTACTAATTGCTGCAGCGTATCTGAAATTCCATTTGTCTCTTCCCCTTCTTTCACTTTCTAATTCCATATCTGTTAAGAGACGTTTGTAACTTAATTCATCAACGTAACTTGCACCGTGTAAAACTATGACTTCTCTAGTATCATTAGTATCATGGAAATGTTTTGCAAATGCAATAAATGGAGCTAAACCGGTTCCACCACCTACACAAATTACTCTTCTATTGTCTTTTTTACCGTTATGTAATTTATCGCTGATTAGTAATGCTGCACCAGTTGGATCTCCTAGACTAACTTCGTCCCCAACACTTAGATAAAATAATTCAGTTGTTACGCGACCTGGAAGTGGTTTTCTAACCCATCTAATTACAAATTCAAAATAATCTCTATTTTCAGCATGTGATGCAATTGAATATGCTCTTCTAACCACTTTTTTTTCTGCTGGAATTGGAAGACCAATTGTTAAAAATTGCCCAGTTTTGTATTCTGGCATTCCATTTTCAGGAACTAATCGTATGATAACTAGATCTTCTTTTAATAATTCCCTGTAGACCACTTTTGCTTTCATTTCAGTAACCATACAACGAGGTTTCCTGTTACTTTGGATAAATATATTTCTTTTATGAATTAATCCTAAAGATCAGATAATTACTATAATTCTAATTAATTTGCGACATTATTTCGTCAAGAATTTTTTGATTTGATGCAGCAATAAATGAGACTCTTGTTTCATAACTTAGATCTGCATCAAGCGGATTCAAATTTGCATCTAGCAGTAATCCTCCAGCTTCCTTTACAATTATGTACCCTGCAGCAATATCTTGAATTCTGATTTTATCTCTAAAATCAATAAAAATATCTATCAAACCTCTTGCAAACAATGCCATTTCTAATGCATTAGCCCCAAAATGTCTTGTATGATTATGATTTTGAAATATTGGATACATTCGTTTCATTAATTCATTTGACCCCCCAGATGTGTTAATTCCAACAATTTTGTAAATTGGTTCTTTTTGTTGAACTCTGATTTGTTTTTCGTTAAAAAATGAACCCTTATTTTTTGAAGCCCAATACATATCTCCATTTGTTAAATCTGTTATTACGCCATCTGTAATTGAACTAAGTTTATTTTCTGTTGCAAATGCTAATGAACTACAAAAAAATGGTACTCCACGTACTGCATTAGCAGAACCATCAATTGCATCCATTATGATGTAACCTTTTGGTTTATCTGATAATTCTACTCTACCACATTCTTCTCCTAATACAACACATTCAAAATTAATTTCTTTTAGATAATCTAAAACTGTTTTTTCAGCAATAATGTCGATATTTCGTGAAATATCTCCACCTGCTCCTCTTCCAAAATCACCTGCAGCATCTTCTGTACCTGCAAGATCCTTTACATTTTTATAAATTTGATTTGAAGCTTCACGAAGAATTTCTATAACTTCCATAAAAAATAATTTTCTCTTCGTAATTTAAGTGAAGAAAATTTTTGTATTGAAAGCATAAATAACAACAAATAGGATTGTGTTTGTGAGTGGAAAAGACGAATCAATTTTTAGTAAAAGTGCTTTGATGGGAACTAAACCAGGAAAACAAATCATAAAACAAGGTTTATTCAAATCAAAAGGATTCAAACAATTTAATCATTATAAACAAGAAGCTGAAGATACATTTCCTGCATTTGCTCAAAGATTTGCAAAAAATCTTTTTGATCAAATTAACGCAGATGATTCTCCAAATACAACTCAACAACAATTTGCCGAAGAAGTTGGTTCTACAGAAATTATTTTAAATGCTTCTGAAATTGAGCCTATAAAATCTAAATTACAAGATTTTGATACTTTACATGATAGAGTTCTTAGAATTTTAAATTCAAATTTTGTTAAAATGACATTTCCTGTCTTTAATGGTCTTTTTGATGCATCTACAGATTATTTCAATGATGATAAAAGTACTACAATGAGGGAAGATATTGTTGATGGTCATATTATTGCAATTGATCTTAGTGAACCAATGGATAGAATTGTAGACAAAGATGAAGATTTAGAATATTTAGATGATTACAAATTAATGAATCCATATATTTTGAAACTTGCTAGAGAAAAAATTTCAAAAGGTGGTGAGGATGTACTCAAAGAATTTGAAGAAGGTTTCAAGCAAGCAAGAATTGGACAATATCTTGATACAAAATTAAAAGATAAACCTGCAGAAATTACAGAAGAAGAACTAGTTGAAAGTTACAAAAAATATCGCTCTGTAATGGGAACTGCTGGTAGAAACATGGCATTGAATCGTGCACCTTTAGCTGATATTTTTTACACTGGAATGGCAAAAGCAGCTGAATCTGTTGGATGTGGAAATGAAATTGAAGATAGTATTCGAGATAGAGCTGCAAAAATTCCTTCTTGGCCATTATTTTATTCATTGAAAATGAATGATGCAAAAAGAGGCTTTGAAGAAACAATGAATCATAGTGAATCATACCTAAGTGACGCAAGAGATGCTCTTGAAAAATTACCTGATAAATTCTCACATACAAAGTTCTTAGAATTTTTATTTCTTACTGTTGAACACTATAATCAATTTTGGTATAAGAAATTGCAAGAAGAAAATATTTGGTCAGATTTGAACAAAAATCTTCCAACTAAGTGATAAAATTGATGTGGTCTGAAAAATATCGACCTCAGAATATTTCTGATATGGTGGGTAACGAGGAACCACGTGTAGCCATTATGGAATGGTTTGCAAAATGGAAAAAAGGAACAAAACCTCTTTTGATAGTAGGACCTCCTGGAATTGGAAAAACTACCATTGCATATCTTTTAGCTAAACAATTTGGTTACGATATGATTGGTCTTAATGCCAGTGATGTACGAAGTAAATCTAGACTTAATGAAATTCTTATGCCTATTTTAGGTAATGTTAGTGTTTTAGGAACTCCCATGATTTTTGTTGATGAGGTAGATGGTATTCATGGTCGTGGAGATTATGGTGGTGCTGCAGCTCTTGTTGATATCTTAAAAAAACCAACAGTCCCAATTTTACTTGCTGCAAATTATGATGATTCAGATAAAATGAAGAGTATCAAAAAAGCCGCAACAACAATATCATTTAAAAAAATTCCACCACGTCTTCTACGTGTTTATTTAGATAATATTTTAAAAAAAGAAAATACAAAACTAAGTCCAGGTTCTTTAATCAAAGTCATTGATAAATCTCAAGGTGATATTCGTTCAATGATTAATCTAACTCAATCTTTGATTACTGGATTTAATCCTCAAACAGAAACTTCTTTTGAAAGTATTAATATTGAAGATGGAATAAATGCATTTTTCAAAGCAAATTCTATTGAAGAAGCTAGAGGTGTTTTGTATTCAATACAAATTGATCCTAGAAAAAAAATTGATGCATTTTATTCTAGTATAGTAACTAGTGATTTAGATAGTGATTCACTTGCAAAATATTTGGAAGTTATTTCAAATGCTGATATGTTATTTGGGAAAATTATGAAAACTCAAAATTGGAGGTTACTACGTTATCTTAATGACATTTTAATTAATTTGTATCAAAAAGACGATCGAATCAGATATTCTAAATATAATTTGTCTTGGCCATTATTAAATAGAATTCGTTGGGATGGTTCAAAAATTAAATCACTATCTTCTGTAATGGCAAAAAAACTCCATCTCTCTTCTAGTTCATTTGTAACATTGTGTTTACCATATGTTTTATTTTGTATTAAAAATAAAACTTTGGAATTAGAATTGGAAGAAACTTTTGGTGATATTATTGATAAGGAGATTGAATTGATATAATGAGTTGGATAAAAATTCCAATGAAATTTCCGGGAACATGTATTATTTGTAATGATAAAATTGAAATTAATGAAATTGGACTTTGGTCAAAAGGAGTTGGTGTCAAACATGAAAAATGTGCTGAGGTCAATGAATTACAATGTCTTGTATGTGGCTCATCAGCTGGATGTGCACAATGTGAATTTCAAGATATTTGTGATATACCTAATGTATCTCAATTATGTATTTGTAAGAAATGTAGTGATGAAAAGGATGCTTTTAGTTCATATCAGAAATCCTCTAAAAAGAAATTCTCTCTTCTTAACTCATAATTTGTTAAAGTATACATGATCTATGAATTTTTACAATAATCTAAATTTGAATCTAGATTAATATATGAAAACTCCGTGAATCAGATCATATTATGCATTCTGAAAAGATTGATGAATATACTAAAAATAATAATACTGCATTACAAGGCGGTGGTCAAGATCGTATTGGTGCTCAGCACGAGAAAGGTAAATTAACTGCTCGTGAAAGAATTAATCTTTTACTTGATGAAGGTACTTTTGTTGAAATTGATCCATTGGCAACTCATCATTATCATGAATATGACATGCAGAAAAAGAAATTTTTCACTGATGGTGTAGTTGGTGGTTATGGGAATGTATCTGGAAGACAAATCTTTGTTTTTGCATATGATTTCACTGTTTTAGGTGGAACATTAAGTCGGATGGGAGCTAAAAAAATTACTAAATTAATGGATCATGCATTAAAAACAGGATGTCCAATTATTGGAATTATGGATTCTGGCGGTGCTAGAATTCAAGAAGGAATTATGAGTTTAGATGGATTTGCAGATATCTTTTATCACAACCAATTAGCTTCTGGAGTAATTCCACAAATTACTGCAAGTGTTGGTCCTTCTGCAGGTGGTTCAGTATATTCTCCTGCAATGACTGATTTTGTTATAATGGTTGAAAAAATTGGAAGTATGTTTGTCACTGGACCTGATGTTGTTAAAACTGTATTAGGTGAAGAAATTTCTTTTGAAGAACTTGGCGGTGCTAATACACATGGTTCAAAAAGCGGTGTTGCACATTTTGTTGCTGAAAATGAATACGAATGTATGGATTACATTAAAAAATTAATTTCATTTTTACCTCAAAATAATACTGAACAACCACCTAAACTTACAACTGATGATGATCCAAATCGATTAGATCATAATTTGATTAACATAATGCCTGAAAATCCTTTGCAACCATATGACATGAAAGAAATTATTAATTCAGTTGTTGATAATCATGAATTCTTTGAAGTTCATGAATTGTTTGCACCAAATATTGTAATTGGATATGGAAGACTAAATGGTAATGTTGTTGGAATTGTAGCCAATCAACCTATGCATCTTGCAGGTGCATTAGATATCGATTCATCAAATAAAGCATCTCGTTTCATTAGATTTTGTGATGCATTTAATATTCCAATAATTACTTTAGTAGATACACCTGGTTACATGCCAGGTTCTAATCAGGAACATAACGGAATCATTAGACATGGAAGTAAGTTACTTTATGCATATTGTGAAGCAACTGTACCAAGAATAACTTTAGTTATTGGTAAGGCATATGGTGGTGCATACATTGCAATGGGAAGTAAAAATCTTAGAACTGATGTAAATTATGCATGGCCAACTGCCAAATGTGCTGTTTTAGGTGGTGAAGCAGCTGTAAAAATTATGAATAGAAAAGAACTTGCTTCTTCTGATGACCCTGACACTCTTAAACAAGAACTCATAGATGAATTCGCACAAAAATTTGAAAATCCTTACGTTGCTGCATCTCATGGAACTGTTGATAATGTAATTGATCCTGCTGAAACAAGACCTATGTTGATTAAAGCACTTGAAATGCTTGCAAACAAAAGAGAAAAACAATTACCTAGAAAACATGGAAATATCAATTTGTGATTAAATATGATTGAGAAAGTACTTATCGCTAATAGAGGAGAAATTGCTTTACGTGTAATTCGAACTTGTAAAGCCCTTGGAATTAAAACAGTTGCCGTATATTCTGATGAAGATACAAATTCAATGCATGTAAAACAAGCAACTGAAGCATACCATATTGGTGAAGCAACTCCTGCAAAATCATATCTTAATCAAGAAAAAATTTTAGATGTAATGTTGTCATCTGGTGCAGATTCAGTTCATCCAGGTTATGGTTTCCTTTCTGAAAATGATGATTTTGCAAGATTATGTGAAAAAAATAAACTTACTTTCATTGGTCCTTCTGCAGATTCTATGAATCTTTGTGGTGATAAAATGAAATGTAAGGCTGCAATGTTAAAAGCTGAAGTTCCAACTGTACCTGGAAGTCCAGGTTTAGTAAAAGATGCAGATGATGCAGAAAAAATTGCTAATGAAATTGGTTATCCTGTAATGCTAAAATCTGTTTATGGTGGTGGAGGTCGTGGAATTAGAATTGTAACTAATGATAAAGAATTACATGATGGTTATGAATCCGTTACTGGAGAATCAATTGCAGCAGTTGGTAAGTCTGCAATATTAGTTGAAAAGTTCTTAGAAAAAACACGACATATTGAATATCAATTTGCTAGAGATACACAAGGTAATGCTGTTCATATATTTGAAAGAGAATGTTCTATTCAAAGACGTAACCAAAAATTAATTGAACAAACT
>Ga0208522_1000290_pt1 | contig 34815 bp, 43 predicted proteins | sample ETNtaG_25_FD_185763 | JGI IMG/M metagenome (GOLD analysis project Ga0208522, IMG submission 185763) | Marine microbial and viral communities from oxygen minimum zone, Eastern Pacific Ocean - ETNP201302SV86 (SPAdes) (version 2) | ecosystem: Environmental > Aquatic > Marine > Oceanic ... | reverse complement strand
TTGGGCTGAAAAAAAAGGCTCAAATGAAATAATAATTTTAGATGGTGTTGCAAGCAAAAAACATGATAACAAAGCATTTTGTGCTGCAGAAGTAGATTTGTGTCGAGTAATGGAAGAAAATGGAATAAAAATGATACCACAGGGTTTCATCACGGGTATTGCAGGTGGAATTTTAAATGAATGCCTAATTAGAAAAATTCGTGGTGTGACACTTTTGGTTAAGGCAAATGAAAATGTTCCAGACCCACTAGCGGCGGTAACTCTAGTGGAAGCAGTAAACAAAGCATATGGGGTTGGAATTAATACTGAAAAATTAAAGAAACACAAAAAACAAATAGGTTTAGATTTTCAAGAACTGTCAGATAAGTATACTGAACATAAAAAAGTGGATTCAAATATGTACATGTAGAGGTAGAAATTAGGTTGGAAATAACGTATAAAAAAGCAGGTGTAGATATATCTGAAATTAAAAAAAGTCAATATGCAATAGGCAAATTAATTTCATCTACACATAATTTACAAAAAAATGCAAAAATAACACATGGTTTTGGTCATTATGCAGGAATTGTTGAAATTCCAGGTGGGAAATTATTAGCAACTCATACTGATGGAGTCGGAACAAAAGTCATTATTGCAAATATGATGAAAAAATATGACACAATAGGTATAGATTGTGTTGCTATGAATGTTAATGATATAATCTGTATTGGTGCAACTCCAATTTCATTTGTAGATTACATTGCTGCAAATAAAAATAATCAAAAAATTTTCAAACAAATAGTTTCAGGACTAGTTAAAGGGGCAAAAAAATCTGCAATGCCAATTGTGGGAGGGGAAACTGCAATTATGCCTGATCTGATTTCAGGTAAAGGATTTGGATTTGATCTTGCAGGAATGGTAGTAGGATTATTATCAAAAAAACAAATGATACTTGGTAAATCAATAAAGCCTGGAGATGTAATAATTGGAGTGAAAAGTAGTGGATTACATTCTAATGGTTATTCTTTAGCAAGAAAAGCACTACTATCAAAATATTCTATTAAAAGTAAAATTAAGGGAATAGGTATACTAGGTAACGCACTTTTAGCACCAACAGAAATTTATGTAAAACCAGTTTTAGAATCAATTGAAAAATGTACTATTCATGGATTAGCACATATCACTGGTGGCTCATTTACAAAACTTTTAAGATTAAAACAAATTGGATTTGAAATTGATAGTTTACCAAAAACTCCACCTTTAATGCAATTAATTCAAGATTGTGGAATAAAGAATGAAGAAATGTATAAGACATTTAACATGGGAATAGGATTTTGTATAATTTCACCAAAAAATGAAGTAAGGAAAATTAGTAATATATTCAAAAAACATAAAATTAAAACATATGAAATTGGAAAAATCATAAGAAAAAAAGGTGTTTTTGTAAACTCTAGAAAAATTGCATAATAATTAGACCCAAATTTAGAATAATTTTATCCAAATACTATCAAATATAGCATATTTCTAAATCTAGATATGACAGAAATAGAAATTCCATCTCATTTTTCAATGAAAGGTTTGGCAATAGGTCTAATCGGTACTTTTGCTCTAACTGCCATGATTTTCACACTGCCAGATATGATTGGTCTAGAACTGACACTTGCAATGATGGCAACACTATCAGTTTTGATGGGCATGTATGTCATTTTGATTACTGAGATTATTCATAGAACATCACTAGCGTTACTCGGTGCATTAATAATTATCATAGTTTTATTTTCAGTTGGAATTCTTGATCCGCATGATACTGTAGATTTTGTAATTGGTTCGATTGATTTCAACACAATTGGATTACTACTTGGAATGATGTTGATTGTTGGAATACTTGGTGAGACTGGTATATTCCAGTACATTGGGATAAAGGCTGCCAAAGCGTCTGGTGGAAATGTCTGGAAATTACTAATCTTACTTTCCGTCATCACTGCAGTCGGTTCTGCATTTCTCGATAATGTTACAATGGTTCTTCTTATGGTTCCAGTTACAATATCTGTTGCTAAAATTTTAAACATAAAACCAGTATTTTTGATTCTAGCTGAAATCTTTGCGTCAAACATAGGTGGTGCAGCAACACTAATTGGTGATCCACCAAACATTATGATTGGTTCTGCTGCAAATATTTCATTTGTAGACTTTGCATGGCATATGACACCAGAAATAATTATTACACTTTTGTTTTCATTTCTCCTTTTCAAGATAATGTTTAGAAAAGAGTTAAAGCAAAAACCAGAGAACCTTGACAAATTAAAGCAACTTGATGAGAAAAAAGAAATCAAAGATATGATGCTGTTTAAAAAATCTGCAATTGTTCTTGGTGCAGTAATTGTCATGTTTATGTTTCATGGTTTGTTAGGATTAGAAGTTGCAGTAATTGCATTAGGAGGTGCTGCAGTATTATTAGTCGTTACAGGAAAGCAACCGTTTGTTGCATTATCACATGTAGAATGGCCGACACTTTTGTTTTTTTCAGGTTTATTTGTAATAGTTCATGGAGTAGAGGCTACTGGTGCATTAGAAGTTCTGGCACATCAGGCAGTGAATTTAACACAAGGTGATCTTGGTGCTAGTATATTCACAATTGTATTTACATCTGCAATTGCATCTGCGTTTGTTGATAACATACCGTTTACTGCAACAATGATTCCTATAATTGAAAATATTTCTGCGGATCCAATGTTTGTTACCACACTATCACAATTTGACTTTAATCCACTATGGTATGCGCTTGCATTTGGTGCAGATCTTGGAGGAAATGGAACGTTGATTGGTGCCAGTGCAAATCTAGTTGCAGTAGCTGTGGCTGAAAAATTTGGAGTTAGAATAATGTTTAGAGAATTCCTAATCAAAGGCATGCCAATAATGATTGCTACAACAGTTGTTGCATCAGTTGCATTTTATATCAGACTCTTATATTTCACATAATGCAAAAAACAGATGATTTCTCTCGTGCATGTCAGGAGATCATGCAAAATTTACTCACCGTAAATAATCCTACAACTGGTATAATAAAAAATGAAATCAAGAATGTTTGTACAAAATACTCATTAGAGAGATTTCCTAGAAATAATGAAATTCTAGCTATGGCAAATCCATTAGAATTTAAAAAACTTCAAAATATCTTGCTTACAAAACCTGTTAAATCAGCATCAGGTGTTACAGTTATAGCTGTCATGCCAAAACCGTATGCATGTCCACATGGAAGATGCAGTTATTGTCCTGGTGGAATTGAATTTAACACTCCTAATAGCTATACTGGAAAAGAACCAATAACGATAAGTGCAATTGAAAACCAATATGATCCAAAAATTCAAATCTTAAAAAAAATTCAACATCTAATCTCTTTTGGTCATGATCCAAGTAAAATAGAACTTGTTCTAGTTGGTGGTACATTTCTCTTCATGCCAATAGACTATCAAAAAAATTTCATAAAATCATGTTATGATGCACTAAATGGTTTTGATTCAATTGATCTGAATAGTGCAAAAAAATCTAACGAAACTGCAAAGCATAGAAACGTTGGATTTACTATTGAAACCAAACCTGATTACTGTAAACAAGAACATGTTGATATGATGCTAGATTATGGAGCAACTAGAATAGAAATTGGTGTTCAAAGTCTTCAAGAAAGAGTTTTTGAGATTGTTAACAGAGGACATAATCTCAATGATGTGATTGAATCATTTCAAATTGCAAAAGATTCTGGATACAAAATTGTTGCACATATGATGCCTGGGTTACCAACAATGACCCCAAAAGAAGACATTAAAGATTTTCAAACATTATTTGAAGATCCAAAATTTAAACCTGACATGCTAAAAATATATCCATCATTAATTTTGAAAAACACACCCATGTATGATGATTTCCAAAAAGGAAAATACAAGCCATATTCTGATGATGACATGCTGAATGTTTTAACAGAAGTAAAAAAAATGGTTCCAAAATGGGTTCGAATAATGCGAGTTCAAAGAGAAATTACACCTATGGAAATAATTGGTGGACCAAAAATGGGTAATCTAAGACAAATTGTTCATAAAAATCTGAAAAGTCAAGGATTCTCATGTAAATGTATTAGATGCAGAGAAGCAGGTCTTGCAAAGAAAAATACTGTTGAAGAAAAACTTGAATTGGAAAGATTTGACTATGATTCCTCAAATGGTAAAGAGGTTTTTCTATCTTACAAAGACTCTGAAGATCTAATTTATGGATTCTTGAGATTAAGAAAACCTAGTACTAATGCTCATAGAAAAGAAATTACTAATGATGTTGCTATTGTAAGAGAATTACATGTTTTTGGGAAATCAATAGAAATTGGAAAACATGAAAAAGAAAGTTTTCAACATGTAGGACTGGGGAAAAAATTAATGGCTGAATCTGAACGAATTGCCAAAGATGAATTTTTATCAAAGAAACTTTTGGTAATTAGTGCAGTAGGAACAAGGGAATATTATCAAAAATTAGGTTACAAGATTTATGGACCATATGTATCAAAAGAGTTAATCTGATAAAAATGACTGAGCAAAAAACTATTGGAAAAGGAACATGGATTGACAAGTTAGCATCCGAACTTATTGAAAGGGAAGAGCAACTTGGCAGAAACACTGATCTTCTAACAGTTGAAAGCGGATTAGGTGCGTCAGGAATTCCACATATTGGAAGTTTAGGTGATGCAGTGAGAGCATATGGTGTTAAACTTGCACTAGAGAATCTAGGTTACAAATCAGAATTAATTACATATTCCGATGATTTAGATGGTTTACGAAAAATTCCAGAAGGATTAGATGTAGACGAAAATTATATTGGTACAAGAGTCTCTAAAATTCCAGATCCATTTGGATGTCATGATTCCTATGGAAGTCATATGAGTAGTTTACTTCTTGATGGTCTTGATGATCTTGGAATAAAATATATTCATAAAACAGCACATGAAACTTACAAAAATGGCCTTCTAAATGATCAGATCCTCGAAATTCTTGATAAAAGAGAAAAGATTGGAAATAAGATTGAAGAATTAACTGGTCAACAAAAATTCCAAAACATGCCTCCATATTTTCCTGAATGCCACAATTGTGGTAAGCTATACACAACAAAATCATTAGATTATTTCAAAGATGAGAAAAAAGTTCTATACAGATGCGAAGATTCTGAGATGGGCTCGGAATGGAATAAAAATAAAGATAAAAATAAAAAATACATTGGATGTGGCCATAAGGGAGAATCAATCATTGGAAAGGACCTTGGAAAGTTAGCATGGAAGGTTGAATTTGCTGCTAGGTGGAAAATATTTGATGTCAGATTTGAAGCGTTTGGGAAAGATATCATGGATTCAGTACAAGTAAATGATTGGATTTCAGATGAAATCTTGAATTTTCCTCATCCACATCATATTAGATATGAGATGTTTTTGGACAAGGGCGGAAAGAAAATTTCAAAATCACTAGGAAATGTTGTAACATCACAAAAATGGCTTAAATTTGGAACACCACAATCAATACTACTTTTGTTGTACAAAAGAATCACAGGTGCAAGAGAATTAGGCTTTGAAGATATTCCATCATTAATGAATGAGTATACTGAATTAGAAAAAATATACTTTGGAAAAATAAAAATTGAGAATGAAGCAAAATTGATCAAATCAAAAGGATTGTATGAGTATGTAAACTTGTTAAATCCTCCAGAAAATATTCAACCAAGTGTTAACTATAGATTACTTGTAGAACTCTGTAAGATTTTCAAAGAAGAACAAAAAGATAGAGTTAACAAAAAACTCATTGAATACCGTGCAATTAAAGAAACAAGTCAAGAAATTGATAATTTAATAACATTAGCAGGGAATTTTGCAAATGAATTTGATATCTCTGAAAAATTTGAAATTGATCTAGATGACATAACAAGAAAGGCACTAAGTGAACTTGTTCAGATATTAGAAAGTGGTGAAGAAATTGAGGATCTTCAAAATTCAATATATCAAATTGCAAAAAGTAATGAAATTCCACCGAAAGACTTTTTCAGAATTTTATATCAAATTATTCTGTCAGCAACACAAGGACCAAAAATTGGACCATTTATCTTAGATATAGGAAAAAATAAAGTTGCTAATACATTGAACAAGTATCTATAGTGAGTTAGAAAAATGGCACATAATGAACATAATAGATCAAAACAGTCAAGTGGTTCATTTGCATTAATAATACTTGGTGCATTATTATTATTCATAGCACCAACTATTCATGGAGATACACCAGATCTAGGTACTGCATCACTAATTTTTGGCTTAATAATTGGAGGAATTGGTTTTTATCTTAGATTTGTAAGAAAGGTTGGAAGAAAGTGAATAGAATTGGGATTTCTAAATAGAAAAAAGAAACAACCAGAATCAGATGAGTATAAAAAAATTAAAACTACAGAAGAAATAATTAATGAACAACAAGAAACTGAGTCTCAGAATTTACAGACCGAGATTAGTGAAAAAACAACACATCTTGCTTCAATTATAGAAAAACTGGAATTAACAAAAAAAGAATATCAAGGTGTAATTAGCCAAATAATGTCTTCAAAAAAACAACTTTTGGATATAAAAAAACAAATTAAATCAGCATACTCAGATTTTGATTTGGCACCAAAACAAGAAGAACATCAAAGAATTCTGGTGGAGATTAAGCAATCGAATGATGAATTATCAAAAATAAAAAAAGAACTTGAATACATAAACCCCAAAAAACTAGATTTTCAAAAAGTGAATGAAGAATTAGAGCAAAGAAAAAAAGAATTGGAAATCATAAAAAAACAAATACAAACTTCAAAGTCAACAATCAAAAAAGATGGAGATAATTCAAAACAAATTGTAGAATCAGCTAGCCAAGTAATTGCAACTACAAAGAAAAAACTCAATAATACTTTAAAAGAGATAGATATGATGAAACAAATTCTGGAAAAAGAAAGAAAGTCTCATAATGAAACTAAGAAGAAATTAAACCAACAAAAATAAAATTATTGATAGTATTTTTTCCATTTTAAAACAAGATCATCTTCTGTTATTCCAAGATCATATGATGGTGATGTAATTTCATTAACTTTTTCTACAGTTACAATAACAATGGCATTAATTTTACTTTTAATACCATTTTTTTTGTACTGTTCCAAAACTTCTTCAAACTGTATTCCTTCGTCAATGATTTCTCCTTTACCCTTAAAACGAAATCCCTTTCTATGAATCGGATCTACTACATTAATTTCAATTGATGGATTTTTCTTTAGATTTTCTATTGTCTGTGGTGAACGTATGTCTGCAAACGCTAAATGTGATTCATCAATAACAATAATTGTTCCTTTTGGTGATAAATTTGGTGTATTATCAGCAGAAACTGTTGCAACATATCCAAGTTTTTGAAAATTTACAAAACTTCTAATTTCATTAGAAATTTCTGTCATACTTTTTTTCCATTAAAATTAAGTTAAAAGATTATCTCATTAGGTCGACTGCAATTCCATAAAAGAGAAAAAATCCAATCCCTCCACCAAGTATGGCAATCCATATAGCAATATCTTTTCTAGTATACATGATTATTTCACAAAAGTTCTTAATAAAAACCTCATAAATACAAGTATTGTCAAAATTCGGCATTATTGGTAGAGGAATTATGTTTGTTGTAGTTGGTATTGTGACAATAGTTGTTGGTTCATTTTTACTAAGAGGTAATATGCATATGTGGGATAAATCAAAATCTGAAAAATCAAAAGAGAAAGATTAGTATGATTATTCTATCTTCAATGCCTTTTAATGACACATGCTTTATCCTATGAATTGATAAATAATTAGAGATTGATCCAAAATGCTTTATAAAAAATCATTATTGAATTCAATCAATTCGATTTTTAATCTGCAAGAATTTCCTATAGGAAATTAAAGTAGAGTAAATATCCACCGACCACAGCAACACCTGCTACAGCTGCTAATAACATCATTTTATCCAAATAATTCACCTCCGAATTTCATTTTTTTATTACCACGTGCCTTTGTACGTAATTTCATTCTACAACATGGACACCTGACTTCATCTAGCTTAAGCCAAACTTCACACCAACTGCATCGTTTCATTCCGGATTTGTATTTTAATGAATTTGGAATTTTTTCTTGTTCAATCATAAGACAGATACCCTTACATGATGCACCCATATCATTTACCTCCTAAGATGTCTCCAGTATTGATGAACCGTTACCAATTGCTTGCTGGAGAATTTTTTGAATTTCAACATGCTTTTCTAAACACATTCTGCATTCAAAGTTAGAATGGTCTATTACTAATCTATCACAAAAAACACAATTAACATCGATTTGGTCTGTCATGTGTAGTTATACTATTTAGTCTTATAATGCATGATGAAGCTAGGTAAGTATCAAAACACTCACCATAGTGAGTGTGCTTTTATTATATCAAAAATCTAGTTAATCTCTATGACTGAGCTAAAAGCTGATAATTTCTTGGAAAGTTTAGAACATACACATATTGTACTATTTCATGATGGTGGAAAAGAAACGAAAGATGCCGAATATAATTTTATAAAAAATGGACTTGATAAACAGGAACACTGTTTTTACACAACTCAAAATCCTCAGCAAATACTAAATGAGATGAAAGAGTTTGGTATTGATACTGAAGGACAGAGTGAATTTTTACACATAGTAGAAATTCCAGAAAAATTTGAAAATTATTCAAAGATGATACTAGATAAGGTAAGCACTCTACCTAGTGATTCTGAAATCAGAGTTCTATCAACTCATTATTTTGACTTTGATTCAGAAGAAAAGACTGATAGAATGGCAGAAATTGAGCAATGTGTAGATGACGATTTTCATAAAATTAATGGTAACTTTGTTTGTTCCTTTGAAGTTAATCAGATAAATGAACCAATTCGAGCCAGATTTTTAAATCAGTTACTGGATTCCCATAAAGCTGTTATGTTTCTAAGAAAAGAAAAAGGCGCTGATGTGTTTACTCTGCCTTAATCTGCTTTGTAACATCTATAATTAAGTCATTTATTTTTGAATAATCTCTATGAAATTGCATTCCTTTATCAGTAACAGAGAGTGATTTTTCTCTATCTATAATATTTCTCTTCTCCATTTCTATTAGATATTTTGTTAATTTATCATATGACGTATTACATTTGAATTGAATTCTAGTTGGCGAAACAGAATCATTATTTTGAGAATCCTGAACAATTGCAGATACAATGTCAAAGTAAAGTTGAATCTTAGACCTTCTTTCTTTTACCATTTTTTGTGATATTGTTTGATGATATATATATTCTAATGAATGAAATTGGATCTAAATCTAATTTGATTGTAATTTTGTATATCAAAAGCATCTAAACTAATTTTATAAAACGGGCCCGAAGGGATTTGAACCCCCGACCTAATGCTCCGCAAGCACTCACTCTATCCATGCTGAGCCACGAGCCCAATAACTAATTTAGAAAAATTGTTAAAAACGTTTGGAAGAATCTAAACTTCTTTCTCAGCCTTGCTAACATAAAGATAATTCATAATAACACCTGCAATAATACCGCCAATAATTGGTGCTGCCCAGTATAACCATTGCACTTCTAATAATCCAGCATCACCAGTTGTTATTGCAGGTGCAAGTGATCTTGCTGGATTCATTGATGCACCAGTTAACGGTACACCTACTAAATGAAGTAAGAAAATCATTCCACCTATTGCTGCACCGTAGACACTTTTTGGTGCTTTTTTATGAACAGCTGTCATAAAAATTACTAAAACCAAGAAGAACGTTAAGATTATCTCAACTGCAAATGCAGCTTCCATACTGAAATTTAGTAATTCACTTGGTCCACCATGACCACCCCAAAGAACTGCTTTTCCAATTTCTGGAAATAATGCCATTAAAGATAATGATGCAATAATTCCACCTATCACTTGAGAAATAATGTATCCAATGCCATCAGCAACACCGATTTTTTTTGTGATCATCATAGGAATAGTTACTGCCGGATTGATATGAGCGCCTGATACATGTCCAAATGCATATACCATTAACGCAATAATTGCACCATGACCAAGTGAAATCATAATAATTGATTCAATAGATAATCCTTCACCAAATACCACAACTGCTAAAATTACAGAGAGTGGACCAAAAAATACAAGACCAAATGTTGATATTCCTTCTGCTAACCATGCTCTTGGATTTACCATTATTGACCCGCTTGATAATATCCATATAAAACATGCGAGTCGATTTAATTACAAAGAATATTAAATTAGAGTGAAACAAGTTGACATGTATGATAGAAGAGGGTAGTAAAGTTCCTGCATTTCAATTAGAAGATGCTAATGGAAAAATAATAAAATCATCAAATTTTAAAGGAAAAAAATATGTGGTATATTTTTATCCAAGAGATTTTACGCCTGGCTGCACTACTGAAGCTGATGAATTCACAAAAGATTATTCAAAATTCAAAAAGGCTGGAATAGAAGTGATAGGAATTAGTAAAGATGATGTCTCTTCTCATAGAAAATTTTGTGATAAAATGAACATTCCTTACATCTTGTTATCTGATGTTGAAACTGATGTATGTAAAAAATTTGGTGTTTGGGGAATGAAAAAATTTATGGGCAGAGAATTCATGGGAATTAATCGTAGTACGTTTTTAGTAAATGAAAAAGGGAAAATTTTCAAAGTGTTTCCAAAAGTAAAACCTGCGGGTCATTCAAAAGAAGTTTTACAAGCTTTTAGTAACTAAAATCAAAAATAAAAAATGAAAATTTCTAGAAATCTAGAAACCCTTAGGTAATGTACCTCTGGTAGATTTTGGTGCTGCTGCGGCTGCTGCCTTTGCTGCTGCGGCTGCTGCTGCATCTGCCTTTTGTTTTTCTACTCGTACAAGATAATCTTTCTCATATTCTTCTAATGATTGTTTCTTTGCATTTCCTTCTCCTGATGAAGCTTGTTGAACCTGTGGTTCTGGAGCTGGTGGTGGAGGTGGAGGTGCTGTTTGTGTACTTGCAGGTGCATCAATAATCCATGAACCAAATTTGGTTTTTTCTGGATGATATGCGAGTCTTTGTTTAGTTGCAAAATATTTGTTAGAAGCGGCTGTAAATCCTGGAACTTTTGGTTTTTGATCATTCCAATTTCCTGGAGTAACTTGAACTTGTGCTGCTAATCCTCTACTTCCAAAGTATCTATTACCTGGAGCAGTGAATCCTGGAACTTTTGGTTTTTGATCATTCCAATTTCCTGTAGCAATCTCACGGAATCTTTCATGTAGTGGAGGTGCTGCTGCAGGTGGTGTTTCCTTCTTTGCTGGTTCAGGTACTTTTTCAGCTGCTGCTTTTTCAGCTGCAACCTTTGCTGCTGCTGCTTGTGCTGCTGCTGCTTGTGCTGCTGCTGCTTTTTCAGCTGCAACCTTTGCTGCTGCTGCTTGTGCTGCTGCTGCTTGTGCTGCTGCTGCTTTTTCAGCTGCTTGATCTGAACCTGCAAGTTTAGACAATCGTGCTTCTAATTGTGCAATTTTTTTCTCCAATTCTGCTGCTTTTGTTGCAGCAGCGGAGGATCCTGCTTTTTTAGTTGTTCTCGAAGTTGTTCTCGAAGTTTTTCTTGGAGTTGATTTCTTAGTTGTTTTTGAAGTTTTTCTTGAGGTTGATTTTTTAGTTGTACGTTTCTTTGCAGTTGCCATTGCAACGACTATAAATTCGGGCTTTATTTGCTTTGTGCTTAGTATTTGCCACGAATATGATCTGTTTTATAAAGAATATTTGTTCAGTAATAATATGGACGATTTCGAGAAAGAATACCCTGGGTTTGATTGGAAAAATACCCCTGCCTATAAACATCCAGGTGGAAAAAACTGTCCTTGTCCAAAACATGAATACATTAGAGAGCAGATAAATTTTGCAAAAACAGTTAACGAATCTGGTTCAGATGCAGCAAAAGTTACTTTGAAATTTTGCCCCGAACACTACAAAGTCTACATGGATGAAGTTATTCCAGCAATGCCATTAAAATATAAAATTTTAACAAAAATTGCATTAAAATTGGGTGCTATACAAATTGAACACTTAACTCATATGCAATCCGATATGTGTTTTTACTGTAAATTTGGTTCAGGTGGACATGGAAAGAAAAACGAATTACCACCAATGCCATAACTACATTGGGTTTATCAAAACTTTGGGTCTATTTGGAGTATCATGATGACATTTCTTTTCACAAATTGGACATATTTTTCTATCAAGAAAGATACATTGACAAATATGTGATTGTAAATAGCTTTCAGCAGATTTTGTAAATTCTCCAGTACCATTACAAAATGGACATTGAGAACTAAGTAATTCTATTTCTCCATTACCCTTACAAACTAAGCAGTTTTCAGAATTTTCCATTATAAAATTATCCAAAGAAGTGATTAAAACTCTTACCTTATGAAAAATAATTTACAATCCCGTTAACCTTATACATTCATCATGATGAGTGGAGTCGTGGCTATTGAAGATATACATGAGTTAATCGAAATTCTGGAAAAAAATGGAGAACTAAAAAGAATTAAAACAGAAGTTGATACCAATTTAGAAATTGCAGAAATTCTTAGACGTGTAATGTATGACAACGGTCCAGCAATATTATTTGAAAATATTAAAAATTTTGATATTCCAATTCTTGGTAATGCATTTGGTTCAATGAAACGTTTAGAACTTGCACTTGAAACAAATGACTTTACAGAAATTGGTCAACGAATTGCAGATATGACAAAGATGGAGATACCATCAGGAATAATAAATAAGATTAGAAAACTACCTGAACTCTCTAAAATGAGTGAATCATTTCCAAAATTAGAGAAAAGTGGTCCAGTAACAGAGACAGTTAGTGAGAACCCAACTTTTGATAAAATTCCAATTCTAAAATCATGGCCAAAAGATGCAGGAAATTTTATTACATTTGGTCTAACTGCAACAAAACATCCTGAAACAGGAGTAAGAAATCTTGGAGTTTATAGAATTCAGATAATAGATAACACACATGCATTAATGCACTGGCAAAAACATAAACGAAGTGCAGAACATCATGATATCTCAAAAGAAAAAAATAATAAAATTGAAACTGCAATAATAATTGGTGCTGAACCTGCAACAGTATTTTCTGCAGTAGCACCAGTTCCAGAAGGATTAGATAAGTATCTTTTTGCAGGAATTACAAGAAAAAAAGGCATTAAAACAGTAAAATGTAAAACTATTGATCTAGAAGTTCCAGCAAATGCTGATATTGTTTTAGAAGGATATGTAGATTCATCTGACATTAGGGATGAAGGTCCATTTGGTGATCATACTGGATACTATACACCAAAAGAACCATTTCCAACTTTCACACTTACAGGAATTATGCAAAGAAAAGATCCAATCTATCTTACAACAATTGTTGGTAAACCTATCTTAGAGGATGCATACATTGGTAAAGTTATTGAAAGTGCATTTTTACCGATGATTAGAATGTTCCATCCTGAAGTTGTAGATTTTGATATGCCAGCGGCTGGATGGTTTCAAGGAATGGCAATAATTTCAATTAAAAAGAGATACCCTGGTCAAGCAAAAAAAGTCATGATGGGATTATGGGGAATGGGACAGTTATCTCTAACAAAAATGTTCATCGTTGTGGATCATGATGTAAATGTTCATGATATGAATGATGTAATTTGGGCTATTACAACTAGAGTAGATGCTGCACGGGATATCACAATAATAGACAAAACACCAACAGATACACTTGATCCAGCTTCCCCACTTGTTAATTTAGGCTCAAAATTAGGAATTGATGCCACACAAAAAACTTTGGAAGAAGGATTTGAACGAGAGATCCAAGAACAAGTCAAAGTTGATGATTCAACAAAAACTCTTGTGGATTCTAAATGGTCAAATTATGGGATTCAATGAATGCATACAGAATTATAGAAATTATCCCGTTCTTCAACTGAATAATCAATTTGTTTAATTGAATCAATTATTCTTTTATCTGTGAGTTCAGTTGAACGAGAGCCGGTACAAGAAACTACCTCTTCTCCAATCAAAGTTCCACCAAAGTCATCTGCACCATATTGTAATGCAAGTTGTGCCATACCAACTCCGTTTGTTAACCATGATGACTGTATATGATGAATTAGTCCATCAAAAACAAGTCGTGATATTGCAATCATTTTCAAAAGCTGTGTGCCGCCAGCACCATATCTAACAGTACCATCCTTTTGCATGAGTGTATTATTAGGTTCAAAACTCCATGGAATAAACGCCATAAATCCATTTGTCTTTTTCTGTAGTTCAACAATTTTAGAAAAATGCTCTGCTATATCATTATCAGATTCAACATGACCATACATCATTGTAGCAGATGCTGGTAAATCTAACGAAAATGCTTCATCCATTATTCTTAACCATTCGTTTGTTGTAATTTTCTTTGGACTAATTTTTTCCTTTACTGAATCAGTAAGAATTTCTGCACCAGCCCCAGGAATAGATTGTAAACCTGCATCTTTTAATCTAGATAGAATTTCTTTTGTGCTTGATTTCTCAACTTTAGCAATCATATCAATTTCAGAAGTAGATAATCCATGCACACCAACGTCAGGAAAATCTTTACGAATCATTCTAAACGAATCCTCATAATATTCAATTCCAAGTTCTGGATTATGACCACCTTGAATGAGAACTTGTCTTATTTTGAACAAATCCCAACCGGTTTTAACTCTGGTTTTAATTTCATCAAGTGTTAATGTATAGGATTCATCATGATTTGGTGGACGATAAAATGCACAAAACTTACAATCAGTAATACAGACGTTTGTATAATTTAAAATAATATTATTAACAAATGATGCTTTTTTTCCAAATCTTTTTCTAGTTAAATAACCTGCAACCATACCCATAAGAGAAACATCATCAGAACGTATTAGCCTAAGACAGTCATCTTGATTTGGTCTATTTCCATTCAGTGAGTTTTCAAGAATATCCCCAATTTGACTAGAATGGATTTGTTCGGTTAATTGACTCAATAACCATCGTTCTTTGAATGAATATTTAATCCTTAGAAAAATTTACTCATAAAAAAACCCACTTTGAATAATTTTAAGTATGGTATATCATAAAAACCATCTATGGTAACAGGTAAAGAAATTAGAATGAATAGAATTATGCGAAAAGGAAAAATGCTTTGCATCCCAATGGATCATGGTATTTCTAATGGTCCTATTGAGGGATTGGAAAAACCCCATTCAATGATTTACAAATGTGAAACACATGGAGTTTCAAGTGTAATTATTAACAAAGGAATAATCAAAACATTGCCAAGACCTGCAAAAGTGGGAATACTGGTTCATTATTCTGCAAGTACTTCATTATCCACTGCACCAAATAGAAAAATTCTTACTGGTTCAGTGAAAGAAGCATTAAGACTTGGAGCAGATGGTGTTTCATTACATATCAATATTGGCGGGAAAGAAGAACCAGAAATGTTACATCAATTAGGAGAAATTTCAGAACAATGCCATGAATGGAATGTTCCATTACTTGCAATGATGTATCCACGCGGTGAAAATGTAAAAGACCCACATGATCCAGAGGTCGTTGCACATGCAGCAAGAATTGGTGCAGAATGTGGTGCAGACATTGTAAAGACATTGTATACAGGTGACATTGATTCATTTACTAAAGTGGTTGAAAGTATTCCAGTTCCAGTTGTAATTGCAGGAGGACCAAAATCAAAAACAGATTTAGATGTATTAAAAATGACTGAAGATGCAATGAATGCAGGAGCAAAGGGTGTTACATATGGACGAAATATATTTGCTCATAAATCTCCAGAAAAGATTGTAGAAGCATTAGCAGGAATTATTTTCAAAAATCAAACATCAGAAGAAGCGGCTGAACGACTTGACACGCAATAAACAACTAATTATCCAACCAAAGGTTGGAAAAAATCAGTTTACAAAATTTGTGAATCAACTTGAAAGTGAAGGTATATCATTAATTTATGCAGATCCAAAAAATATAACAAATAAAAAATCAAAAATTCAGACAATATATCCATCAGCAAATGCAAAATACGTCATATTAGATGATAAATCAAGTTCAAAAATACGAGGTAAAAAAATTGGAAAAAAATTCAAAGTTTTATCAAATAATGATATAGATATTATTTATCAATCTGCAAAAAAAGGATTGGATTTTGTGATTATAGAAGTAAAAGATTGGAAAATTATTCCACTTGAGAATATTATTGCTAAATTACATAAAATACACACTCAAATTTTTACAATTGCAAAGAATACATCAGAGGTTAGAAAAATGTTTTCAATATTAGATATTGGTGTTGATGGAGTAATTTTTCAAACAAATTCCATAAACGAAGTAAAAGAAACTTTAGTGAATCTAGGGTCAAAACATTTTGAACTTCAATCAGCAAAAATAATTGATATTAAAGAGGTAGGAGATGGTGAACGAGTTTGTTTGGATACTGCTTCAATACTACACAAAGGTGAAGGAATTCTAATTGGAAATAGAGCAAATTTTATGTTTTTAGTTCATAATGAATCAGTTGGTTCTTCTTTTACATCACCAAGACCATTTAGAGTAAACGCAGGTGCTGTTCATTGTTACACATTATCACCAGATGGTACAACAAAATATCTTTCAGAATTAGAAACAGGAAGTGATGTATTAGTGTTAGATTCAAAAGGTAAAGCGAGAAGAGTAGCTATTGGTCGATGTAAAATAGAACGAAGACCAATGCTTCTGATCAAAGCAAAAATTGGCGATGAAATAGGAGGAATAATTGCACAAGATGCAGAGACAATTCGTTTTATAAAATCTAATGGACATTTAGTATCTGTAACACATCTTAAAAAAGGCGATTCTGTATTAGCGTTTTCGAAGTCTGCCACAGGAAGACATTTTGGAATGGAAGTAACAGATGAATATATTTTAGAAAAATAGAATGAAACATAAAACATGTGTATCCATTACAGAAAAAAATCCAACTAAACTTAATTCTGTTTTAAAAAAAGCATTAACGAAATCAGAATATGCTGAAATTAGATTAGATTTCATGAAACCATCAGAAATACCAATTGCATTACAAAATGTTGAAAAAAAATTATCTAAATGTGTGTGCACACTAAGACCTAAAAATGAAGGCGGTAAATTTTCTGGTTCTGAAAAAGAGAGAATATCAATTTTAAAACTGATATCTGAATATAATCCATTTTTACTAGATATTGAATTTAACACTCTTAGAAATAATCAAAAACTCAGAGAATATGTAAAAAAATCAAAGACCCCAATCTTAGTCTCTTGGCATGATTTTAAAAAAACACCTAATATGAAAAACCTTAATTCGAAACTAAAAAGCATGAAAAAACTTTCAGATTTTGTAAAAATTGTCACTGTTGCAAAATCTATTAATGATACATCTAGGGTATTATCACTCTATAACAAATCCTCAAAAATCAAACTAATTGCATTCGCAATGGGTGAACAAGCAAGTTTTTCCAGAATATTGTGTCTATATTTAGGCAGTCCATTTACATACGTTTCACTAGGAAAAGCAATTGCTCCAGGACAGTTTAGTTTGAATGAAATGAAAACATTTGTTTAAACTTGCTAAAATTAAATATCAATAGTTTAGTAAATCTGTATGTTGAAAACATTCGCAGTTATAGGTGATCCAATTGAGCATTCACTTTCACCCACTATTCATAATGCTGCATTTAGACAATTAGAATTAGAATGTACGTACATTGCATACAGAATAAATAAAGATCAATTAGAAGAAGAAATCAATTCATTAAAAAAAATAAAAATTTCAGGCTTTAATGTAACAATACCTCATAAAATTAATGTGTTAAAATATTTGGATGATGTAGATGAAAATTGTAAAATTATTGGTGCAAGTAATACAGTGATTAATGAAGATGGATTTTTAAAAGGCTACAACACTGACATGGATGGATTTCTAGAACCTATTAAAAATAGAAATATCATAATTAAAAATTCTAATATATTATTACTTGGTGCAGGTGGGGCTGCAAGAGCAATAATTGCAGGTATGTCAAAAGAAAAAGCAAAACATGTCACTATAGTTAATCGAAATAATGAAAATGCCATAAAACTTGAAAAATTTTCAAAGAGTGTTGGATTAGAGGCAGAAATAAAAACAATAGAAGAAATGTCAGAATTACATGCAGATTATAATTTTATTATAAATTCATCCTCATTGGGATTAAAAAATGAAGCAAATATTATTCCAACAAAAATAATTAATGATGAAACGGTAGTTTATGATATTGTTTACAAACCAGTAAATACTGAATTAATAAAAGAATCAAAGAAAAAAAATGCTGTAATAATTTATGGTTATGAAATGCTATTAGGTCAAGCAGTACGATCTTTTGAAATTTGGCTAAACCAAAAAGCGCCATATGATACAATGAAAAAGGCAATACTGGGAGGATTTTCATGACTATAGTAGAAGCAACGGTTCATGGTGCAGTATCAATGGTTAATGCAATTGCAATAGGTAAAGGTGCAACAATTGGAATTGATACATATGTTAAAACAAGACTAGAAACATCAGCTGGAACAGGAATACACATCACATCAGATAATAAAACTATTAGCTCACGTCTTATAAATAAAGTAATTGAAAAAATGGTTTCAAAAAAAGATTTAATGAAAACAAAATTAGAATTTGATTTTAAATCTAATATTCCAACTGGATATGGATTAAAAAGTTCCAGTGCAATTTCAACTGCCGTTGCACTTGTGTGTTCAAAAATCTTCAAGCCAAACATGAATGATTATCAGATTTTAAAAGTAGGAATTGATGCATCTATTGCAACTAAAGTTAGTATTACAGGTGCATATGATGATGTATGTTCATGTTATTATGGTGGATTTAATGTAACAGATAATTTAAAAAGAAAAATAATACTACAACATAATGCACCAAGAAATTTACAAGTTATAATTTTTATTCCAAAATCTAGAAAAAGAGGTAATCTTAAAAAACTAAAGAACATGAGTGGTGCATTCAAAAAAGCATGGAATTTAGCAGCTACATCAGACTATTGGAATGCAACAATTTTGAATGGAATTGCAACAACATCAATTTTAAATTCTGATCCAAAAATAATTACAAATTTAATAAAATCAGGTGCATTATGCGCTACAATTTCAGGTAACGGACCTTCAATTATTGCAATTGCTAAAAAACAACATGTTTCAAATATAAAAAAACAATTTTCAACACTTGATGGAACTATAATTACTTCTAACATAAATAACAAAAAGGCAGAAGTTCATGAAATGTAATATAAAATCATCAAAAATACATGGGAAAATCACATGTCCACCTAACAAAAGTTATACTCATAGAGCAATTTTTCTAGCAGCATTATCAGATGGAAAAAGTATTGTAAAAAACATACTTCGATCCCAAGATACCATATCCACAATTAATGCGTGTAAAGCATTTGGTGTAGAAGTACATGAGGAGGGTGATATTATTACTATCAAAAATTCAATAGGTTCAACAGTACAAGGTTCAATGGTTAATGCAGAAAATTCTGGAACAACAATTAGAATTGCAATGGCTATTGCAGCATTATCTGGAGGTAATACAATGCTCACTGGTGATGACAGTCTTAAAAAACGACCAATGCAACCGATCTTAGATTCATTAGAAACTTTAGGAATTACATCAGAATCAAATGATGGAAAACCACCAATCACAATCAAAGGAAAAATTAAAGGTACTGAAGTTACTGTTAATGGAGATATTTCAAGTCAGTTTCTTTCCGCACTATTAATAATTGCACCTAGATTAGAAAATGGATTAATAATTAATGTTGAAGGGGAATTGGTTTCTAAACCTTATGTAGATTTGACAATTACAATAATGAAAAAATTTGGAGTTGTTGTTAATTCTGAAATACAATACAAAAAATATATTGTAAAACACCAGGTTTACAAACCCACAACATTTACAATTCCTTCAGACTTTTCAAATCTTGCATTATTATTATCTGCAAATGTTCTTCTTGGTGATGGTTTGATTATTGACATAAGTTTAGGTGATATGCCACAAGGTGATGAAGCTATTATTGATATTTTAGAAGAATTAGGTGTAACTGTAACACTTAATGAAAATGAAATTAGTACAAAATCACCAAAAATGTTGGATGGTGGTAAATTTGATTTAGGTGATACGCCAGATCTTTTACCAGCATTAGCAATTCTTTCACTAAAATCATCCAAGCCTATAGAAATTTTTAATGTGAAGCACGCAAGATACAAAGAAACAGATAGAATAGCAGTTATTTCAAGAGAATTAAAAAAAATTGGAATAGATGTTAAAGAAAATGATGATGGAATGATACTAAAACCAACTCAAAAATTTAACGCATCAGAATTAAACTCTGAAAATGATCATAGATTATTCATGGCATTTTCTATTGTTGCAATGTATATTGGAGACTGTATAGTCACAGATCCAGATTCTGTTGGTGTCTCATATCCAAATTTCATTAAAGACATGAAAAATGCTGGTGCTCAAATACATTCATTATAGAACAATTATTAACATCTTAAGTGATCTTTTATTGTTGGCTAATAATTCAATTGGTAGACGTTTAGTTCTCACAAGTTTTGGTGAAAGTCATGGTTCATGCGTTGGTGCAGTATTAGATGGTTGTCCAGCTGGCTTAGAATTAGAAGAAATAGATATTCAAAAAATGTTGGATTTAAGAAGACCTGGTCAATCATTAGTTTCAACACAAAGAAAAGAAGATGATAAAGTAGAAATTCTTTCAGGAACTTTTAGAGGATTCACAACAGGTGCACCAATTACATTAATTATTTGGAATAAAGATCAAAATTCTAAATCATATGACAAATTAAGAACCGAGATGAGACCTGGACATTCAGATTATCCAGCATATGTAAAATATAAAAAATTTAATGACTTTAGGGGTGGTGGTAGATTCTCAGGAAGATTAACTGCTACACACGTAATGGGAGGTGCAATAGCAAAAAAACTACTAAAAGTTGCACTAGATGTAGATACTCATTCGTATACATGTCAAATTGGAAAAAACAGAATGAAAAAACAAGCTAGTTCAAAAGACTACAAAGCAACGTATTCAAATGATGTAAGATGCCCTGAAAAATCTACTGCTGAAAAAATGAAAAAAGATATACTTCTAGCTAGAAAAAAAGGGGATTCACTAGGTGGTATAATAGAATCAGTTACAACAAATATTCCAGCTGGTTTGGGCGAACCAATTTTTGGTTCTTTAGAATCTGATCTTAGTAAAGCAATGTTTTCAATTCCTGCGGTAAAAGGAATTGAATTTGGTTCAGGATTTGCTGGATCTGAAAAATTTGGTTCAGAAAATAATGATGCATATACCTACAAAAATGGTAAGATTGTAACATCATCGAATAATTCTGGAGGGATTTTAGGTGGAATTTCAAACGGAATGTCAATAGTATTTCGAGTTGCGTTTAAACCTGCATCATCAATTGCAAAAATTCAAAATAGTATTGACATTAAGAAAAAATCTAAAATCAAAATTCAAGTCGGTGGAAGACATGATCCATGTGTTGTTCCTAGAGCACCACCAGTCGTAGATTCATGGGTTTCACTAACATTAGCTGATCATGCACTACTATCTGGAAAAATAAAAACAGTTTTGTAAAATGCCTGAAATTGATGAACTCCGTAAGAAAATGGAGACAATAACATTAGAAATGATAAACCTTTTGAAATTACGTACAGATGTAGCAAAAGAAATTGGTGGTATAAAAAAAGATTTGGGGATTACCGTAACTAATGAAACCAGAGAATCTGAACTTAGAGAGAAAATAATTGCAGAATGTAATACTCTAAATTTAGATGAATCTATTGGTACAAAATTTCTTAATTTTTTACTTAATGAATCAGTTAAAGTTCAATCAAAGAATCTACAAACTCATTTGACAATTTTTTTAAAAGCAAAAGAAATGGAACAAAAAGGGAAAAAAATAATTCATCTTGAAGTTGGTGAACCAGATTTTCCACCACCAGAATCAGTCAAGAAATCATTATCAGAGGTATATGAAAAAGGATTTGGAAAATATGGTCCTGCAGAAGGTCTTTTAGAATTTAGGCAATCTATTGCAAAATTTTGTAATGAAAAGTTTCATGGGAAAACTAATTCAGATAATATTTTGATTGTTCCTGGTGCAAGATTCGGAGTATTTCTTTCCATTTCGACATTACTTAATCCTGGAGATGAAATAATTGTAATTGAACCAGCCTGGCCAGCATATAGACAATGTGCAATTAATGCGGGAGTTAAAATCAGAGCAATTAAAACAACATTAGAATCTAACTGGGAGCCAACAATTGAACAAATCAATAGTGCAATTAACTCTAATACAAAAATGATAGTTTTGAACTATCCAAATAATCCAACTGGGAAAATTTTGCCAGAAAAATTACAAGATGAAATTATGAATGTTGTAAAAAAACATAATTTATTCATTTTAAGTGATGAGATATACAGTAACTATTCAAATAAAACATGGAAGAGCATATTATCATATGATTATAAAAAAGCTATAATCACACAATCATTTTCAAAATCGCATTCAATGACAGGATATAGAATAGGATACACAATTTCTACACCAGAAATAATTAACAAATTAACTAAATTGCAAGCGCTTTGTTTAACCAATGTATCTGAACCTATACAGTATATTGCACTAAACTCAATAAATGAGGATGTAAGTGCTAATTGTACTCTAATTCATGAAAGATTAAATGTTTTAATTGAAAACTGTAAAAAACTAAATTTAGAATTTACTATTCCTGATGGTGCAATGTATGTCTTTGCAAAAATTAAAAATAACGAAATAAACACTAGTAATCTAGCACATAAATTACTTGAACATGGTTTAGCTGTTGCCCCCGGAGAGGCATTTGGTGACTATGGAGAGTTTTTTAGAATTTCAGCATGCATTGAAAAAGAGAGTATAATTGAGGGGATGAATATACTAAATAGAGTATTAGAAAACTAAAATGAAAAAAACAATTACTATTATTGGTGCTGGTGGGAAAATGGGAAAATGGTTCTCTAGTTATTTTATGAATAATGGATTTGAAGTAACAGGTCATGATTTAGAAAATCCTGTATTAAAAACAATAACTAATTCTGATTCATTGATAGGTTCTATTTTAAAAGCAGATTTTGTATTACTGTCAACACCAACAAAAAAAACACCTGAAATAATTAGACTTATTTCAAAAGAAATGAAACGTGGGGCATGTTTAATTGATATTGCATCACAAAAATCAAAAACTGCTGTTGCTTTATATAAAATGCCAGCTAAAATATCTCCAATTTGTGTTCATCCTATGTTTGGTCCTGGAACTAAAAATATGAAAAACCAAAATGTGATTTCAATTCCAATTAAAGATGGAAAAAAAGAGCTAACTACAGCAAAATCATTATTTGTAGGAGCAAATTTTGTTACAATTGATTCTACTGAACATGATAAAAAAATTGCATTGATTTTGGGTTTAACACATTTACTAAATATTGCATTTGCAAATATTCTTGCTAAAGATGATAAAATCTCACTAACTGAAAGGATGGCTGGAACCACATTCAAAGCACAAAAAATAATTTCTGAAAGTATTCTAACTGAATCACCAGAATTAATTGAAACCATCATTTCAAATCCTGAAATTAGAAGAGTTGCAGAGGAATTTTGGAAGGATGTTGGTAGATTACTAACTGATGCTCAAGAAGGAAAAAGTGAAGAAATTATTGCATATATTAACAAAAGCAAAGAAAAGATATCAGAAAATGTTGATTTAGATAAATCATATAAAAAATTAACAAAAATGATGAGTATAATTGATAAATAAATTATGCGTTCTACAAAAATTGTAACAACATTTCTAAAAAATCAAAATAAAATTCTTATTCTAAAAAGAAGTCAAAAAGTAAAAACCATGAAAGGATTATGGTCAGGGATAAGCGGAATTATTGAAAATAATGAAAAACCAATAAAAAGAGCAGAGATTGAGATTTTTGAAGAAGTAGGGATTAAAGATAATGAAATTAAACTATTAAAAATCGGTGAACAGATGGATATTGAATCTCCACAATACAAAAACCATCAATGGCATGTTTTTCCATTTTTATTTGAAACAAAAATTACAGAAATAAAGCTTAATTGGGAAAATTCAGATTTTAAATGGATAGAAATCATGGAATTAGAGAAATTCAATACTGTTCCAAATCTTGATCAAGTTTTGTTTTCTATGTTATAGTACTTCGTTTTCTTTTTCATATTTTCTCTGTTGTGGTAGCATAAGATATACACATGCACCACCGCACATTGTACAAGGAACACTATTTCCTGGGTGCTGTCCAGTTCTACTATGAATTTTTGCAGCTAATTCTGGATCAATAGATAAAGCAAGTTGTTTCTCCCAATCTAATGTTCTTCTAGCCTCAGTCATTTTCATATCCCATTTTATTGCTTTTTCACGAATTTTCACTAAATCTCCAGCATGTGCAGCTATTCTATAAGCAATTAATCCTGCTTTCACATCTTCTGTATTTGGTAATGCTAAGTGTTCAGATGGGGTCAAATAGCATAACAAATCTACACCTTCACTGGCAGATACAGCTGCACCTATTGCACTTGCAATATGATCATGACCAGATGCAATATCAGTTACTAATGGACCTAATACGTAATATGGAATATTTCCAATCAACGATTTTGCAAGACGAACGTTTGCGGCAACCTCATTGAGTGGAACATGCCCTGGACCCTCAATCATAACTTGAATATCTTTTTCATTAGCACGTTTTGCTAATCTTGCAATATTGATCATCTCTTGTACTTGTAGCTCATCATGTGAATCTAAAATTGAACCTGGGCGTAATGCATCACCCAAACTAAATGTTACATCATATTTTTCTGCCAATTCCATCATATAATCAAAATGTGTAATGTATGGATTTTCTTTATCATATTTTAACATCCATGCAGCAGTGATAGTACCACCTTTACTTACAACACCACCATATCGTTCTACCTTTAGAATTCGTTTTGCAATCTCCTTAGTTATTCCAGAATGTATAGTTGTATAATCAACACCATCTTTGATATTATTTTCAAATGCCTTGAGATAATCATCCTCTGTTATATCAAGTGGATTTTTGTGTTTTTCAACACCAAAATTATATGCTTCATAAATCGGAACAGTTCCAAATGTTATTGGTGCAACATCTAAAAGTGATCTTCTAATATGACCAACGTCTCCTCCATCACTAAGATCCATAATTGTGTCAGCATGATATTTTACAGCAATCTTGGCCTTTTCAATCTCCTCATCAAGATTGACATTTAATGTTGAAGTACCAATGTTGACATTAACTTTGGTTTTAGTTCCTTTTCCAATTCCAACGTTATGAATTTTTTGTGGACGTACATTGTTACTTGGGATTATTATAGAACCGTTAGCAATTTTTGGTAAAAGCCAATCTAATGTCACATCCTCATCTTTTGCAACATGTTTCATTTCATCTGTTGCTACACCTCTTCGTGCATAACTCATCTGAGTAGCCATGATTATCAAAATGATATGGTAAATTTAAACAATCACAATAATTATGATTAATATGAACATACTTTCAATTGGTGGATCTGATCCATCATCTGGAGCTGGCATCCAAAGTGACATAAAGACATTTTCAGATAATGACATCTATGGATTTACTGTTGTAACTGCAATTACGAGTCAAAATACAAAAAAAGTTACCTCAATTGAGCCTGTATCTAAGAAAAGCTTGGAGTTGCAATTAGACTCAATTTTATCAGATTTTGACATAGATGGAATTAAAATTGGAATGGTGTACAACTCACAAATAATTAAAATAATATATTCAAAATTAAAAAATATTAAAGTTCCAATTATTGTAGATCCAATCATAAAATCAACTACAGGTGGTTTACTCCTTAAAAAAAATGCATTATTACATTATAAAAAAATGATAATTCCATTAGCAGATATAATTACTCCAAATAAATATGAAGCAAAAATTTTATCAGGATTAACAGATGTAAAAAAATCTGCAAAAAAAATTCAGACACTTGGTGCAAAATGTGTAGTTATTACTGGTTATACTGAATCAAATAATAGAATATCTGACTTTGTATTAGAAGAAAATAAAGAGTATGAAATAATAGGTAAAAAAATCCAAATTGTAAATCATGGAAGTGGTTGTAACTATTCAGCATCTATTGCGTCCTCAATTGTAAAAGGATTTACAATTAATTATGCAGTAAAAACTGCAAAAAAATATGTGTTAGATTCAATTAAAAACTCAAAAAATATTGGAAATGGTGTAAATATAACACATGCAAAATTTATAAAAAATAAAAATGACTTGATAAATTCAATTAATGATTTTAAAAGGATCAAAAATATTTACAAGGCAATTCCAGAATGTCAAACAAATTTTGTATTTTCTGACAAGAATCCAAAAAATCTGAATGATATTTTAGGTATATCAGGCCGTTTAGTTAAATCAGGAAAAGATGTCATAATTGCTGGTGAAATAGTTTATGGTGGTTCACAACATGTTGCAACAGCTGTAATAGAAATGAATAAAAAATTTCCATATGTTTTATCAGGTATAAATTTAAAATTTAATACAAAAGTTATTTCAAAAGCAAAGCAATTAGGTATGATTATTTTTAGATATGACAGAAAAAAAGAACCAAAAAAAATTAAAAATAAAGAAAATTCATCTATTGCTTGGGGTATATCTAATATTATTAAAAAAGAAGCCCCTGATCTAATCTATCATAATGGGGACATTGGAAAAGAACCAATGATACTAATTTTTGGTACAAATCCTGATAATGTAATAAAAAAGATTTCAAAGCTGAGACTAAATTACTAAAATTGTGTAATGCAACATAAATAATCTCTAATTTGAGAAGAAAATCATGAAGGCTGTAATTTTAGCAGGTGGTCTGGGAACTAGACTATTACCATATACAAAAACACTTCCTAAACCTATGCTGCTGTTAGGTAAAAAACCAATACTAGAGTATGTAATCAAATGGATTAAAAAAAATGGTATTAGAGATATTGTTTTGTGTGTTAGTTATAAACGCAAAAAAATTGAATCATATTTTCAAGATGGAAAAAAATTTGGTGTTAATATTGAATATGCAATATCAAGAAAACCTCTTTCTACAGCTGGACAATTAAAAACAGCAGAAAAATTCGTTAATGATACATTTGTTTGTGTTTATGGTGACTCTATATTTGATTTTAATTTAAAAAATATGATTCTGGAACATAAAAGAAAAAAATCTTCAGTTACAATGAGTTTGTACAATTACAAATTTGAATTAAAATATGGTGTGATTGATACTAGAAAAAATGGTACTATTACAGCATGGAATGAAAAACCAACCATTAATTCAAAAATAAATATGGGCTGCTATGTCTTTGATTCAGAAATTTTCAATTTTATCCCAAAAAATAAACAATATGGCATGGATACTGTGATTAAACAAATAATTTCAAAAAAGAAACGTGTGAATAGTTTTGTTTCAAAAAATACATTCATTGATATTGGTAGCAAAGAAATCTATGAAGAGACAAATAGAATCTACAGTAAAAAAAATAGAAGGAAATGAAGTGGTATGAACAATATAATTATTCGTGAAATTCAGGAAGCCGATTTGGAAAAAGGATTTCTTGAATCATTAGACAATCTCAAAAAAGCAAGTAATTTGGAAAAAGATAATGCAAAAATTATTTTAAAGAAAATATTAGATAATTCTAATCATATTATCCATGTTGCAGAACTAGATGGAAAAATTGTGGGATCTACCACATTACTTATTGAACAAAAATTTATTCATAAAGGAGGGTTTGTTGGTCATATTGAAGATGTTGTAATTAGAGAAGGATTTGAAAGAAAACAAATTGGTGGGAAAATTGTTGAATCATTATTAGATGTAGCAAAAAAATATGGATGTTACAAGACAATTTTAGATTGTAATGACGATGTGAAAGAGTTTTATGAAAAAATTGGATTTAAACATGAAACAAATGGAATGCGATTTAACCACTAGTCATCTATTGTGGAAAACTAATTTTTTTTCTTGTAATTAAATAATTTACTTACTGCATCTATTAATTCAGAATTTCCTTGTTCTGTTTCCTTACGTAAATTATTCATAGGAACAGATACAATATTTTCTACAACTGATTTTGTTAAATTATCAATAATTTTCTTTTTATCAGGATCTAGCTCACCTAACATATTCATTGCTTTTTCTAATTCTTTAATTCTTATCTCATCTATATTTTTGAAAACGTCTTTTACTACAGGTTCTGCTTCTAATCTTTTCATCGATGCCTCTAAAACAGTTAATTCTTCTTTAATTATTTGTTCTGCTGAGTTTCTTTGACCAATTCTACTTCGCATGTTTTTATCTACCATTTCAGCAATTTGATCAATATTCATTAATTTTATACCGCTCAATTCAGCAATTTTTACATCAACTGTTCTAGGATTTGAAAGATCTAAAATCATCATACCCTCATTTTTTTCTTTTAATGCATTTTGTATTCGATCGTAAGTGACAAGAAAATATGGTGCAGTAGTAGCCACAAATACTACATCATACTTGTTAAATGCAGAAAGTATTTCATTAAAATCAACTGGTTTTCCACCAATTGTTTTTGAAAATGAAGTAGAACGTTCTATAGTTCTGCTTGTAATTGAAAAATTATAACCACGTCTTGTAAGAGATTTTCCTACTAATGCGGCTGCATCACCAGTTCCAATTAATAGAATATGTTTTAATTTCATCTCATCAACATTTTCTTCTGCAAGTTTTACTGCCATAGAACCAATTGAAATACTACCTTTACTAATTCCAGTTGAGTTTCGTACACGTGTGCCTACACGAATTGCTTTATCAAATAAAGTATTAAGATGATCACCTGAGGATTTATTATTTCTTGCAGAAGAAATTGAATTCTTGATTTGCCCTAGTATTTGTTCTTCACCTACAACCATTGAATCAAGACCTGATGTTAATTTTAAGAGATGTTCATATACAGCAGAATCTTTACTCAATTCTAAATTATCTTGAAATGCATGTTCTTCCAATCCAGATAAAGATGCCCAAATTTTTTTTATTTTTTCAATATCAGGTTGTTGCCCACTTCCAAAAATTTCAATTCTATTACATGTCTGTAATATTACACATTCTTTAAGATCAGTATGTTTTTGGAAAGATGAATAAGCATTATTAATATCACCCAATGTAAAACGTTCTAAAACATGAATCGGTGATTTTCTAAAAGTTACACGTGCATTGAAAATTTCTTGCTTCATATTAGTTCCTTTAGCATTTTTTTAACTCTTACCTGTGCTGATTTGTATTTCATATGTTTTAATAACTCTTTTACACGATTATCATTCATTACAGAATATAGGAATTTCTTTCGTTCTAATTGAGTTTTTAATACTTGTTTTGCCTCCGTTCTAGCAAATTTTTGTAATTTAATCTGGTATATTTCCTCATTTGAAATATTTTTTTTAAAATATGACTCTGCTTTTAATTTGATTTTACGTGCCATTGCAGGACTGCTGCCACCAGTAGATATTGCGATCTGAATTGTATCAGCCACATTAATTACAGATGGATGTGCAAAATCACTTATTTCTGGATCATCTGATGCATATGCATATGAATTAATTTTTTTTGCTTTTTCAACAATTTTTCTATTTAGAAGTTTATCAGTAGTTGTAGCCATTACCAAATATGGTTTGTATTTTGATAGAAAGCTTACACCGTTCAATTTAGATTTTTTAAATTTAATCTTTCCTTGTTTTTGATATTTTTCTATCTGTGAATTTGAATTTTCACTAATTACAAGAATTTTACAGTCCTGAGTTAAAAGAGAATTAATTTTTTTTAATCCTTCATTCCCTGCACCTACAATAATTACCAAATTTCCTTTAAGATGAAGATCAACAATCAACAATCAGGCACAGTTTCTATAATATTTATAGATTCTAACACTAGCTACATTTTTTAATTGATATTTCAGTTTTAAAATATTGGTCTTAGATAAACTTGATACTGAAATTCTAAATGAAATACAATGGAAGTTTCCTTTAGTAAAAGAACCATTTCATGAAATTGCTAAGAAATTTCAAATTTCACCTGACGAAGTCAAGAATATATTAAATAAATTAAAACGAAATGGTGTACTAAGACAACTCAGTGCTATATTTGATACTAGAAAATTAGGTTATACAAGTTCATTAGTTGCAATGGAGATTTTACCAGATAAACTAGAAGAAGTTGCATATTACATAAATAAGCATCCAGGAGTTAGTCATAATTATGAGAGAGAGCATCAATTCAATCTATGGTTTACACTAGCAGTACCACCAGGCTCAGATTTGAAAAATGAATTAAATAAATTTTCAAAGTTGGATGGTATTAAAAAAGTAAGAATGCTTCCTACATTACAATTGTTTAAAATTGGTGTTAAGCTTGACATGATGGATGATAAAAAACATGATATCAAACCATCTGAAGAAAAGAAAAAAATTAAGAATATAGAATTCATTCCGACTGAAGAAGACAAAGAATTCATTAGACATTTACAAAAAGATCTAGAAATAATTGATAGACCGTTTCTAAAAGCATCACAAAGTTTAGGAATCACAGAAGATAAAATTTTTGAAAAATTAAATTATTATGAATCAATTGGTGTAATGAGAAGATTTGCAGCAATTTTACGACATAGAGAAGCTGGATTTACAGCAAATGGAATGATTGTTTGGAAAGTTCCTGAAGAACGAATTAGTGATGTAGGAGAAAAATTAGGTGCATTTCCGCAAGTTAGCCATTGTTATGAAAGACCAGTTTATCCAGATTGGCCATATAATGTATTTTCTATGATTCATTGCAAATCATTTGATGAAGCTGAAGATATGGCAAAGCAAATTCAGAGGCAAATTGATGTTAATGAATATAAAATTTTATTCAGTTCAAGAGAATTTAAGAAAACTAGAGTTGAATATTTCGTTGAGCATGAATTTAACATTGAAAAGACGATACCTGCTTAGGAATTATATTTAATCAAAGTGTAACAATATTATGCCTATTTTTCCAACTACACGATTAAGACGTCTTCGAAGAACTGAAAAATTAAGAGAACTTGTACAAGAAATATCATTATCTCCTAATGATCTTATTTGCCCAGTTTTTGTTGAAGAGGGTATACAAGCAAAAAAACAAGTGAATTCGATGCCAGCAATTGAAAGATTACCATTATCTGAAGTGGTAAATGAAGTAGATGCTATAGTAGAACTTGGTATTCCTGGAATAATGTTATTTGGTATTCCTGAAAATAAAGATGATGAAGGAACATCTGCTTATGTTGAACATGGAATTGTTCAAAAAGCAATTTCAGAAATTCGAAAAAATTTTGGTGATAAGATAGTAATTATGGCTGATGTCTGCCTTTGCCAATATACATCATCTGGGCATTGTGGTTTGGTAAAAGATGGAAATGTTGACAATGATTCTAGTTTAGAAACACTTTCAAAAATTGCAATTAGTCAAGCAAAAGCTGGCGTAGATGTAGTATCACCATCAGCAATGATGGATGGTCAAGTTAAATCAATTAGAGATGGATTAGATAATGAAAAATTTTCAAATGTTTCAATTATGTCTCATTCAGCAAAACATAGATCAAATTTTTATTCGCCATTTAGAGATGCTGCAGAATGTGCACCACAATTTGGTGATAGGAAAACATACCAAGTTCCATATACAAATCCCAGAGAAGCAATGAGAGAAGTGGAAACGGATATCAACGAAGGCGTTGATATAGTTATGATTAAACCAGCATTAACGTATCTAGATCTTATTTCTGAAACTAAAAGAAGATTTAATGTTCCAGTTTCAGCATACAGTGTTTCAGGTGAATATGCATTAGTAAAGGGTGCAGCAATGCAAGGATGGATAAATGAAGAAGATATGACACATGAAATATTACATTCAATCAAGCGTGCAGGTGCAGATATGATTGTAACATATTTTGCAAAATCTGCGGCTGCATCATTAACAAGATAAAATGAGAAACGATGAACGATTTGAAATTGAACGTGCAATAGATCTCTTGCCACATGTTATAGGAGCCAGTTGGGCCATGACATTTTTCAGATTAAAAAAAATAAGAAATCCAACAAAAGAAGAATTTAGGAGAAAAACAATTGAATACTTACTAAAAATTGAACCACTACTGGAATCTTTTTCTAATGATAAAATATTTACTAAAATTCAAAACTACATAGAAACTCGCAGTGTCCTTGAAATTGAAAAAATTAAAAATGGAGAAAATAATGAAATTGAAAAACGATATAAACGATATATTGAGTATGGTTAAATTTCTAATTTCAAGTTATCTATGAATTTTTTTAGAATTTTTGTACGCCTTCTAGCCTCAATTTTTCCAGATCTTGTATTCATTCCCTTTTCCAAAGTTAATAATTTTTTAAAAAAATGATCTAAAGCCCATTTTTTATCATTAAGATCTCTTTTTTTTGAGAAGGGATCATTTGGATTATAAAATGGTCTATTTTTAAAACCACTAACACAAAAAACTCTTGCAATACCAATAGAACCAATCGCATCTAATCTATCAGCATCTTGTAATATCTGTCCTTCAATAGTATTTGAAATCTTTTTTTTAGTGAAACTGTGATTGATTATAGCCTCAGATATTATACCAATTTCTCTTTCATCTAATTTTAATTTTTTAAGAATTTTTAGTGATTTTTCTGCACTTGCATCAGAGGAAGTAAGAAATCTACTATGCGGTTCTTTAAGTTTTACAATATCATGCAATAAAACTGAAATTAATACCAATTTTTTATTTGCTTTTTCACTTTGACATATTCTTTCAGCATTTCTATATACTCTCATTATATGTTCAAAATCATGTGCAGGATCATTTTTTTTATAGATCTTTTCAACATAATTTTTTAGATATTTTATTTCATTCAAAACTTCCACAACCTAGGTTTAATCAATTTAAATTTTCGATTGATCAATAATGTATTCCAATCAATGCATGTAAAAAATATCACTACTGCAATTCCCAGTATATCCGCAACCAATATTCCAATATAACGATCTTCAAATAATTCAATAAATGGAATTAAAACAATCTTACTGATTGAAATCATTACATAGTATGATAAAACTCGACCACACCAAAATCCTAGGTAAAGACCTAAACTTTTTGCATGCATTAAACCATATGCAATAAAAAGCATATTGCTTGGTAATGGTGTTGCTGCAAACAAGAACGAAGTAATAATATATCCAAATCTTTTACGATTTAAAAAATTTCCAATTGTATCTAAATTAGTTTTTTGCTGAGTTCCAACAATTTTCCTAAAATAACTACTCAATGTTTTTAATAATAAACGACCTATAGTAGCACCTGTAGCTCCAACTAAAGCCAAAGTTAATGGATCAAATGATTGATCTAATACAAAAAAAGATGATAAAATTATCCATGTAGGTGGCATTAACAAAGGTGCCGCATTTACGCCTATCAAAAGAAGAAATATCCCTGCATATGAATATTCAGCAACTGATTCAAAAAAATCAGACATATGTTATACTCAAAGTATTACCATCTAAATGGTTATGTCATTTCTACGAATAATTTTTCAGATAAATCATATAGGTAGATTTTGGTAATGACTCAATTACATAATTCCATAAATGAATAAGTTATACAGAATGTTTATATCGAAAAAAATGTCTTCTTATCCATGACTAAAGAATCATGGAAATGTTTTAGATGCAATTTAGTATTTACTGATTTAGAACACGCCACAATTCATGAGGATCTAACAAAACACAAAACATCATTAGTCAAAAATATTGTTGCATAATTCGTTAAAGAAATAATTTCTAAATTACAAGATGGAGGGGGTGGGATTCGAACCCACGAACTCCTAAGAGAAAGGATATCTTATACAAAGATCTTGAGTCCTTCTCGGTTGACCTGGCTTCGATACCCCTCCAACAATACAGTTTACCGATTTTAACATATAACTGATTCAATACAAATAATGAATTCAATATTGACCTGTTCAAAAAATGATTAAAAACAAAGTTTATAATCATTTTAAGAAATTTCTAATTATGACAACAATTGATGACGCCAAAAATATGAGATCAGGAATTAATGTTGAGGGTACAGTAGAAAGAAAAGAAGAAGTTCGAACTGTCAACACAAAAGCTGGTTCAACTGTTGATGTTGCAAATGCATTTCTTGTAGACAATGGAATGGAAATTAAAATTACATTGTGGGCAGAAGATGCAAAAAATATCCAGAATGGCGACAAAATAAAAATTGAAAATGGCTATACAAACGAGTTTAAAGGTGAAGTCCAGCTCGGAAAAGGCAAATTCGGTAAACTTGAAAAAATATAAGTTAAAATTTTAATATTTTAATTACTTTCTAGTTTTTTTTCTTGTCTTTGGTTTAGCTTTTGCTTTTCTTGTCTTTGGTTTAGCTTTTGCTTTTCTTGTCTTTGGTTTAGCTTTTGCTTTTCTTGTCTTTGGTT
>Ga0208522_1000286_pt1 | contig 34887 bp, 43 predicted proteins | sample ETNtaG_25_FD_185763 | JGI IMG/M metagenome (GOLD analysis project Ga0208522, IMG submission 185763) | Marine microbial and viral communities from oxygen minimum zone, Eastern Pacific Ocean - ETNP201302SV86 (SPAdes) (version 2) | ecosystem: Environmental > Aquatic > Marine > Oceanic ... | reverse complement strand
ACACTCCAATTTACATTAGGACCTGATGTACGTTCGCAAAATATTCAACTTCCTATAATGAGAATTAATTCAAACATATATGGCAAAGAATTCATGTGGTCTTGGTTAAAAAATAATTGGAAAAAAATTCTCAAAAAGGCTGGTAAAGGAAATCCATTATTAAAAAGAGTCGTTGAAAGCATTGGAAATATTCTAGATTCAAGTCAAGAGAAAGAAGTTAGAAAATTTTTCAAAGATAACCCAGTACATGGAACAGAAATGACACTAGAACAAATGCTTGAGCGAGTTAGAATACACTCAAATTTTCTTAAATCATTGAAAAAAGAATTTACATAGATGTCACAAATAAGAAAAAAAATAAACGTGTTGATTATAGTAGTTGTTTTAGGAATACTAGCAATTGCTATAGGAAATATTTCTGATTGGAGTGATATGTCATATTTAGACAATACAGTGATTTTAGAGCATGTTGAATTAGAAGCAGTTTTTCTAAAAAATGATAATGTAATAAAAATATCATTCCAGGATAATACTAACAATAGTAAATCTGTAATACTAGAAATCTTAGGTATGGATGAGACATATCATAAAGAGTTTAGATTTAACAATGACTCACGTTTTGTAGAAAAAATTCCCCTGAAAGAAATTCCAAAATATGGATGGAATACAATTCCCGTGACACTAGAAATTCAACATTCAGAATTTGGCAGCATTGGTTTAAAAACTGAAATTCATGAACCTGGTCAATCTAAACCCAGAATCATAGTTGAGCAAAAGTAGTTATTTTTCCATACTAATTTTTAGATTTTTCAGTGATATGGTATAGAAATTTGATAACACCTCAACAAAATCTGTAAATTCCTTTTTTGTCATTAATTCACTTGAAAAGAATGATTCCCATTCTAAATCTATTGAATCATTTTTTTTCTCAATAATAGAGATTGTTGCATGATAACCTCGTAATGGAAGTCCAGAAACTGCAATATATGAAAAATATTTTTTTGGTTTCCATCCTACAACAATTTCTTCAACATTTGTTCCATCTACAAATGATATATTTCTAGATGCACCAACACCTCTATTTTTGGCTGATGAGTGTTTACAAGTTTTAATTCCATCAAGCCAATCCAATTCTGTAATTTTACTTATAAAATCCCAGGCTTTTTCTGGTTTAATCTTGATTCTAATAGATTTTTTTATTGTATTAGAATAATACACCTTTTCCATGAGGGAAATATAATTGCCTTATTATTATATTTGTTAGAGTTATTTTTAAAACATTTAATGATGTAAAAAATAAATTATAATTATGGTTTTTGGCTGGGGTAAGAAAAAAGATACATCTCAGGATAATGTGATTATATCATCAGAACCAGATAATTTAGAAATATCTACTTCAGATATTCCAAAAATTCTAAAAGATATTAATTCTTTAAGAGAAAAAACATTAATTGCTGAAATAAAATCTTTTAGAAATAAGATTGATTCAGATAGGGAAAATTTACTTTCTATTGCCAGTCAACTAAAAAATGATAATTTAAAGACTGACGATTTAGATAATCATATAAAAATTATTCTAAATAGAGCTATATCAGACGTAAGTTCAACAATACAAAAAGAATTTCAGACATCGTTTGCTGAAATAAATTCAATCAGTGATGTACTAGAATTTGAAAAACTATCTAGTAAGGCAATCAAAAAGGTTGTTGATGTATTACGTAAGCATAAAACAGGAATTGCTCTTTTTGCAAAAAAATATGCGAGAAAATTTAAAGATGATTTAGAAGTTCTTGACAGTTATCTTCAAGAAATAAAAAATCTAACTTCTAATTACAAATCAAACCAAGAATTTTTATCAATAATTAATGAAAATCTCGAGAAGATTACTACCACAAAAAATACTATCGCAGATCAGAAGAATCACATATACGAGTTAAGGATGCGACTAGAAAAAGAATTATCTAAAAAAGATGAACTATCAAAAAAAGAATCTGAAATTACATCCTCATCATCATACAAATCATATATTGATACTAAATCAAAATTAGATCAGTTACAAGAAGAAGAAAAAAGATTACGATATAGTTTAGATGAACATTTTGTAAAAATTTCAAGACCTTTAAACAAATATGTGCATATTTCATCACTTGAAAAACCATTAAAAATTTTAAATGAAAAAATGATTGATTCTTCATATAATGTTCTTTCTGAAGAAAATAGTTCTGATATTGTGACAATCTTAAATTCTGTAGAATCTGCAATAATTTCTGGTGCAGTATCTGTAAAAGATAAAGAAAAATCTATAGAGCAATTATCTACGTTAAAATCAATATTGCCTAATTTAATTCAGGAAAAAACTAGTTTCTATAAGAAAAAATCAAATCTCTCAGATGATCTTGAAAAATTTGATTATCAAGAACTTAGTACATGTGAAACTGGATTAAAAAGATCTGAGGATGAAATACATGATATTGATTCTAAACAAACTATGTTACAAAAACAAATTGAAGAGAATACTAGGTTGATTTCTAATATTTTTTCTAAACTTGAAATCAATTTAAAAAGTGCATCATCAATTTCTTATAAAATAATTTCTGATTAATATGCTATTCAAACAAAAAAAATCTGAACGTAAAGTAGTTATAAAATCTGACGTCAAAGATGGAATCATTTCATACTGTAAAATGACCCATCCTGACGAGATGGTCTTGATTTTAAAAGGTAAATCAAAAAATTCAGTGATGAATATTGATGGATTAGTTATACCACCGTTTTCTCACACCGGTTCCACGTTTGCAGGATTTCCTTCATCGTTTCTTCCATTAGATATGAGTTATATCGGAATGGTTCATTCTCATCCTACTGGCTCAGAAGAACCATCAATTGAAGATCTCAATGATTTTTTTGGGTTAGTTTCAATAATTATTAAATCTCCATATAATGAAGATGACATGTTTGCATGGGACAGTAGTGGTAATTCAATTCCTTTGAGTTTTTCTGATTGAAGATAAATTTAAAGAGCATTTTTGAAAAAGCCTTATATTCTTTTTAGTCCATTTTTAATTACTTGATCAATTATAAATCATATTTAATATTCTTATTTGCTTCATTAGCTGTAAGTATTGGACTTCAAATGGTATTACCATTTCCATATGGTCTTGGTGCGGCTTTAGCATTATTTATTGCATTTCCATTAATTCTAAGACGTAGAATGATGAATAAAATGCGTGGTGGGTTTGGCTCTGGCTCTGGCTCTGGCTCTGGCTCTGGTTTTGGTGGTGGATTATTTGGTCAAAATTCTGATAGTTCATCTAAAATTAAGTATGAATGTCTTGTATGTCATAAAGTCTATAATGCAAGGGAATGTCCACGTTGCGGTTCTTCAATGAAACGTGCAATGTTTTAGTCAATAAAATGGTTACAACAGAATTATCATTGGATGTAATACGAAAAAAAGTCTTTTTTCATAATTCTATTGATGTATGGATATCAGTATGTGAAGAAAAAAATGTGGAATGGTTTGATACTGAACAATATAAAAAATTTATTTCATATTTATTAAAAAATAATTTACATTTGAAAGCATTTAATCTCTGTGCACATGAGGCAGGTGCAACCGAGGAGAAAAAAACAAAATTTGCTGATAGCCTAGCTGAAACAAAAAATACTGATCCCAATTCTGCAACATATACTATAAAACTAAATAATACTACTATTGATACTATCAGAAAATTTGAGTTCAAAAATTAATTAGTGTTTTAGTTTTGGGTTTACAATTGTATCAAGTGTATTTCCTATGAAAACAAATGCAAGTCCGGTTATTGCTATTAACAATCCAGGTGGCATAATCCACCACCAAAAACCCTGTGCGGCTGCACCATATGTATTTGCATCATGAAGAATTTGTCCCCACGTTGGAAATGATGGATCACCTAAACCAAGAAAACTTAATCCTGCTTCTGTAGTAATTGCTGCTGGAACTGAGATTGCAATACTAGCAAAAACATATGGAAGCATTTGAGGTATTATATGCTTGAAGATTATTTTAGAATCTTTTTGACCCATTATTTTGGCCGCCTCTACGTATTGTCGTGTTTTGATTTGTAGTGACATGCTTCTAGAAACTTTGGCAATTCCAACCCAACTAAAAATCATTAAAAATCCTATCATAAGGAAAATGCTATTACTTACGGTCACGGCTAGAATTATTAAAAAAGGTAGAGCAGGTAAAGCATAAAGTACATCATTAAACCTCATCATGGCTTCATCAGTTTTTTTACCCTTGTATCCAGAATAAACTCCATAGATTAATCCAACAATAACTGAACCAATTGAAACAGATACACCAATGAATAAAGCAAGAGGGGTTCCCAACAATAATCCAACTGCTAGATCTCTTCGTAATTCATCAGTACCCATAATACCAAAAGCTTTTCCACCAATAATTAATTGAGATTCGAGAAATATATTTTGAGTTTCTAAGCTATACACATTCACCACGAAAACATAATCACCATTAAGAACACTTCTTTCTGTTTTTTTAGAGAAAATTATATCTGATAAATTCAAATTATTTATTTTAAATTCATATTCATCAGATTGGAGTTCAATATTCTTTCTTAGTAAATTATCCGCTGAAAAAATTCTTTGTTTGTATTCTATTAATTCATTTGAGTGTGGTAGTGATGAACTCATTAATTTTAGTGATGTTCCATCTGGTCTTATAACAATCATTTCAAGTAATGGTGAATCAGAATATTCTAATGTAAAATCATACATAAAATCACTAGGAAAATCATCGAATTCATAATTAAATCTAAATTGTTGTGATGTCAAAAAAATATCACTGTGTTCAGCCGTAATATTTTCTGATTCAAAAATTTTATGTTCAGGAATCTTTTCTAAAATAAATAAATTAATCCAGCTTGGAACTGATGTTTTTGGATATGTAATCCATTTTTCAGGATTATTCCAGTCTTGAAATGTTGATGAAGGTGTTGATACTATCGCAAAAACTGAAATTGTAATTAAAACTAATAAAATTAGAATTCCTGTAATTCCTATTTTACTTTTAAGAAATTCATTTTTAATATCGTTTGATGTTTTTATGCTCAATTTCCTCTCCTCATTCTAGGATCAAAATATCCATACAACAAATCTGCAATAAAAATACTAATCAAAAATAAAACTGTTAGAATGTATGTTGAACCAATTATTACAGGAAGATCCATGACACCAATTGCATCGAAATATAGTCGTCCCATGCCAGGCCAATCAAAAACTGCCTCAGTAATTATTGCACCACCTAATGACCCCGACAAACTTAGAGCTAAGATTGTTATGATAGGTGGTGCAGCATTTTTTAATGCATGTTTGTATATTATTTTCTTTTTATTGATACCCATAATTTTTTTTGCAGTTATGTAATCTTCCTGTAAAACATTTACCATAAAATTTCTCACTAGATATGCCCATGATCCAAATCCAATAAGTGATATTGTGATTAATGGAAGTGCCATATGATACAGTAATGAGAATATGTAACCAGGTTCACTAGAATCAATTGTTGGTGTGGCTCTTGCAGGAAAAATCTGATAAACAAATGCGAACAAAAAGATCATCAGCATTCCTATCCACCATACTGGAAAACTACTACTAACTATAGCAAATGTGGATGTAATTCTATCAGTTTTTGAACCAATTTTATTACTTGATGCAGCACCAAGAAATATTCCAATGATTGAAATTATTATAGTTGCAGATGTGAATAATAAAATAGTTCTTGGAATTTTTTCTAATAATATATCTCCAACATTTGATGAACCAGAGTCACTTGTCAAAAATGCGGCATTTCCAAAATCTAGAATTAGAATTTTATACATTGTTAACCCAATTCGTTGTGGTGAATACCAAGGGCTATCTAACCCCAGTGTTTTAATCCGTTCATCAATTTTTTGCTCAATAAAAGCTTCAAATTCGTCTGGATTTGAAAAACTATCTGCAATGGATGGATTTTCAATAATTTCAGATCTTACTTGAAACATTACACCTTGTTTTAGAATTGTATCCATATTGGAACCAACCAGTAAAATTGTTAAAAGCAGTGTAATCATCAATACACTGAACATTGTAATTGCTCTGGTGGCTAGGTACCTTTTCAGACTCATTACTCTAAAAATTACAATTTGCTTTATAACTTATTTTCATACCTAGTAAATAACTTAAAAAGTAGATATTTGATCCGATCGTAATGCAAGAATTCGTGAATCCACACTCATTAAGAAATGGAATTTTTGACCTTTTGTCTTCAATTAATATTGCAACCGATGAGAATGTGAAATTATTAGATTATACTAGTGAGTTATTCAACAAAAATGGACTATCTAGCGATTATTATGGTTATCATAATATTGATCATGAATTAGAAGTAACATACGTAGCATTATTATCTGCAATTAATTTACTTAATGAAAATAAAATTTCTCAACTTGATGTACAGTATTTATTCGCATCTGCACTATTACATGATTTTGATCCTAGTAAATCTGCTGATAAACCTCATGAGAAAAATGTTATTCAATTTATTACAAAAGATAAAACAATTCAAAGTCTTTTGACCAACGCACAACTTGATCCTATAATTATTTGTGCATTGATTGCAAGAACGGTTTATCCCTGGATTGGTGAAACAAAAATTAAAACTGAGAAACAAATGAAAGATTATTTTAATTCATCGGTAATTACAAAAAATAAACCTGAATTACAAAATAATTTTAAAATGCTTGGGCATTTTCTTTCAGTAGCTGATCGAGTTGGTGGTTATTCTCTAGGCGATTTTACAAAATCTATGGAGATGGCAAAAATGAATGCACACGCAGCAGGATGGCATCCTGCATTAATTGTTAGAAGATCAGTATCATTCTTTGAAGATATGTTAAATAATGAAGCAGAAATGTGTGAATTACTTCTAAATGGTCTTCCTAAACATATGCGAAAAAACTTTCTTGACAATATTATTAGTTTTATGAAATTACGTGAAGAAGAAATTCAAATCTATAACAAATTTACTTATGAAGGTCTAAATTTGGTTCCATGCATTGAAAAAAGCTCTAATGAAGATTTGATTGATTCATTATTAGATATTTACAGAGAATTACCACGTCCACTCCAATTTACAAGAGAAGATTTTGTTGAATCAGTTCATGATGAACAAACAATTCTAAATACACTAAGAATTGGAAATTCAAAAGGCCAAATCATTGGATTTGCAAAAGGTGGACCATTAGAATCTTATAATTTTCAATCTAAAATTAATGATAAAAACTATGGTAAATCTAATACCATATTTTTAGAACCAATTGCAATAAAAAACGGCTATTGGGGATTTAATGGTGGTAGAGAGATTAGACAGTTATTCATGATGCAGGTTCACTCAAAGGGTTACAAGTACATGACTAGTTTTGCAATGCGAGGAGTAATAGAGCATAGAATAAAAAATGACAAAAACGTCGAATTCGTAAAGAAGTTTAATCCTGAGAAATGGGACTATTACAGAGTTACATCTTAGATGAAATTATCTATTAGTTAATTGTAAATAACATATGAGTTCAATTGACGAGCTAACTAAAACTGGAAAAGAATGCCTTGAAGAGGGAAAATTTCAAGATGCATTATCTTGCTTTGAACAGTCATTAGTCATTGAACCAGACAATCCAAATTTATGGAATTTAAAAGGTGTTGTATTACGTAGTTTAGGCAGATACGATGAAGCATCAGAATGCTATAACAAATCATTAGAAATAGATCCTCGTGATAAAGATTCTTCATAAAAATATATGAAAATTGCTAATGCATATAATTTAGTGAAAGTCATCTAAAATGTTGAAAAAACTTTTGAGAGATATGTTAGAAAATGCCTCTGAGCTATGTGACATCCAAGAATTTTCAGAAGCAATATTATTGTATGATAAAATTTTAGATATTGATCCAAAAAATATTGGTGCATTAATTGATAAAGCTGTAACACTTCAAAGAATTGGAAAAAATAAAGAATCATTGAAATTATTTGATGCTGCACTTAGATTTGATCCAAAAAATATTGACGCGTTAATTGGAAAAGGCTCAGTATTACACGGTTTAAAAAATTTTGATGATGCAATAATCTTGTATAATGCTGCACTTAAAATCAACAAGAAATTTGCATTAGCCTATGCATACAAAGGATTGTCATTGGGAGAAAAAGGAAAAATTGAAGATGCATTAAAATATTTCAAAAAAGCTCTTTCTATTGATAAAGATCTAGAGTTAGCTAGTATTAGTAAAGAAACTGCTCTTAAATTATTAGATTCTAAAAAAACTAAAAAATAGTTACATCTCCAGGTGCAGGTTCTCTTTTTTGCCCATCTTCATGAAATTCAAAAAAATCACTATGTTCCTCTTTCTGGTGTTTTTGTAGTTCTTCTATATTATCAAACATATCATGACACAAAAAGCACTTTGGTTTATCTTCATCAACTAAAGGAAGTACCATGAAAATAGTAAATTGTCATGTTTTATATTTTGATCAAAAACATGGTTTTCATGTTAGAAAGCCTAATTGGAGGTTCTACTGCGATTGATCGTGCCATGGCTGGTGAAGAATTGACTTTTGATGATGGCATGGAATTAATGAATTATGATAATATGCACATACTTGGAGTAGCGGCTGAACTTACTAGGCAAAAATTAGTTGGAGATAATGTTACTTTTACATCGTCATACTACATGAATTACACAAACGTTTGTGCTGCAAGTTGTCAAATGTGTGCATTTTATAGAAAAGGTGATGAAGATGACGCATACACACTAACACCAGAACAAATTGAACAGCGTGTGTCAGCTGCAGAAAAGCTTGGTGCAACTGAAGTACATATTGTAGGTGGATTTCATCCTGACTTACCTCTTGACTATTATGAACAAATGATGAGAGCTATTAAAGAAAAACATCAGGATTTGACAATCAAAGCATTTACTGCAGCAGAAATTTTTTATCTTTCAAAACTTACAAAAAATTCCATTAAAGAAATTCTTAGCAGGCTAAAAGACGCAGGTTTAGATTCAATGCCAGGTGGAGGTGCAGAATTGTTTCATCCTGATATAAGAGGTAAAATTGTAAGAGGTAAGTGTACTGGTCAAGAATGGCTTGATACAATTGAACAAGCACATAATCTTGGAATAAAAAGTAACGCAACTATGCTGTATGGACACATTGAAAAACCTGAACATGTTGTTGATCATTTGATTAAAATTCGTGAGTTACAAAAACGAACAAATGGATTTCTGACATTTATACCATTGAAATTTAGTCTTGACAATACTGAATTAGAAAATGAACATCAAGTTAAACAAGAATGCTCATCTGTTTATGATCTAAAAATTGTTGCACTTTCACGTCTTATGCTTGCTGGTGCTTTGAATAATATTTCAGTTTATTGGGTCGCATATGGAAAAAAATTAGCACAGGTTGCATTATGTAATGGTGGAAATGATCTTGTCGGCACTGCATTTTCTGAGGAAATTTATCGTGCTGCTGGTAAACCAACAAATTCATCATTACTTGAACTAGCTAACACAGTTAAAGAAATCAAAAGAGTGCCTATTCAAAGAAATACGTTTTTTGAACATATACAGAATTTTAAGTAGCAGGTTTTTTCTCTGTTTTCTTGGCTCCACCTTTTTTCTTTCTCCTTGCACCAAAACTGATTAGAACAAGCAGAAATCCAACACCGATTAAAATTCCAGAAAGTGTCTTAGAGTCAGTATTTTGTTGCTCTGCCATCAGGAATTCTAGTTCTTCCTCTGGAGTCATTCCACCCTGACCTATTGGTGTAGCCTCGCCAAGAATAGCTGATAATGCAATACCCACAGCAATCATTACTAATCCACCAGTTAGAATTTTCTTATCAACGAGCATTTACAATAATTAGTTATTTGCATAATTTAAGAAAAGCGAAGTCTCTATAACAAAATGCACATTTAAAAATCAAAAAATATCAGAAATTGTATGTCTGAATTACCACATTTTTCAAGTAGGGCATTTTTGGCACCAATGGCGGGTGTGAGTGATCCTGCATTACGGTTAATCTGTAAAAAGATGGGTGCTGGTCTTGTTGTGACGGAATTAACCAGTATTCATGCAATTATTGCAAAAGAACAGCAGTTGAAAGATCAGATGAAAAACATCACAGAATTTTTGGAATTTTCTGAAAAAGAGCGTCCATTGTCAGTTCAATTATTTGGCTCTGATCTTGTCGCACTGGAAAAAGCAGCAAAAATTGTAGCACCATTTTTTGACATAATTGATTATAACATGGGTTGTCCTGCTCCACACATTACAAAACAAATGGCAGGTGGTGCACTTTTGCAAAATTCTGATTTAACACGTCAAATTTTTAGAACTATGGTAAATTCAACAACTAGACCTGTATCATTGAAAATGCGTATAGGTGTTTCTGATTCTAACAAATTACTGTTCAAGGAAATTGCAAAAATTGCTGAACAGGAGGGAATTAAAATGATAACACTGCATCCTAGAACTGTTTCACAGGGATATTCTGGTCATTCTGACTGGAATATGATAAAGAAACTAAAAGAAATAGTTGAAATCCCAGTTGTTGGAAATGGTGACATTACAACACCTGAAATTGCCAAAAGCATGATTGAACAAACTGGATGTGATTATGTTATGATAGGCAGAGGTGCCATGGGCAATCCATTTATTTTTGAGCAGATTAACGATTACCTAAAATACGGTGTCTACAAAAATTATAACTTCTCTGATAGACTAGAAGCATTCTTGGACTATGTTAGTGAGACATCAAAATATAAAATAAAATTTGTAAACATTAAGGAGCAGGCAATTCGATTTACAAAAGGAACAGTTGGTGGTAGTATACTACGAAAAAGATTGACAGCCACTAAAGATATTGATGAACTGAAAAAAATACTTGTTCAAACAGTTTCAGTCTAGCGGCTCTGAAATTTTAATTTCAAATTCAGGTACTAGATCTTTTTCACGAGCCATTTCAAATATTTTTCGAATAGACTTCTCTCCACTGTCTCCCATGTTTACTGTAACAGGATTTACGTACATTTTGACAAATTTTTCTATCAATTCTTCTGATTTTCCTCTGCTATACTGCATTGCATATTCCAAGGCATCTTTGTCATGTTTCAGTGCAAATTCGATTGAATCTTTCAAATATGTATCAAATTTTTTGATGACATCCTTGCCAAATTTATTGCTCATTACATTAATTCCTAATGGAACAGGCAACCCATTAGTTTCTTTATCCCACCATTCTCCAACATCAAGTATTTTCATAATTCCTTCCTGTTCAAATGATAACTGTGTTTCATGAATAACCAAACCCACATCAACCTGACCGGTCTTAACTGCATTTGGTATCTCACTAAAATTCATCTCTACATAATCAAATTTTCCAATCATTAATTGCAATAGCAAAAATGCAGATGTCATTTTTCCTGGAATTGCAATTTTGGAATTTTTTATTTCATCTATTGTCATTTGCTTTGTCGCAGTGACAATTGGTCCGTATCCTATTCCAAAACTTCCACCACTTCGCAATATTGTATAATCAGGAATGTATGCGCATGCATGAACTGAAACTGCCGTGACATCAAGTTCAGGGTTTTTTGCTCTAGAATTTAGATCTTCGATATCACCTATTACATGTTTTACAGTAAAATCATTTGATTGGATTTTACCAGTAAGCATTGCATAGAACATGAACGCATCGTCTGAATCAGGGGTATGCCCAACAGAAATTTCCACGATTTACTACCAAAATCAGGCAATAAAAAACATTAGAATTAGCAATAAAAGCAGATCTTTACAAAAAGTTTTTCAAACTGTTCTTTCTTGTAAAGTTATGATATGTGCAAGTTGTGAAAACCACAAACATTTTGAGTGTATAGACTGTCAAAATAATCACACGACTGAATTATGTAATTGTGATTGTCATCAAACTGAACATCAGCATAATGACTGATGCTATCTACAAAATACACATATTACTTAATTTAAAACTGGATTTGTATGAAAATAGATTCTCATTCTGATGATCAGATAAAAAAAATACTTGATATGAAAAAAATTGCTGTCATTGGAATGTCAAGACATGAAGAAAAGGCTGCACACTTTGTTCCAAAATATTTAGATGATAATGGATATGATGTAACTCCTGTTAATCCAACAACTGATGAAATTCTTCAAAAAAAATGCTATAAAGTAATTACTGACGTTCCACATGATGTAGACATTGTTGATGTGTTCAGACCATCTGAACAAGTATTATCTATAGTAGAGGATGCAATTAAGAAAAAACCTAAAGTGATATGGCTGCAAGAAGGAATTCATAATATTGAAGCAGAGAAATTAGCAACTGATGCAGGAATTGATGTTGTTTTTAATAGATGCATGTTAGCTGAACATCAGCGATTGATATGAAATGACTTCATTCAAACAATTTTTTGAAGAATTGCTTGTACTTGTAGAAAAATATGAAAAACAGAATTTAATGCTCAAAGTTGAAAATGAATCAGATTATGATTTTATAAAAATTTTTGGTGAGAATATTAATTCTGTATTAAAAGCTAAAACTGGACTCAATGATGTTGCAGAATTATCTTATACTACTGCAGAACATCATCCATATTGGACATTTCTCTATAATTGCTCTGAAATATCAAAAATTATCCTAGAAAAATGGGATGATAAGATTTTATCTGATGAAATTGATGAAATCAAATGGCATATTAAAGAAATTGAAAACAGTTGTAAAAAATTAGAAGACACATCTGAATAATTTAATTCATTTCAAGTCAGAGATAAATAACATACCAGTAAAATTTAATCATGACAATCAAGATTGGAATAATAGGAAAAACAAATACAGGGAAAACAACTTTTTTTAACTCTGCAACATTATCATCTTCTGAAATTTCAACTTATCCATTTACAACTAAAACTCCTGAATCATCCATTGCAAATGCAATCACACTATGTGTTCATATGGAATTTAACGTTCAAGACGAACCAAATAATTCCAAATGTACCGATGGCTGGAGATATGTCCCAGTTGAATTAATTGATTTACCTGGATTGATTAAGGATGCATGGAAAGGAAAGGGTTTAGGTAATCAGTTTCTTTCTATAGCAGCACAATCTGATGCACTACTTCATGTTGTTGATTGTTCTGGTAGTATTGATGCATCTGGAAAAATATCTGAGGTTGGTGCAGGTGATCCAGTTTCTGACTTTGCAGATATAGAAGAAGAGCTAATTATGTGGTATCAAAAAATTATTGAAGGAAATAGAGATAAAGTTTCAAAAAACATAAAATCTGGAACTGAGACAGTTGATGCATTTACTGAACTCTATATGGGTATTGGCGTGAAGAAAAATCATGTTATAGACGCATTAAAAATTTGTGAACTACAAGAAAAGCCATTTGATGAATATGATTCTCAAGATACAAAACAATTTGCAAAGATACTAAGAAAAATTTCCAAGCCAACACTAATTGTTGCAAATAAAATTGATGTTCCTGGTGCTGACAAAAATTTTAATCGTCTTCGTGAACGGTATAATGAAATAATTACGGTTCCAGCAAGTGCTGATAGCGAATTGACATTAAGACGTGCTGAACAACAACATTTAATCAAGTATTCTCCTGGTTCTGAACAATTTGAAATCATAAATCCTGAAAAACTAAATGAAAAGCAAAAAAATGCATTAGATTTTATCAAGAAAGATATCATGGGTGAATACATGAGAACTGGTGTTCAATTTGCAATCAATGTGACTGTCTTTAAATTATTAAAAATGAATTCTATTTATCCAGTAGCTGACGAAGAGAAACTTTCTGATAAAAAAGGTCGTATTCTTCCAGATCTTATTTTACTGAAGGAAGGTGCAACAATTAAAGATCTGGCAAATGAAATTCATACTGGTTTATCAAAAGGATTACTTTATGCAAAAGACTTACGATATAATCTTAGATTGCCAACACATTATCAACTACGAGATCGTGATGTGGTTTCTTTGGTTAGTGCAACAAAAAAATCTTCTGGATAAAATTAATGATACACGATGGAATCTGTAAATTTCGTAGTACTAGGTGACCAATCAATTGCAACTGATTTTGGAAAAAAAGGAACATCCACTGATCTTACTCTGTATGACAGAAAAGAATCTGAGAGAATTTACACTTGGGTCACACCAAACGGATTTCCAGAAAAAATTCAGCCTCTTTTTCAGGCAATTGCACTTGCAGAATATGTGATTTTTCATGTAAATACACTTGACAAATTTACTGGCGAACAGATACTTGCGTTGGATGCACTTGGAAAAAAAGAGGGAATACTAAGTCATTCTTATGATGTGGATGAATCTAGATTAGATTTGATGATAAAGGGCACTGTAATTGAAGGATACAAGAAAGTTGAACAAGATAAAATCAAAGAAGAACTGGCAAACTTTTCTACAGCAAAAAAAGATGGTAGTACAAGCATTGTAATTGATCATTCCTTTGATGTAAAAGGTGTGGGGACTGTGGCATTAGGAAAAGTCATATCTGGAAAGATTACACAGTATGATAAGATTCAACACCATCCTTCAGAAATTGAGGCAATGGTAAAATCAATCCAAATGCATGATGATGATGTAAAAGAATCAATCTCCCCTGCTAGAGTTGGGTTGTCTCTAAAAAACATAAAACATGATGAAATTACTCGTGGCGATATATTATCAAATGACACTTCAATCAAAACTGTAACTGAAATTACTATCGACTTTAAGCAGAATCAGTTTTTTAAAGAAACTCTTTCTGAGAATCAGATGTGTCTTGTAAATATTGGACTCCAAATAAAAGCTGCAAAATTTGCATCCATTTCTCCTCTAAAACTGGTTTTTGAAAAACCGATTATAATAATTCCTGGAGATGTCTGTGTTTTGTTAAAACCAGAGTCAAATTCTGTTCGTATAATTGGAAGTGGTATTCCACAATGAAGCCCATAAGAGCATGTCCTATCTGTACTAAATGTGGCTCTAAAAAATTTGAGAGACTCCAAGATGATAGAGTGAAGGTTCAGTGCTCAAACTGCAAAAAAATTATTTCGCTTTAATTCATACAATATATCACCAATTTTCATCTATACACCCAAGCACTTTGATAAATCTTCATGAAATTTACTTCCTTGAAAATCATTTAGATCATCATCTTTATTTTCTAATGCAAATTTCTCCATCTCGTCACAGGTCCATCCTTCCCAAATACGTGGATTTGTGACATTTTTCTCAAACATGTTAATTCCTATAATACTGGCAGGAATTACTATCGCAAATGTCGCAATTATTAACAACTTTAGAAATTTGGGATTGTTTGTAATCATGAATCTGCTTAGTTAATAGATTATATTTGCTTGACTTTGAATTTCAATATGGCAAAGACATGGAAAGATGAAGACATTAGTCTTGACCCTATTAAAGATGAAATTGTTGCAGTTATTGGATATGGTATACAAGGTGATGCACAAGCAAACAACATGAAAGACTCGGGTCTGAATGTTATTGTAGGTCTAAAAGAGGGTGGTACAAGCTGGCAAAAAGCAAAAGATGACGGTCATGAAGTTTTGTCCGTAGCAGATGCTACAAAAAAGGCAGACATTATCCACATCTTGATTCCTGATATGGTTCAAGCCAAAGTGTACAAAGAAGAGATTGAATCAAATCTTTCAGAAGGAAAAGCATTATCATTTTCACATGCAGCAGCAATTTACTGGAAATGGATTGATGCACCAGAAAATGTTGATTTAATTATGGTTGCACCAAAAGGTCCAGGCTCTAAAGTTAGAGAAACATATCTTCAAAACTTTGGAACCCCATCAATTGTTGCAGTAGAACAAGATAAGACAGGAAAAGCCTGGGATAGAACACTTGGAATTGCAAAAGCAATTGGAAGTGCACGTGCAGGATTAATCCAAACAACATTCAAAGAAGAAGTTGAAACTGATTGGTTTGGTGAACAGGCAGATCTTTGTGGAGGTTCAGCTTCTATGGTAGTAAATGCATTTGAAACTTTAGTGGAGGCAGGATACCAACCAGAAATTGCATATTTCGAGGTTTTACATGAATTAAAATTAATTGTAGATATGATTCAACGATATGGAATAAATGGAATGTGGAGACGCGTATCTGAAACTGCAAGATATGGTGGGCTAACAAGAGGTCCAATGGTAATGACATCTGATACAAAAGAAAAGATGAAAAAAGTTCTAACAATGATTCAAGATGGAACATTTAACGATGAATGGATAAAAAATTACCAAAATGAAGGAAAGGCATCATTTGACAAGTATATGAAAGACTTGGATAATCATCAAATTGAAACTGTAGGAAAACAAATGAGAAAAATGATGTGGCCTGATTCCAAAGAATAATTATAATTTTCGTAATTTAGACACGCCTTTTGTTATATGATCAATTATCAACTCTAGTGATGTTCCTGGACCAAAGTTTCCTGTAACTCCAGATTTTTCTAATGCCTTTTTATCTTCTTCAGGAATTACTCCACCACCGACAACTAGAACATCATTGATCTTTTTCTTTTTCAATTCTTTGACAACTCTTGGAAATAATGTTCCATGAGCACCATTAAGCAAACTTAATGCGACCGCATCTGCATCTTCATCTTCAATAATTTTTGCAATTCTATCTGGTGTTGCAAATAGCCCAGAATAGATAACTTCCATACCTGCATCCCTAAATGCTCTACATAGAATTAGAGCACCTCTATCATGACCATCAAGACCTAATTTTGCAACCAAAATTTTTACGCGTCTTGATGATGTCTTTTGCTTCATGAATTATTTGTTATATATTTCCCTTAAAATCTTTAGGTAAGAGATTTTATTCAAGCAATAAGACAGTTTTGTATGGCAATGCTTCCAGATTTAAAAAAAGCAAAACGAGGTGCAATTGCAAAGGCTATATCTATTATGGAAAATGACCCAAAAGAGGCAAGGCAGTTAATTAAAAAAATTTACAAGACATCTGGAAAAGCAATTGTAATTGGAATCACAGGACCTGCAGGTTCTGGAAAATCGTCTCTAATCAACAAACTGTCAATTGAGATGAAAAAATTAAAACTTAAACCAGCAGTATTGGCAGTAGACCCTACTAGCCATGTTACTGGTGGTGCCATTTTAGGTGATCGTGTAAGAATGTCCGAATCAACTGATACTGGGACATATATTCGAAGTATTGCATCACGTGGTGCAACAGGTGCTATTGCACATTCAGTAAGAAATAGTTTACGTGTATTAGAATATGCAGGATTTAATCCAATTATTATAGAAAGTGTTGGAGCAGGACAAACAGAAATTGATATTTCAAAAATTGCTGATATTACAATTGTTACATTTAATCCACATACAGGAGACAGTATTCAGACAATCAAGGCAGGAATTACCGAAATTGGAGATATCTATTTAGTGAATAAAAGTGATTTGGATGGGGCTATTCAGCTATATCAAGCATTACGAGATTTTATTGGAAACGACAAAGAAGAGGCTGTAATTTTAAAAACATCAGTTAAGAAAAACAAGGGAATTAAAGAGCTAGCTACAGTCATCAAAGATATTATGAAACAAAAAATAAAAGACAAAAAGAATTCTGAGAAAATTCGTTTGGAATCTGAGTTGGAAGATATTATTTTAAATAACGTTAAACATGAAATTTCAGCAATGATTGGTAAAAGCAAATCATTTTCTATATATTTGAAAAAAGTTCAAAACAAAAAAATAGATCCATTTGAGGCAGCAGACAAGCTGACAAAAAACTTTCTAAAGTGATTGTACATGGTAGCAAAAAAGAAAGCAAAATCAACAGAGAAAAAATATGTAACTGATTCTAGTATTCCAATTAAACAATTTTATGTAAAATCTACAAAAAAGAAAACAAAAGAAGAACCTGGAAAATTCCCATACACTAGAGGCATTCATCAGGGAATGTATCGTGATAGATTTTGGACCATGCGACAATATGCAGGATTTGGCGATGCAGCACAAAGTAATAAGCGATACAAATTCATGTTAGACAAAGGTCAAACAGGAATTTCTATGGCATTTGATTTGCCTACTCAAATAGGCCATGATCCTGATGCACCACAGGCAGAAGGTGAGGTAGGAAAAGTAGGCGTGTCAATATCATCATTAAAAGACATGCAGACTGTTTTCAATGGAATTGAGTTAGGAAAGGTTTCAACATCAATGACAATTAACGCAACGGCCTCTACGCTACTTGCATATTATATCGCAGTAGGCCAATCACAAGGGTTTTCAAGTAATCAACTACGAGGAACCACACAAAATGATATTTTGAAAGAATACATTGCAAGAAATACGTACATCTATCCACCAGAACCATCAATGAGAATTATAGGTGATATGATTGGATACTGTGCAACAGAGGTTCCACAATGGTATCCTGTATCAATATCTGGCTATCATATTAGAGAGGCAGGTTCTAATGCAGTGCAAGAAATAGCATTTACAATTGCTAATGCTATTGAGTATATTGAGACCTGTATAGAACAGGGACTCAAAATTGATGAATTTGCACCAAGATTATCATTTTTCTTCTGTTGCACCATAGAATTCTTTGAAGAAATTGCCAAGTTTAGAGTTGCTAGAAAGGTTTACGCAAAAATTCTTAAAGAAAGATTCCATGCAAAAAATAAAAAATCATTACAACTAAAATTTCATACACAAACAAGTGGTGAATCACTTACTGCACAGCAACCAGATAATAATATTGTCCGTGTTGCAATGCAAACAATGGCGGCAGTATTAGGTGGAACACAATCACTCCATACAAACTCTAGAGATGAAGCGTTAGCACTTCCGACTGAAGAATCTGCAAAAATTGCACTTAGAACACAACAAATTGTTGCATCTGAATCAGGAATTACAAAAACAGTTGATCCAATGGCAGGCTCTCATTATCTAGAAGAATTATGTGATGAGATTGAAGAGCAAACATGGGCATATCTCAAAAAAATTGACAAAATGGGCGGTTCACTCAAAGCAATTGAAAAAGGGTTCTTTCAAGCAGAGATTAGGCAAAATGCATATCGTATAAAAAAAGAGGTGGATAATGCATCACGAGTCTTAGTTGGTGTTAACAAATTTGTAGATGAGGTTGAAGCAAAACAAAAACTTCTAAGAATTGATGACTCGTTAGGTGCAAAACAAGAAAAGGCAATTAAGGCATTACGAAAATCTCGTGATAACAAAAAGACAAACAGTGCACTATCAAAATTACAGGCAGCCGCAGAAACTGACAAAAATCTAATGCCATTCATATTGGATTCTGTGAAAGTATATGCTACAACTGGGGAAATTAGCAATACTTTACGAGAAGTTTTTGGTGAGTATAGACCAAAGGAGATATTCTAAATGAAAATTGATCATATTGCAATTGCAGTAAATGATGTTGAGGTATCTGCCAAGGTGTATCAAAAGGCACTTGGCATAGATGAAATTGAATTTGAGACAGTTGAATCAGAAGGTGTCAAAGTTGCAATATTACATATGGAAAATGGAAGAATTGAGCTAATACAGCCTACTAAAGATGATAGTTCAATTAAGAAATTTTTGGATAAAAAAGGACCTGGGCTTCATCATATCGCCCTAGAGACAAATAACATAGAAGGTGAAGTTGAAAGAATGGAAGGTTGTGGAGTCCAATTTTTGGGAAATATACGACCTGGTTCAGCTGGTACCAAAGTCACATTCATTCATCCAAAATCATTAGATGGTGTATTAGCTGAGCTTTGTTCACACCCAAAAGAATAACTTTAAAAAACGATTATTAAACAATTACAAAACTGTTAGATATGAACGACAAACAGGTAATGGGAGTTATTGTGGTATTATTTAGTGCAATTGGTTTGTATCTTGCTACAACAGGATTTTTTGATTAATCTCACAAACCGTTAAATTAATCAATTTAATCACAATATCGTTTGAAACCATACTATATCATAATCATTCTTTTTGGTTTAGTATTTTTACCAAGTATATTATTTGTTGAAGCCGATTTAGATACAGACCCATTTTCTGCTGGAACACAATTTGATTCAACTCCACTTGATGAAGCAGAACAGGAAAAACAGGAATTAACAGATTTATGGACAATCGCTGTAGCAATAGTTGCAGGTCTTTTAATAGTAAGAATTGTCTATAAGATTATCAAAAAGCGTATGTCTAGATCTACTTAGGTGCATCAGTTAATTTATTAAAACAGTCAGCACACAGGTCATCTCTAGTAGTCATTCCTCTTGGAAGTTTAAAGTGAAATTTTCTAACATCAGAAACTGAAAATTTTTGTGAAAATCTTCCTAGTTCTTTTTTACATTTGTAGCATAGGTGTTTTCCCTCTAATAGAAACCTAAGATTTAATCTACTTAGAGTAGGCAAATCTGTCACTCCAAAAAACACCATTACATTAACTAGTAGAGGATGATCAACAATCATTTGATCAAGTGTTTCTCTTTCACCAGCGATCGCAAGATCAAGCATTTTTTTCCATTCAGTATCAAGCATTTTTACATATTCATCGATTTTTTTAATTCCATCATCTGTGAGTGTGATAATTATCTTTTTTTGTCCAAGTAATCCTGTTTTAGTAGCAGTTGTAATCATTTGACTCTGATCTAGAATTCCAAGTGTTTTTTCCAATTCTTCATTTTTTATTTTTAGTATGTCTTTTAGACCTCGAAATGTGTTTACCCCTCTATTTACAAGTTCAAGAATTTTTATATCCTCATCTTCATATTCCATAAAATATCTAAATTACACCATTTTAATAATTGATTAGACGAAATGCATGCCTAAATTATTGTAAAATGGGTCTCAGCCCTACTAGAAATTGGTTGAAAATTAACTGATATGACCAAGACCACTATTTTTTTTTGATTTACAATATATAAAGAACACCATATTTTTTCTCTAGTGCTAACTAATATTGTAATAGTGGTAACTCACATGACTGATTGCAGCTATATATAAGAATTATCATGATTCCTTATTCTGAAATTTTTATATACCATTACAAATCAGATGTTTTGTTGAAAATTAACTGGTTAGTAATGCTGTTAGCCGTAGCGGTTGGATCTAGTATATTATTTGCTACTCCAGCAGCTGAAGCAGCAGGAGTTATTGAAGGAGAATTCGTATTAGGTGAAGTTTTAGATGAATCAGTAGGTTGGTTTATCGTTGTGGGTCTTGGTATGGTATTTGCAGGTATAATTTCTGCAGAAATCAAGATTGAAGAAAAATATCTTGGTCACGTTCAAAACTCAGAATGGTTTAACACTGCAGGTAGAATCATTAAAACAGGTCTAACTGCAGCAGCAATCGTATCTGCATGGACTTGGGCTGCAACGTTACTTCAGTCATCCACCGTAGCATATCTGTATGGAGTAAGTGGTCCATTTTGGTACGCAGCAGGTGCAACAATTCAGGTTCTTTTGTTCGGAATTTTGGCTATTGAACTAAAACGAAAAGCACCAAACGCACACACATTTTTGGAAATTATCAGAGCAAGATTTGGCGCTGGTACTCATAAAATTTTCTTAGGTTTTGCATTAACATGTAACATGATTGTAACTGGTATGCTTCTTCTAGGAGGTGCAGCAGTTGTAAACGGTCTTACAGGCATGGATATTTCTCTTGCAGCATTCTTAATCCCAATCGGTGTTATGATTTACACACTAGTGGGAGGATTAAAGGCAACATTTGTGGCAGATTATATGCACACGGTGATTATATTCTTAGTAATACTTACTTTCGTATCAACAGTATTCTTCATCAGCCCAATTACAGGTGGAATTGAAGGAATGTATGATAAACTAGTAGCCGCGGCTGATTTGAGACCAGTTCTTGAACCAACTTTCACACCAGGTGAACCAGGAAATGCTATGGGAGCATATCTTACAATGGCATCTGCTGGAGGACTAATATTTGGAGTTATCAACATAGTCGGTAACTTTGGAACTGTCTTCGTAGACCAGGCTTACTGGCAACGTGCAATTGCAGCACAGCCAAGTTCAACTGTAAAAGGTTTCTTACTTGGTGGAATGTGTTGGTTTGCAATTCCATTTACTCTTGCAACTACTATGGGGCTTACGGCGGTGGCGCTGGATGTGCAGCTTACTCCAGAGCAGGTGCAGCTCGGACTTACAGTGCCAGCAGCAGCATCAGTATTGATGGGTGAGATTGGTGCAATCATGGTTTTGGTTATGTTATTTATGGCAGTAACTTCAGCAGGATCTGCTGAATTAATCGCAGTATCATCATTGATTACTTATGATGTATACAGAACTTACAGCAATCCGAATGCATCTGGAAAGCAGTTACTTAAAGTCAGTAGAGCGACAATAGTTGCGTTTGGCTTAGGAATGGGTGGAATTGCGGTAGTGTTACTAGGCATGGGACTTAGCTTAGGATTTGTATATTTGGCAATGGGTATCTTAATTGGTTCAGCTGTGATTCCGATTGCATTAACGATTACTTGGAGTAAAACTACACGTAGCGGTGCCGTTGCAGGTGCACTAATAGGTGTAATGTTATCATTATTAACTTGGACAAGCGTTGCAGCATCAGAAGCAGACGGAGTAGTTGATATTGGCTCACTTGGTGGGGCATTCCCAATGCTTTATGGTAACGTTGTAGCAATATTATCATCAGGTCTAATCTGTGTAGTAGTAAGTTTGGCTCAGAACAAGAAATATGATTGGAACTTGTTGAATAAGGAGATGAAACTTGTTACAGAAGATATTTCAGCAGAAGCTGCAGCAGAAATTGAGAAACGTGCACAAGACGAGGAACAACTAAAGAAAGCATTCAAGTTCAGTGTTAGAGGTGGCGGTATTTTGACTATAATTTGTGTTGTATTATGGCCAATGCCATTGTATTTCTCTGGCTATGTATTTGACTTAGGATTCTATTCATTCTGGGTCATGATAGCAGTAGTTTGGGTAAGTGCAGCATCAATCCTAATAATTGGACTTCCAATATGGGAAGCCAGAGGTGGATTTGCACAAATCGCAAGCGGCAAAAAAACACCTGCAGGAAACTGACATTTATTTGCCATTGAGTATTAGTATATCAGTTAGTAATACCTATACTCCAATTCAACTTTCAGAAATTCTTTTTAATACGAAATTGAGGATTATATCATGACATCATGCAGTGGCTGTGGTATTGTACTTGGTTTTAAAAAATTCAAGTTCAATAAATTATGGCGTGTTCCAGGCAGTTATTGCAAGCCTTGTATGTTAAAGATAGGCAAAAACTGGGAAGACCATGGAAAGGTAACACTGCCAATGAAGGCATGTGATTTATGCCAAACTGAGTTTTATTATCTTCAGACTGCATGGCAAGGCAAGAAGCAAAAGCATTTTTGTAATGTTTGTCATAAGGTTGCAATTAGTGGTGCATTACCTGATTCAAGTAGAAAAGAAATGACACATAAATTTCCAATACCAATGCTGATAATTGGAGGTTTGGGTGGTGTATTGATGGTTTTGGGCATGGTATTCACATTGATAGGAACTGGAGGTGAACCAAACATGATTAATATTCTGTTTGGTGCGTTTACTACTGGTGCAGGATTCCTTTTGATACGACGTACGCTCAATAACAGAAAAGTGCTTTTAGGAAATGTCTAGAAATGAATCTTACGCCACGAGAGATGGACAAATTACATGTTTTTGTAGCAGCAGAGTTAGCTCGAAAACGAAAAGATCGAGGATTAAAATTAAATCATCCAGAATCTGTTGCGATAATTTCTGATCACATACTGGAGGGAGCAAGGGATGGAAGATCAGTTTCAGAATTAATGAGTTCTGGAAAAAATGTTCTAAAAAAAGATGATGTGTTACCAGGTGTTTTAGATATTATTCATACAATTCAAGTGGAAGCAACATTTGTTGATGGAACAAAACTTGTAACAATACACGACCCAATAGTGTGATAGATATGTTACCAAGATGGCGTTCTGAAGTTCCACATGTAGGAGAATACATACCAACAGATGAAAATATCATAGCAAACAAATCTAAAAAAATAATAAAATTAACAGTTTCTAACACGGGAGATAGGCCAATACAGGTTGGATCTCATACACACTTTTCAGAATCAAATAAAGCGCTAGAATTTGATAGAGAAAAATCACTAGGATTTCATCTTAACATACCATCTGGTACATCCATTAGATTTGAACCAGGAGAATCAAAGCATGTTGAAGTTGTAGAATTTGGTGGTACTAAAACAATATTTGGTTTTAGTGGGTTAGTAAGTGGTGATTTGGAATCTAAAAGACAGGATGCAATCAAAAACATGCATGAGAATGGATTCAAGAATGTTTTAGAAAATGTAGAATCAGAAACAGGCTCACTTGAAATACCACGTAGTAGATACGTTGAACTATTTGGACCCACTGTAGGTGACAAAGTAAGATTAGCAGACACCGAATTGATTATGGAAATTGAAAAGGATATGATTAAGCATGGTGATGAATTGGTTTTTGGTGGAGGAAAAAGCGCGAGAGATGGATTGGGTCAGGCCAGTGGTGTATTAAGAGAAAATTCGGCTGATTTAGTAATTACAAATGCTATGATTATTGACCCTGTACTTGGAATCATAAAGGCAGACATTGGAATAAAAGATGGTAAGATTCTTGGAGTTGGCAATGCTGGTAATCCAAATGTAATGGATGATGTTGATATTGTTGTATCCTCAAACACTGAAATTATTTCAGGTGAACACACAATTTGTACACCTGGCACTATTGACAGTCATATTCATTTTATTTCTCCACAACAGGCAATCGATGCAATTTGTAATGGGACGACTACAATGATTGGTGGTGGAACTGGTCCAGCTGATGGAACAAATGCAACTACATGCACACCTGGAGAATTTAATATACATAGAATGATTGAGGCAGTTGAAGAATTTCCATTGAATTTTGGTTTCTTATGCAAAGGAAATGACTCTAGAGAAGAAGCATTACTAGAACAGGTGAAAGCAGGTGCATGTGGTCTTAAACTTCATGAAGACTGGGGTACAACACCTGCAACAATTAATTCTGCACTAAATGTTGCTGATCAAACTGACACACAAGTTGCAATTCATACGGACACATTAAATGAATGTGGATATGTTGATGATACAATAAATGCAATAAATGGTAGAACCATCCATACATATCATACCGAAGGAGCAGGTGGAGGTCATGCACCAGATATTATGAGAATTGCAGGAGAACCAAATATTTTACCATCATCAACTAATCCAACAAGACCATTTACAACAAATACACTTGAAGAACATCTAGACATGATGATGGTATGTCATCATCTTAACCCATCTGTTCCAGAAGATATCTCATTTGCAGAATCCAGAATACGTGCAGAAACAATTGCAGCTGAAGATGTTTTGCATGATATTGGTGCAATTAGTATGATGTCATCTGATAGTCAAGCAATGGGTAGAGTTGGGGAAGTAACTACAAGAAATTGGCAAACTGCAGATAAAATGAGAAAGATGAAGGGCAACCTTCCAGAAGACAGTGGTGATAATGATAATTATAGAATAAAGCGATATATTGCAAAAATTACAATTAACCCTGCAGTTGCACATGGAATTTCAGAATATGTTGGTTCGCTTGAACCAGGAAAAATTGCTGATCTTGTTATTTGGACACCACAGTTTTTTGGAATAAAACCAAAGATTATTGTTAAGGGTGGATTCATTGCTTATTCACTAATGGGTGATCCAAATGCGTCAATTCCAACAACTGAACCAATCTATTATAGACCAATGTTTGGTGCACTTGGAAAGGCAAAAAAGACCACATCTTTTACATTTACATCACAGATTGCATTAGACAATGGACTTGAAGAAAAACTCAAAATCGAAAAGAAACTACTTCCTGTAAAGAATTGTCGTAATATTGGAAAAAAAGACATGTTATTTAATGATGCAACACCAAAAATTGAAATTGATCCTGAAACCTATGAGGTGAAAGTAGATGGTGAAATTGCAACAGTTGAGCCAGCCAAAGAGGTATCTTTGTCCAGATTATATAGTCTATATTAATTATTTTTTTATTTATGATTTATAATTAAAAATTTATCTTCATTGATTGTGGTCTTTTTGTATGTTAATCGTTAAAACAATTTCAGGTAATATTCATAATAATACAATCAAAGAAAAAATTGAAAAAGCCAAAATTAACGGTAATGTACACAAATTATTTTTATCCAGAATAGAACTAGAAAAATTACATACAAGAAAAATGACTAATGATGGGCTAGAGGTTGGTTTATCTTTTGAATCAGGTGTAAAGCTTCATGATGGGGATGTTTTAGATGCTGGCTCGGTGTTAATTTTAGTAAAGCAGACACCAGAAAAAATTATTCATGTTAAATTCAAAAATGATAATTTTTCATCAAATTTGGCAGTATTAGTTGGGCATGTAATTGGAAATAGGCATCGTCCAATTTCTACATTTAATGACGGTAGTATTGCTTTTCCAATACATGATGACTCTGAACTGGAATTATTTCATAAACTGTTTCAAGATACAATTGAGCATCTAATACTTAACATTGAAGAAACTATATTTGTTCCAAATGAAACCATGAATGTACATGAACACTGATTTTTTTGATCTAAACATCATGCAGATGTCTGATTCTTTTTTTCCAATTGGTTTGTATACTATGTCAAATGGTTTAGAAACACTTTTTGATGAAAAACTAGTGCAAACCACTGATCAAATTGAAGAATTTATTTCAACAATAATAACACAGCAAATTGGTCCAGCTGACTGTGTAGCTTTATCAAATGCATATGATTTTGCAGAATCAAAAAACATTGAAAAAATAATTTACTGTGATAAAATGTTGTATTCAATGAAACTTATCAAGGAACCCCGTGATGCAATGTGTAGGAGTGGTTCACAGATGATTAAATGTGTAAAATCATTTCTCAATGATGATTTAATAAATTTGTATTATGATGCTATTCATGAATCAAATTCACCTGCAACTCATCCAGTTGTAACCGCAGTTTGTTCTAGTGTTCTTGGAGTAAAAAAAGACAGTGCTGCAACTATGATGCTTTATGGATTTTCAGTAAGTACTGTTGGTGCAGCATTAAGACTTGGTATAATAGATCATATACAAAGCCAGCAAATTCTTCATAGGTTAAAACCTCAGATCATACAATGTGTTAAACAGTATCTCTCAATTTCTATTGAAAATATGTGGCAATTTGCACCAGAGTATGATATAATTCAGATGAAGCATGAACAAAAATTTTCTAAAATGTTTATCACGTGAATAATGGTAGAATTAGAATGAGTTCAAGAATTCCAAGGATAGGTATTGGTGGTCCAGTTGGGTGTGGCAAGAGCATGTTAATTGAGAGAGTAGTGCCATTGTTAGCAAACAAAAACTATCGTGTGTGCATTATTTCTAATGATGTTATTTCAAAAGAAGACGCTGATAGAATGAGAAAAAATCTTGCAACCAGTCAGGGTTTATTGCCAGAAAACTTGGTCATCGGTCTTGCAACAGGTGGGTGCCCACATACTGCGGTTCGGGAGGATCCATCAATAAATCTTGCAGTTATCGAAGAAATAGAATCAAAATATAATGATTTAGATTTGATAATAATTGAAAGTGGAGGAGATAATATTACAACAACTTTTAGTCCAGCATTGGCTGATTATTTTATCTATATTGTGGATGTTTCAGGCGGTGATAAGTATCCGAGAAAAAGAGGTTTAGGTATTGAAACCAGTGATCTTCTTGTAATTAATAAAATTGACCTTGCAAAAATGGTTGACGCCAATTTAGATGTAATGGAACGAGATGCAAAAATTGTAAGAAACAATAAACCACATGTATTAGTAAATTGTAAAACTGATCAAGGAATTGAACAAGTTACAGAGCATATAATACATGATGTTTTGTTTGATGAGCCGCCAAAAAAACTTGTTCCAGGTGTAAAAAATTGAGTTTAAAATTTTGCTCTCCTGAAGAAATTCCAGATGAAATGAAATTATATGATAAAAAAATTTCACAGATGAGTGTTGGTCAAACTGGAAAGGTTGGATATCTAAAAATTAATTTAGAACATGATTCACATAGAAACAAAACAGTTATCACACATCAAAAATCACAAGTTCCTCTCTATATTCAAAAAGCATTGTATTATGATGAAACATTTCCATCAATGTCACATCTTTTTGTTCTTTCACCATCTGGTGGAATTTTACAAGGTGACAGATACAGAATTGATATAACATTAACAAAAAATGCTATTTCTCATATTACAACACAGGGAGCAACTAGAATCTATAAAATGAATTCAAATTATGCAACACAAATCATCAATCTTAACGTTGAAAAGAATTGTTACTTGGAATTTATTCCAGAACAATTAATACCATACAAAAATTCTCGATATTTTCAGAAAATTAATTTCAATGTTGATAAAACTGCAACACTTGTCTATTCAGAAATTATTGTTCCTGGCAGAGTTGCTATGGGGGAACTATTCGATTATGATATATGTTATTTAAAATCTGTTGCAATGTCTAAGCAAGAAATTTTATTTAATGATTCATGTATTTTAGAACCAAAAAAACAAAAAATTAATCTTTCATCAGTTCTTGGAAATAAGACTATTCTTGCATCTGTTTATGTTTTAACTAAAAAAGAGAATATTTTAGTTTTAAAAGAAAAAATTAATTGCTATCTAGAAGAAAATGGTGAAGTTGAGGGAGGAATTAGTATTTTACCTAATAATTGTGGACTTGGCATCAGAATTTTGAGTAATTCATCGGAAGATACCAGAACAACAATTTATCAAATTGCAAAAATTGTAAGAAAAATAACTTTTACAAATGTATAATCTTTAATCACTGCATCATCTTTAATGTGTCAGATGCTGTTATAATTCCAAAAATTTTTGAATTTTTTGTAACAAGAATACATTTTGAATATTTTATAATTGGCGCCAGAGTATTTGCAGGAGTCATGTGATCAATTATTGGTGGGGATGGCTCCATGATATCTGCCAGTTTCTTTTTTTTGGCAATTTCAATATTTCCAATTGCATATTGTTCTGCAAGCCCAGAATCTGAAATTACTCCTATTAGTTTTTTACCATCAAAAATTGGAATCTGACTAATTGATGATTGGTTCATTTTTTTAATTGCATCATCTAATGTATTATTTGGTTTCATAGTTACAATATCTTTACTACATAGTTCTCCTGCAGTATGTGAGGATGTTTCACCTTCTCTACTTGCAAGAATCTGAAAAATTCTTCTTGCAGTTTCATAACTAGGTTGGCTTCTACCTGATTCAATTTGATTAATCATAGATGTACTAATCTGGACTAATTTAGCAAGCTCCTTCTGCGTCATCTTAAGTTTAAGACGTTGTTGCTTAATACTTTGAATAGAAGGTAACATAGAGTATCTAAATTAGCGTTCTTTTTCTAGTTTTTCTATTGAATTGGCATTATGAGTATTATTACTACAAACTATTTATCAACTAGAAATTAAAATTCTGTATATTGGTTGAAAAATCGATCAAAATAGATGGTAATAAAATTCGTTATATCACAGAAGGTTCATCTGATCGAAATTTGTTATTAATCCATGGATTAGGTGCATCTGCTGAAAGATGGGAAGGTGTAATTCCACAGTTTGCAAAGGATTATCGAGTTATTGTGCCTGATTTAATTGGATTTGGGCTTAGTGATAAACCTATGATCGACTATACCACTGATTATCTTTCTGAGTTTGTTTCCAAGTTTCTCGCAAAAATAGATGTTGGACCAATCAGTATTATAGGATCATCACTTGGGGGTCAGATTGCAGTAAATTATTCTCATAATAATACTAATGATGTAGAAAAATTGGTACTTGTTTCTCCATCTGGAATAATGAAACACACAACACCTGCGCTTGATGCATATATTATGGCAGCACTTTATCCAACAAATGATAGTGCCTCATATGCATTTCAAGTTATGTCAGGAAAAAAAGATATTGATGAAAAAACAATTAATGGATTTGTAAAACGTATGAAATTACCAAATGCAAAGATGGCATTTATGTCTACATTACTTGGTTTAAAAGATGCAGACATAATAACCACCAAACTTGAATCAATTAATTCACCAACCTTGATTGTTTGGGGTGAAAATGACCCAGTAATTCCTGTAAAGTATGCAGAGTCATTTGTATCTGGTATTAATGACTGTAGATTTGTAAAAATGACAGGTTGTGGTCATACTCCATATGTAGAAAAACCTGGTAAATTTTATGATATTGTGCATGAGTTCTTAAAATAAACGATCATTTATTTATCAGAAATTCCACTAATTACCAATGAAAGACAAAAAAAACCAATTTGATCCAACTGAGTTGTACAAACAGTGGTTAGAAAATGCATCTAGTGCACAGGCAAATTTCATGAATTCAATGAATCAGTCTCAACCTAACATGCAGAATCCGTTTAGCAACATGCAAAATATGATGCCAAATTTTCTGACATGGGGGGCATTCAAAACCAATGTTGGTAGTAGTGGTAGAATCTCAATTCCAGAGGCAGAAAGAGAAGCATTGGGAATTGAAGAAGGTGACCTTGTTCAAATAGTCATAACACCACTAAAGCTTAGCATTAACAAATAATTCCATACATTGGTATTCATTGGTAATTATTACCAATAGGTATATATATGAACGCCATTCATGAGTAACCATGAGTACTTCAAACAATGTAAACTCTGGTAACAATGAAAGCGCCAACACAAAAGACGTTTTTTCAACCTGGAAACAAACAAGCGACAAATATTTTGACGCTGTTGAGAAAGCAATTCCAAGTTATCATCAATCTGTAACCAGTTTACAACAAGAATACATCCAAGCATGTGATAATGCTATTGAATCCACAATCGAGTTTCAAAGAAAATTTGCAAACAAGACAGGAATCAATACTAACGTTCCAGAGGCAACTTTGAAAGCAGTTCGTGATACAAACGAACAAGTAGTCAAATCCTTTGATGTACAAAACAAGATGGCAATTGCAGCAGTAGATGCAGCACGCCAAAATGTAAAAACATTCACTAACAATGCAAAAGCATTTGGTGATATGAACAACAACGTAATGCAGTCTTGGATTTCAACATTCACACCAACAAGAAATTAAGTGTGAATTAACTCCTTTTTTCTTATGATCTTTCTTTAAGCCATTTTGTTAGTTTAGGCAGTACATTTTTTTGACTAAATGAACTTGCAATCATACCTACGTGACCAGTAGGGTAAATTTCTAAATTTTTATCTTCAGAACCTACTGCATAATGTAATGGCATGCTACATTCAGGCGATACTAGGTGGTCACCAACTGCTACCTGTGTAAATATTGGCATTTTGATATTTTTTAGTGATACATGCTGATTTCCAACAAACATTTTATTTTGTACGAGTAGATTTTCCTGATAAATTCCTTTAATCCATTGCTTGAACAGTTCACCTGGTATCGGTGGTGTCTCTGCAAGCCATTTTTCAATCTTAAGAAAACTATCAACATATCTTTCATTATCCATATTCTGGAAAAATTTCAAATATTTTTCAATTCCTTGCTCGAATGGCTTTAGTATGGAAAAGCAGTAATACATGAATTCAGGTGGCATGTTTCCTATGGCATCCACCATTTTATCAACATCGAATTTTTTTGCAATGTTGCTAACTACTGTAGTGTCCTTCCAGCCATCAATTACAGGCGCAGTTGCTATAAGATTTTTCACTTTTTCTGGGTGCAATGCCGAATAAACAGATGCAAGAGTTCCTCCAGTACAATATCCCTGTAGTGATACTTTATCAACATCAGATTGCTCACATGCAAATTCAACACAATTATCAAGATAGTCATTTACATATTCATCAAATCCTAGAAATTTATCCATACTAATTGGTGATCCCCAATCAATCATGTAAACATCAAAACCACTTTCTAGCATATGTCTAATCCAACTCTTTTTTGGGTCAATATCAAAAATATGGAATCTGTTAACTATTGCATAAGAGATAACTAACGGAGTTCGAATTTGTTTTGAGGTTAATGGTTTGTAATGAAGCATTCTAATTCGATCTTCTTCATAAACAACATCATACGAACATGAACCAATTTTCACTTCATGTGGGACTGTAATTTTTTTTGGTAGTTCAACTATATTGCGATTAAAATTTAGAAAATCACCTATTATTGTTGGAGTGGAATCAAATTCCTGAGTCATTTTTACCTCTGGATCTCTTTTTCTTTGGATTGATTTTTTTCATTTGTTTTTTCAATGTGAATAGTTCTTTGTAAATTTCATCAATTTCTTCTTTTGTTGGCATATTTGCCGATTTTAACATGACATCCATAATGGTATTCCATCTTTTTAGTAATTGGAGTTCAGTTGAAACTAGTTTATTGTAGTTTTCTGAAAATGCTTTGTTGTCAAACATTTGTGTAAAATCATTTTCAAAAATATCAATCCAAACTCTTTTGTATGCTTCGATTGTTTCTGCATCTTGTGGCACTTCAGAAATTTTTGCCATCACCTTTTTTTGTGCTCCAATCCAAGTTTCTCCCAAATGTTGATAGTATTCTACAAGCTGTGTGTTAAAATCAACAATCTCTTGATTTGCCTCTATTAATTCCTGAGAAATTTTTTTAACATTTTCTGTAAAATTTCGTAATGGCCCAACTGCCATCAATGAAGATGGTTTTGATGACATCATGGCAATCATATCATTCCAGAACATTGAGGTATGTTTGTAATAATCAAACATGTCATTATATTGTGTTTTCATAGGAAATTACTTTGTAATAGTGTGCAATAAATAGATCGATGTTCTACAAATCTGGTGGACGAAAACGAACTTTGCACAAAAGTATCAAAAATTGACCCAAAAATCAGATTCTCAGGCTTGATTAACAATAAAGGACGCTTAGTAGCAGGTGGAATGGTAGGCTCAGTCAAATCACTTGAAGATGAAAAAGAGGATGAAATGCTATTCATGGAACTTGCACTTAGAGTAAAAATGAGACAGGAATTTGATAAAGATTTTGGCAAAGTGAATTTCACTTTATCTCATAGAGAAAAATTGCTTGTTATGAGTTTTCCATTTGACAAAAATGTACTTTTTGTCTCAATGGATAAAAGAAAGGAATTTGATAAAATTCCTTTTAAAATTTTGAAATTAATTGAAAAGCTTGACTAGATTTTATAATCTTTAAAGTTCTATTTTTTCTTTTGTTCAATTACTGCTTGTGCAGCAGCAAGTATTGCAGTGGGAATTCTGTATGGTGATGCACTGACATATGAGACATCTGCGGCATGGCAGAATTTGACTGAATTTGGATCTCCTCCATGTTCACCACAGATTCCAATTTCCAGATTTTTTTGTACTGATCTTCCCCGCTTTATTCCAATTTTCATGAGATTTCCAACACCATTTTTATCAATAGATTGGAATGGGCTTATCTCTACTAGACCTTTATCCATGTAATCACCAAGGAATTTTCCTTCTACATCCTCTCTGCTGAAACTAAACACACCTTGTGTCAAATCATTTGTTCCAAAACTGAAGAATTCTGCGGTGTCAGCTAATTCATCTGATGTCAGACATGCACGAACAACTTCCAACATTGTTCCAAAATTTATTTTGAATTTGATATTGTATTTTTTTTCCATGTCTGATTTTACATTATTATAAATTGACTTGATGTGGTTGAGTTCTGCAATGCTGCTAACTTGTGGTATCATGATTTGTGGTTTTGCATTGATCTTTTTCTTTACAAGCTCTGCTGTTGCTTCAAACACAGCTTTAATCTGCATTTCATAAATTTCCGGGCTTGTAATCCCAAGTCTGACTCCACGATGTCCCATCATCGGGTTAACTTCCTCCAATTCCTTAGCTCTAGCCAAAACTTTCTTATTTTTTGAGGATGGTAAAAACTCGTGTAGAGGTGGATCTAATAGTCTGATTGTGACTTTGTATCCTTCCATTGCTTTTAGAATTCCTATAAAATCAGATTTTTGTAATTTTTGTAGTTTTTCTAAAATTTCTTGCTTTTCTTCTCGTTCCTCTGCCATGATCATTTTTACAAATAATTTAATCCTGTCTTCTTCATTGAACATTCTTTCTGTCCTGCATAATCCAATTCCTTCTGCCCCATATTCTCTTGCAAGTTTTGCGGCTTTTGGTGCATCAGCATTTGCACGTATTCCTAATTTTTTTATTTTTTGAGCCCAGTCAAGAATTGTTTCAAAGTCTTTTGTCTTCTTTGGTTTTACTGTTGGTACATTACCGATAAAGACAGTGCCAGTAGTACCATCTATTGTTATATCATCCATTTCATTCACAATTATTCCATTTGCTTCACATCTGTTATGCTCTTCATCAATCTTTAACTCGTTACATCCTACGATACATGCTTTACCCATTCCTCGTGATACTATTGCAGCATGTGATGATTTTCCACCAAGACTTGTTAAAATTCCCTCTGATGGATAAAATGCTGGAACATCTTCAGGTTTTGTTTCTTTTCTAATCAAAATTACTTTTTTGCCAGATTCACCCAGTTCCATTGCTTTTTTCACATCAAAAATTGCAATTCCATTTGCAGCACCAGGTGATGCAGCAATTCCTTTTGCTAGTTGCTTAAACTGTTTAGCCTTTTT